>Ga0315900_10006377_pt1 | contig 15853 bp, 12 predicted proteins | sample LakEriMetagenome_FD_203521 | JGI IMG/M metagenome (GOLD analysis project Ga0315900, IMG submission 203521) | Freshwater fungal communities from buoy surface, Lake Erie, Ohio, United States - Buoy 12 MA114 | ecosystem: Environmental > Aquatic > Freshwater > Lake > Lake biofilm | place: USA: Lake...
CTTGCGCGCCGTCACGCGGCGCGTGTCGCACGCCGCCGACAGACTCTTGAGCCCGGGCCCGGTTCTCCGTTACACCGTGGGAACCGCCGCCGGCCCGAGGCTCCCGTGCACCCGTCCCTACGCTACCTGCCGTTCGCGTTGCTGTTCGCCGCCACCGCCGCCGGGGCGCGACCGCCGGAGCCCGAGCCCGACAATCTCCTGAACGACCGCTTCGGCCTGCAGGCCTCCGTCGGCTACGCAGCTTCCTCCACGCGCGTGCGGTTCGACGCGGACGACGGCCGGCTCGGCACGGAGCTCGACCTCGAGGACGACCTCGCGATCCCGAAGAACAAGATCGTCGGCCGCGGCGAGGTCTGGTTCCGGATGCGCGAGCGGCATCGCGCGCGGATCTCGAGCTACTACCTCCCGCTCGACCGTCGGGCGACCGCGCAGCTCGCGCAGACGATCAACTTCGGCAACGACACGTTCGTCGTCAACGAGCTGGTCGAGAGCCAGCTGGAGTTCCGGCTGCTCGCGCTGTCGTACTCGTACTCGTTCCTGAAGAACGACCGCTTCGAGGCCGCGGCTTCCGTCGGCTTCGACGTGATCGGATTCGAGGCGAAGGCGACCGTGCCCGCGCGCCTGCGCACGGTGCGCGAGGACCGCTCGGGGCCTGCGCCGCTCGGCGGCCTCGAGGGCACCGCGCGGATCAGCAGCCGCTGGTACGCGGAGGGCCGTTTCCAGTACCTGTCCGTGAAGATCGACGAGGTCGAGGGCTCGCTGCAGGCCTTCGAGCTGAACGCGCTGTACCGGCTGAACCCGAACGTCACGTTCGGACTCGGCTACTCGACGTTCCGGATCGAGATCGACTCGCTCGACCCCGGCGACAGCGGCGTGTTCGACCTGAAGACCGGCGGCCCGCAGCTGTTCGCGCGGGTCGGGTTCTAGCCGCGCGCCGGCCTCACCGCTCGCGCGCCGCCGCCGGTGCGAGCGGCACGCCGCGCACCTCGGCATCCGTTCCGACGCCGAGCAGCTCGGCCAGCGCCGCGGTGTCGGGCGCTCCGCCTGCCGCGTCGGGAGGACCCACGCACACGGCACGAAAGCCTTCCCGTCGGGTGTTCGCGACCAGCATGGCGCCCGCGGTCGACGCGCGCCGGCGTCGCAGGCGCGCCGCGAGTTCCGCGAGCCGCTGCACGCGGGAGCCGCTCACCGACTTCAGGTCCGCCACGCGCGCCTGTCCGATCGGCCCGCCGTCGAACAGGTCGACGTAGCTGTCGGGATCGAAGCCCTCGTCCGCGAGGATCGCGAACGGCAGCTCGCCGACCGGGTGCAGCTGGCCGATCGCCCACTGCGCCTCCTCCGGCAGCAGCGGCACGTACACGGGTCCCGCCGGCATCAGCTGCGGGATGAACGCCTTGCTGCGGCCGACCGCGAGCCGCTCGATCGCCGGGTAGTCCATGCCGAAGAAACGGCGGCCGACCGCGTCCCAGAACGGGCAGCGGCCGGCGTCGTCGGCGAGCCCGGGCGACTCGGCCGCGATCCGCTCGGAGAAGCGCTCGGCGAACTGCGCGACGAACAGCAGCCGCCCGCGCGACAGCAGTTGCGGCGCCAGCGTGTCGGCGTACTCGGGTTCGACGTAGAACGAGGTCAGGAGCGTGACGCCGGTCAGGTCGTCGCAGAGCCGCAGCGTGTGCACGCGGTTCGTGACGCCGAGCGCCGGGCTCGAGTGCACGACGAACTCGTTCCGGAACGCGTAGAACCGGTCGGCCGAGCCCGCGTTCGCGGCGATGCCGGCCGTCCCGACGAGCCGGCGGCGCGCGAGGTCCTCGACGACGAACAGGTGGATCTCGTCACCCGTCGCACTGCCGGGCGCCTCGAACGCGCGGGCCGAGCGCTCGAGGCGCGCGGCTAGTGCGGCGCGATCCGGCGGCAGCGTCGTGATGCCGTGCGCACTCGCCTGCGCGAAGCGCTCGAGGCCGGGCAGGTCCGCCGGGCCCGCCGGCCGCAGGCGGAAGGGAATCGGGGTCGCGGTGGAACTCATCGGGCATCCTCGTCGGTCGCGGCGGCGGGTCGCCCCGCGTCGCGCCACGCGGCGGCGCGCGCGCTGCGCTCGTCGCGCGGCGTGCGGCCGAAGTGATTGCGGTAGGCGTTCGAGAAGTGCGGTGCCGACGAGAATCCGCAGGACAGGCCGACCTGCAGGATCGACTGCGAGGTCTGCTGCAGCAGGCGGCGGGCGTGCTCGAGCCGCAGTTCCAGGTACCAGCGCGACGGCAGCGTCCCGAGGTGCTGCTTGAACAGCCTCTCCAGCTGGCGTCGCGACACGCCGACCAGCCGCGCGACGTCGTCGGTATTCAGCGGCTCCGCGACGTTAGCCTCCATCAGCGCGACCGCTTCGACCAGCTTCGGCGAACCGCCCAGCCGCGCGGCGCTCGGCACGCGCTGGCGCTCGTCGGGCGCGCGCAGGCGTTCCAGCGCGAAGTGCGCTACCAGCCGCTCCGCGAGTGCCCCGCCGTGCTCCCGGCCGAGCCACGCGATCAGCAGCTCCACGCTGGTGCTGCCGCCGGCGCACGACAGGCGGCCGCGGTCGATCTCGTAGACGTTGGCCGACACCACGGTATCCGGATGGCGCGCCGCCAGCGCCGCCACGTGGGTCCAGTGCAGCGTGCAGCGATGGCCGCGCAGGAAGCCGGCCCGCGCGAGCCATGCGCTGCCGGTGCCGATGCCGGACAGCACGCCCCCGCGCGCCGCCACCTGCGCCAGTGCCGGGCCCACCACGTCGAGCCGCGGCTCGCGATCCAGCGGCAGGCCATCGGTCACGACGTGCAGTGCGTCGAGCGGCGGCGCGTCGGCGAGCGCGTGCGTGACCGCGAGCCACGGCGAGACGTCGCGGCCGCGCGGGTCGAGCGCGAGCAGCACCGGCTCGTACGCGCGACGTTCGAGCAGTTCGTTCGCCGCCAACAGCACGTCGAGCGCGCCGGTCAACGACAGCAGGCCGGCCGGCGGGATGCAGAGGAAGCCGTGGCGCTGCGGACTCATGCGATCCGGCGGCCGAGCGGTCAGGCGGACAGCAGCTTGCCGGTCCGCCGTTCGGCGCGGCCCGCGACCTTCGCGAGCTTGGCGCCGGCGGTCGCGTAGCGGCGCAGTTCCCGTGCGAAGAACAGGCCGTCCGTCGGGCTCGTCAGCACGCGCGTCTCGCCGGTCGACGGGTCGACGAGATCGGCGAGCGGCTCGCCGGCCGCGACGATCACGCCGACCGGGCGCCGCCACGCGACGATGCCGGCCGACGGCGCGATCACCGGCATGCAGCCGGTCAGCGGCCAGGGCGGTGGGCCGACCGGCGGCAGCGACGGCGCCGGGCCGTCGACGAGGCCCCGCACGACGAGCCAGGCCAGGATCGCCTCCGCGTCGCGCGCGGCGAGCGCGTGGTCCACGTCGGTCTCGCCGCGCAGTTCGATCGTGGCGGCGATGCAGGCACCCGGCAGTCGCACCTCGCGCCCGAGCCGGCGCGAGACCTCCGTCGCGAGTCGCGGCCACACCGTCGAGCAGGCCTCGTCGAACGGTTCGTCGCCGGAGGTCGTCGCGACGAGGCTGAGTTCGACGCCGAGCAGGCTCGCGAGCGACTCGACTTCCGGCCAGAGCGGCGTTGCCGTGTACAGGTGCAGCACCGCCTCGTTGTCGCTGTGCAGGTCGAGCACGACGTCGGCGTCGATCGCGAGGCCGAGCAGCTTGCGGCGCAGGGTCTGGAGTTCGTCATCCGCCGGCAGTTCCGCGCAGGCGTCGTGGAGCGCCGCCCGGACGGCCGCCACGTCGGCGACGGCGTCACCGGACAGTGCTTCGGCGACGCGGGCCGCGACGCGAGGCACGAGGTCGGCGTAGTGGCGGTTGAAGTTCTCGCCCGACGCGAGGTCGAAGCGGCCGATGGGATGGTGCAGCAGGCGCTGGTCGAGGCCGATCGGGTTCGCGTACGGGAGCAGCACGATCTCGCCGCGCAGGCGGCCCTCGGCCTCGAGCGCTTCGAGCCGCCCGCGCAGGTGATGGGCGACCAGCAGCGCCGGCACCTCGTCGGCGTGCAGCCCGGCCTGGATCAGGGCCTTCGCGCCGCCCGTCGGACCGTAGTGCAGGCTGACGAGTTCGCGGTGCGTGCCGGGCGCGGTGTGCTCCAGCGGATGACGGACGAGTCGCATCGACACTTCCTCAGCGGGTCCACGGCCGCCACGTCGGGCGCGCGATCCGCACCGGCACGACGTCCAGCAGCACGTTGGCAATGGTATAGGCCTCGCCGCCCAGCGCGCCCGTGTACCAGCCGACCGTGTCGGCATCGCGTGCGAAGCGGAACTCGAAGCCGAGATCGGCCGGCGGCGCGGCGGGGGTCGCGCGGCCGTCCCACGCGAGTCCCGTCACCACCGGATCGCGCCCGTCGACGATCCGCGTCATCGCGCCGACCAGCGCACCTTCCGCGAGCACGTCGCCGTAGAAGGGCGCCGCATCGTAGTACGGCGCGAAATCCGGCCGGCCCGGTTCCAGCCGGCGTCCCGCCTGCTTCGCGGCCGACGGCACGACCGCACGGGTGCGCAGGTTCATCCGATCGCCCGGCTCGAGGTAGGCAAGTCGCGCGCCGCGGATCCGCAACGCGCCGCCCGGGTGGTCGATCGTGGCGCGCGAGAGGTCCGCGACCAGCGCACCGCGGCGGCCGATCACCTCGACCTCGTCGCCCTGCACGAGCGTCGCGGTGTCCTCGTCCACGCCGAGACCGAGCGCGTACCCCTGCGCGGCCATCAGCGCGAGCAGTCGGCCGATGCGGCCGCGCTTCAGGAAGTGCTGGTCGACGAACAGCGACGGACCCACGAAGCCGAGGCCGCGGTCGATCTCGACGCCCGGCCGCAGTCGCCCCTTCAGTACGGCGAGCACGTCGGTCGCGTCGCGGAACATCACCTCGCTCATCACCGCGGCGCCCGCCGAGGTGCCGGCGATCACGCCGCCGCCGCGCTGGACCTCGCGGATCGCTTCGAGGAGCGGGGTGGGACGGCCGTTCGGCAGCAGCGTGTCCACGATGCGCTCCTGCGCGCCGCCGGCGAAGTAGACGCCGCGCGCGGCGCGCACGCGCTCGAGCCACCGGGGATCCCGCACCGCTGCCTCGAGATCGATGCCCGGGAGCTTCGGCGCCACGGCGACGTGTTCGGCGACCGCACCGTGCCGGCGGAGCGCTGCGACGATGCGCGCGGCGGAGGCCTCGGGGTCGCCGGAGGCCGTGGCCAGCACCACCCACCGCGAGCCGGTGCCGCCCGCAGCCTCCACCAGGCGCGACCACACCGCGTCGTTGTCGTACGCGAGCGCGCCGCCGATCGGCACGGCCGTGCCGTGCGGGACCACGGGCCCGGCCAGTGTGCGCGGCAGGACGGCAGTCTCTGCCCGGGCGACTCCCACGACGAGCGCTAGACACGCAAGAGCGAAGGCGTACGGTCTCGCGACGCTGGCGTTCCACGGCATCGGCATTTCTCGGCGATCGGTCTGCGGCCGCGCGGAGTCGCGGCCTCGCTGGCGCGATGATCGCATCGGGCAGGCGCGGGGTGCTCGCGTGCACCGGCGTCGCGCCGATCCGATGCAAGCCGATGTCGCCTGGGTACAACTCGACCGGCAATCCGCGCGCCGCTCTATCCGATTTGCGACGACAATTTGCAATGGCGCGACCGAACGCGTCGAGGGCCGTTCTCGCTGCCGGCACGCCTCCGTAGAGTCCGGGGCGGCTCCGAGGGCGACCGGCGGTTCCGCTCGTCCTTGCGGAGCGCTCGTACACGGGGGTACGCGATGAGCCTGCGTCGGTCGATGGAATCCAGATTCGCCACGGCACCGCCCGGTGGCTCGTTCCTGCTCGCGGCCGTCGTGGGTGGCGTGCTGGCCCACGCGGACGCGCGCGCGCAGCAGACCTCGCCGGCCGGTGCCGACACGCTGGAGGCGATCGTCGTCACGGGCTCCCGCATCAAGCGGCTCGACGGCGAGACCGCGCTGCCGGTCACCACGATCACCCGCGCCGACATCGCGGAGGCGGGCGCCACGACCGCCGCGGAGCTGATGAAGACCATCAGCGCCAGCACCGCGCCGCTCTCGGACGGCATGAGCATCACCGACGGCACCTCGGGCCAGCGCGGCTTCAACGGCGCGAACCTGCGCGGCATCGGCGTGTCCAGCACGCTCGTGCTGCTGAACGGCCGGCGGCTCGCGAACTTCGCCTCGCCCGGCGACAACGCGGGCGTGGACCTGAACAACATCCCGGCCGGTGCGATCGAACGCGTCGAGGTGCTGAAGGACGGCGCCTCCGCGATCTACGGCACCGACGCGATCGGCGGCGTGATCAACTTCATCACGCGCCGCGACTACGAGGGCGTGGACGTCGGCCTGTCGTATGCCGACACCGAGCAGGGCGGCGCCGACAAGCAGACCGCCACGCTCTCCGCCGGCTACGGCAACCTCGAGGACCAGCGCTTCAACGTCTTCGGCGTAGTGGACTGGCAGAACCTCGGCGCCCTGCGCTCGTCGCAGCGCGACTTCATCCAGGAGCGGCCGCTGGCGCAGTTCCTGCCGGCGCTGATGTCGAGCAACACCTACCCGGCGAACGTCGACATCAACGCTGCGCAGCGCAACGCGCTGATCGCCGCCGGCCTGCTGCCGGCCGGCACGACGCGCAACCGCATCAACCCGAGCTTCCCGGCCTGCAACCCGCCGGCCACCGTCAACGCGCCCCAGGGTCCCGGCGGTCCCGTCGCGTGCAGCTACGACTACATGCGCGATACCGAGATCTACCCGGACTCCGAGAAGCTCGGTTTCCTCGGCCGGGCGACGGTGCAGCTCGGCGAGAACCACCGCGCCTACGCCGAAGCGATGTACTCGGAGTCCGTCACGACCTACGTACTGAGCCCGAACCCGAACAGCCAGATCCGGAATCTGCCGATCAGCGTGCTGCCGCAGGCCTACCGCACGGCGCTGTCGGCGCCCGGCCTGCCGGCCACCTTCAGCCGCCTGCGCTTCCGCACGACGGAAGCCGGCAACCGCACGAACGAGGTGACCAGCGAGGCTCGCCGGCTCGTCGTCGGTTTCGAGGGCAAGCTCGGCGCGTGGGACTACGACGCAGCCGTCAGCCGCGCCGAGAATCGGGCCGTCGACAAGTACGTCGACGGCTACGTGCTGTTCAACGAGTTCGAGGCCGGCATCCGCGCCGGCACGATCAACCCGTTCGGGCCCTCGTCGGCGGCGGGCCTCACGCTGATCCAGAGCCTCAAGGTGAACGACGAGGCGCGCAAGTCGAAGGGCGTCACGGACCAGGTCGACGCGAGCATCTCCCGTTCGCTGATGACGATGGGCGGCGGCGACCTCGGGCTGGCCCTCGGCGCGGAGTTCCGCCAGGAGGACCAGCGCTTCGACCCGTCCGCGCTGCTGCTCAGCAACAACATCGCCGGCGACCGCTCGAGCACCGGCAGCAACCGCGGCGTGCAGCCGACGCGCGGCGACCGCGACGTCTTCTCGGCCTACGTCGAGCTGAACGCGCCGTTCACGCCGGAACTCGAAGTGCAGCTGGCCGTGCGCTTCGACGACTACAGCGAGGTGGGCAGCTCCACGAACCCGAAGCTCGGCGTGCGCTGGCAGCCCACCGAGCAGTTGCTGTTCCGCGGTTCCGTGGGCACGGGTTTCCGCGCGCCGTCCCTCAGCGACCTGAACCGCCCGACGATCTTCGGCACGGCGTCGAGCTTCCTGACCGACCCGCAGTGCGTCGCGGCCGGCAACACGATCGACTTCTGCACGGACCAGTGGCCGGTCGAGCGCCGCAGCAACCCGGACCTGAAGCCGGAGGAGTCGCGGCAGTTCTCGGCGGGCGTGGTGTACGAGCCGAGCCGCGCGTTCAACGCGAGCCTCGACTACTGGAACATCAGGATCGACGACGTGATCAGCACGCTCGGCGAGCAGATCATCGTGGAGAGTCCCCAGAAGTACAACGGCCGCTACATCCAGCGGAACTCGTTCGGCGACATCACGAACATCGTCCTGCAGAAGGAGAACCAGGGCGAACTCGAGACCGACGGCCTCGACGTCGGCGTGGAGGTCACCGGCCCGGAGACCTCGTTCGGCCGCTTCGGCTTCGACCTGCAGGGCACGTACGTGCTGACGTACGACCGGCAGTTCGGGCCGCTCGAGCCGTTCCGCAGCAATCTCGGGATCTTCCTGAACGACCAGGTCATCCAGCGCTGGCGCCACCGCGCGAGCGTGTCGTGGGACCTCGGGCCCATGGGGCTGACGCTCGCGAACACGTTCTCGTCCGGCTACCGCGACCAGAACACGACCTACGACCCGTTCGCGAACGCGCGGCTGCCGGAGCGGCGCGTGGCCTCGTACTCGCTGTGGGACCTGACGGGCAGCTGGCAGGTCACGGACGCGCTGCAGGCGCGTGCGGGCGTGCTGAACCTGCTCGACGCCGACCCGCCGTTCTCGAACCAGGCCTACTACTTCCTGGCCGGCTACGACCCGACGTACACGGATCCGCGCGGCCGCAGCGGCTACGTGAGCGTGAACTACAAGTTCCGGTGAACCGGGCCGCGCGGCGGGCGGGCCGAGTCCGCCCCGCCGCCGGACCGGGCGCCGCACGGCTGCGCAGACGCGCGTTGTCGCGCGCGCGTTTGCGCGAGATCATCCCGGCATGACCACCCGTGACGGTCTCGCCGAGTTCACGCTGAAGGCCGTCGGCACCGGCGTCGTGCTCGGCATCGTGTTCGGCGCCGCGAACGCCTATCTCGGGCTGCGCGTCGGGCTCACCGTCTCCGCGTCGATTCCGGCCGCCGTGATGACCGTCGCGGTCTTCAAGCTGCTGCGCGCGCGGGGCACGATCCTCGAGGCGAACACCTCGCAGACGGTCGCCTCGGCCTCCACTTCGCTGGCGACCGGCACGATCTTCACGATCCCGGCGCTGTTCCTCTGGGGCGTCGTGCCGCCGTACTGGCAGGTGGTCGCGCTCGCGCTGCTCGGCGGCCTGCTCGGCATCTGCGCGATGATCCCGCTGCGGCGCCTGCTGATCGTGCAGTCGCACCGCGAGCTGCCGTACCCCGAGGGCACGGCCTGCGCTGAGGTGCTGCGCGCCACCGCCGCAGACGAGGGCCGCGTCGCGGGCGCGAGCACGTGGATCTTCCGCGGCATCGCGGTCGGCGCGGCCGTGAAGGTCGCGATCTCGGCGCTCTACCTGTTCCCGGACGAGCTGGTCGCGCCGCTCGCGCTGCTGCCCAGGGCGGAGCTGGCGTTGGAGGTCGCGCCCGCGCTGATCGGCGTCGGCTACATCCTGGGCTACCGGCAGTCCGCCGTGTGCGTCGCGGGCGCGCTGATCTCGGCGGTGATGATCACGCCGCTGATCGCGTGGCTCGGCGCCGGCCTGTCCACGCCGCTGTATCCCGAGACCACGCGCCTCGTGTCGGAGATGAGCGCCGGGGACATCTGGTCGAAGTACGTGCGCTACATCGGCGCCGGCGCGGTAGCGGTCGCGGGCATCCTGACCGTGATCCGCGGACTGCCGGCGATGTACTCGGCATTCGCCGGCGTCGCGCGCGGCGTCCGCGGGGGCGCGGGTGGCGGTGCGGCGCTCGAGTCGGCGCGCGAAGTTCCGGCGGGTGCGGCGTACGTCGCCGGCCTCCCGCGCACCGATCACGACCTGTCCGGCCGCTTCGTGCTCGGCGGCGTGCTCGCGGTCGTGCTCCTCGCCGGCCTCGTGCCGGGCATCTTCGGCGGCGGCCTCGACGGCGAGCAGCGCGCGGTGCTCGCAGCCGGCGTCGGCGTGTTCGGAGTGCTGTTCGTCGCGGTGGCGGCGCGCATCGTCGGCCTCGTCGGCGTCTCGTCGCAGCCGACCTCCGGCATCGCGCTCGTCACGCTGCTCGGCATCGCGACCGTGTTCGCGACGATGGGCTGGGTCTCGCTCGAGGCACGGGCGGCGGTACTGACGGTCGGCACGGTGGTCGCGATCGCGGCCAGCAAGGCCGGCGACATCTCGCAGGATCTGAAGACCGGCTGGCTGGTCGGCGCGACGCCGTGGCGCCAGCAGGTCGCGCAGCTGGTCGGCCTCGCGTTCGCCTGCTGGGCGGTGGCGGCGACGGTGCTGCTGCTCGGCAACGCCTACGAGTTCGGCTCCCAGGAGATCCCGGCGCCGCAGGCGATGCTGATGAAGACGATCGTCGAGGGTGTGCTCGCCGGTTCGCTGCCCTGGGACCTCGTGCTGACGGGCGGCGGCCTCGCGATCGGCGCGATGCTCTGCGGCGTGTCCGGTCTCGCGTTCGCGATCGGCGTGTACCTGCCGCTGGCGGCGATGGCGCCGCTGTACGTCGGCGGCTGCGTGCGCGCGCTCGTCGAGCGGCGGCGCGGGCCGCAGGCGGCAGGGGACACGGATCCGGGCATCCTCGCGGCGTCCGGTCTCGTGGCCGGCGAGGGTCTCGCGGGCGTCGTGATCGCCGCGCTCGTGGCCGGCGGCATCGGGCCGAAGGCGCTCGAGCCGCGCATGGGCGGATTGGCGGGCGAAGTGCTCGGGCTCGTCGTCGTGCTCGCGGTCTGCGCGTTCCTGTTGCGGTCGGCCGGCGGGTTCGTGCGCAGGCCAGGCGCGCGCGCGGTCGGCTGAAGCGAGGCCGCCTCCCTCGTGAGCGGCGCAGCCCGGTGTGCAGTCGCCGGGCCGGGCTGGCAAGCTTCGGCCCGTGAGCGAAGCGTTTGCCAGTCACCGCGGCGATGACCACGCCGACGCACGACCGCGTCGGCGGCCGCGGCTCGTGGTCACCCGGCGCCTCCCCGGGCCGGTCGAAGAACGGCTGGCGCGCGACTACGACGTGGTCGCCGGGCGCGACGACCGTCCCCTGACGCTGGACGACTGGCGCGCCCGGTCGGCGCAGGCCGACGCGGTCCTGTGCACTCCGGCGGACCGCGTCTCGCGTGAGGTCGTCGAGCTGCTCCCGCCGACGGTCCGGATCGTCGCCACGTTCTCCGTGGGCTACAACCACGTCGATCTCGGGGCCTGTGCGGAGCGCGGGATCGTCGTCACCAACACGCCGGACGTGCTCACCGACGCGACCGCGGACGTCGCGCTGCTGCTCCTGCTCGGCGCGGCCCGTCGCGCAGCCGAGGGTGAAGCACTGATGCGCGCCCGCGCGTGGACCGGCTGGACGCCGACGCAACTGCTGGGCACGCACGTCGGCGGCAAGTCGCTCGGCATCGTCGGCTACGGACGCATCGGGCAGGCGGTCGCCCGCCGCGCACTCGCGTTCGGGATGACGGTGCACTACCTGTCGCGGCGGGAGAAGGCTGACGCCGGCAGCCCGGCGACCTGGCACCCGGACGAGACGAGCTTCTGGCCGGTCTGCCAGTTCCTGAGCCTGCACCTGCCGGCGACGCCGGAGACGCGCAGGTACCTGGACGCGGCGCGTCTCGCGCGCTTGCCGCGCGGCGCGATCGTCGTGAACACCGCGCGGGGCGACGTCGTGGACGACGACGCACTGATCGCCGCGCTGAAGAGCGGCCACGTCGCCGCCGCCGGCCTCGACGTGTTCGACGGCGAGCCGGACTTCCGCCCGGAGTACGCCGATCTGCCGAACACCTTCCTGCTGCCGCACCTCGGCAGCGCGACGTTCGAGACGCGCTGCGCGATGGGCTACCGCGCGCTCGACAACCTCGACGCGTACTTCGCGAACCGCGAACCGAAGGACGTGGTGCGGCGCGGTTGAGTCGGGCCGCCGGTGGCTTACACTGCGGCCCAGACCCACGCGCCCGCCGCGGAGCCCGCCATGTCCGTCACCGCCGTCGTCCTGATCAAGGCCCGCACCGACCAGATCAACGAGCTCGCCCAGCAGCTCGCGGAGCTGGAGGGCGTCGCCGAGGTGTTCTCGGTGGCCGGCCGCTACGATCTCGTGGCGGTGGTGCGCGCGGCGCGCAACGAGGATCTCGCCGAGATCGTGAGCGCCCGCATGCACAAGGTGCCGGGCATCGTCGATTCGGAGACGCTGATCGCGTTCCGCGTGTTCCGCCGCGCGGAGCTCGAGGCTGCGTTCTCGCTCGGCCTCGACGACTGACGACCGCGCGGACCGGGCGTGCGCCGGCGCTGCGCGTCGGTGCCGGACCGACGTCGCGTGCGCCGGCCTCGCCTCAGTCCTTGCGGAACTGCGCGCCGACCCGCCGGTACGCCTCGCGAAACGGGATGCCTTCCTCGACCGCGAGCCGGTTGGCCTGCTCGGCGGCGTGGATGCTCGGGTCGATGCGCACGTTCTCGGGCCGGAATTTCACCCCCGCGAGCGCCGCCGGGAGGATGTCGAGCGTCTGCAGCGCCACGTCGATCCCGCGGAACAGCGGCGGCTTCAGCAGTTGCAGGTCGCGGTGGTAGCCGCTGGTCAGCTTGGCCGTGATGCCGAGCGCCTCGACCAGGCAGCCCTGCGCGGTGGCCGTACGGCCGCGGATCAGCTCGAACACGTCCGGGTTGCGCTTCTGCGGCATGATCGACGAGCCGGTCGTGAATTCGTCCGGCAGGCTCACGTACGCGAACTCCTGCGTGTAGAACAGCATCAGGTCGGACGCGAGCCGGCCGAGGTCGGTCATCAGCAGCGCGATCTCGAACAGCACCTGCGCCTCGGCCTTGCCGCGCGACAGCTGCACCGCGGTGACCGGCTCGTGGATCATCGGAAAGCCGAGCCGGCGCATCGTCTCGTGACGGTCGAGCGGCAGCCCCGGCGTGCCGTAGCCGGCGGCGGAGCCGAGCGGGTTCTTGCCGATGCGCCGGTGCGCGAGCCGCAGGCCCTCGGCGTCGTCGTGGATCTCAGCCGCAAAGCCCTTCGCCCACAGCTCCACGCTGCTCGGCATCGCCTGCTGCATGTGGGTGTAGCCGGGCAGTGCCACCTGGCCCTCGCGCGCCGCGAGTTCGTGCAGCGAGTCCGCGACGGCCTGGGCGCCTTCCCGCAGCCGTTCGACCGCGTCGCGCAGGTAGAGGCGCAGCGCGGTGAGCACCTGGTCGTTGCGCGAGCGGCCGAGGTGGATGCGCCCGCCGGTCGCGCCCAGGCGCTGGGTCAGGCGGCTCTCGATCGCCGTCTGGCCGTCCTCGTCCTCGAGCGTCACGCGCCACTCGCCGCGCGCGTGCCCGGCGCCGATCTCGGTCAGCGCGGTGCGCAGCGCGTCGAGGTCGGGCTGGGACAGCAGGCCGGCCGCGTGCAGGCCCTCCGCGTGCGCGATCGAGCCCTGCACGTCGTAGGCGACGAGGCGGTCGTCGAGCGCGTGGTCCTCGCCTGCGGTGTAGCGCAGGACGCGGGCGTCGAGCGGCGCGCCCTTGTCCCAGAGTCGGCTCATCGGCCGCTGCCCTGCGCGACGCCGCCACCGGTCGCGGAGGGGTGCTGCTCGGCCGCCGACAGCGCCTTGACGTCGGCGACGATCAGCGTGCCCGTGCCCTCGTTCGTGAAGATCTCGGCCAGCAGCGCGTCCTGCGCCCGGTACGAGATCACGTGCACGCGGCGCACGCCGCCGCGGATCGCGGCCTCGATCGCCGAGGCCTTCGGCAGCATGCCGTCGGCAAAGCTGCCGGACTCCTGCAGCTGCTTCAGGCCGTTGAGGTCGGTGTAGCTGACGAGCGAGCTCGGGTCGTCGAGCTTCTGCAGGATGCCGGGTGCGCCCGTGCACAGCAGCAGCTTCTCGGCGCCGAGCGCCGCGCCGATGCGCGCCGCGACCGTGTCGGCGTTGATGTTCAGGATAACGCCGCTCGAGTCGCAGGAGAGCGGGCTCACGATCGGCATGTAGGCGCCGTCGAGCAGCTTGCGCAGCACGTCCGTGTCCACGCCGTCGACGTCGCCGACCTGGCCGTAGTCCACGACCGAGCCGTCCGACAGGCGCACCGGCGCGCGCTTGTGCGCGTGGATCAGCCCGCCGTCCACGCCCGAGATGCCGACCGCGTCGATGCCCATCTCGCGGCAGATGCCGAGCAGGCGCGTGTTCAGCAGTCCGTTCAGCACCATCACGGTGATGTCGACGGTCTTCTCGTCGGTGACGCGCCGGCCCTCGATCATCTTCGGCTCGATGCCGAGCGACTGCTGCATCTCGTTCAGCTGCGGGCCGCCGCCGTGCACCAGCACGACGCGCACGCCCACCTGGTGCAGGATCGCGACCTGCTCCATCAGCGCCTTGGTGGCGCCGACGTCGGCGAACAGCGCGCCGCCGACCTTGATCACGAAGACCTTGCCCTTGTACATGCGGATGTACGGCGCGGCGTTGCGCAGCGCGCGGACGGCGACGGTCTGTTCGGGGCGGTAGTTCATGGCGTGGCACTCAACAGGCGGTGTAGGACGGCCATCTGGGCGACGAGCCGGTTGTGGGCTTCCTTCAGCACGACGCTGCGCGGGCCGTCGAGGATCTCGTCGGCGACCGCGACGTTGCGGCGCACGGGCAGGCAGTGCATGAATCGGCAGTCGGGGCGGGCGCGCGCGAACCAGTCCTCGCGAACCTGCCAGTCGGGGAGCTTCGCGCGGAGGTCGGCGTCCTTCTCGGCGCTGCCGTAGTAGGTGGTCGAGCCCCACTCCTTGGCGTAGAGCACCTGAGCGCCTGCCAGCGCCTCGGCGCGATCGTCCGTCTCGCGAACCGAGCCGCCCGAGGCGGCGGCCGCGGCGCGCGCCTTCGCGAGCAGCTGCGGCGGCATCGCGTAGCCTTCGGGCCGCAGCACGACGACCTCGTGGCCGCGCATCGCCGCCATGTGCAGCGTGGACGCGGGCACCGCGAGCGGCAGCGCGCGCGGGTGGGTGACCCACGACAGCACGAACTTCGAGCGCGGCGCGACGGCGAGGTCGTCAAGCGTCTTCCAGTCCGCCAGCGACTGGCAAGGGTGGTTCATTGCCGATTCCATGTTGATCAGCGGCTTGTCCACCAGGGACGCCATCGCGTTGAAGTTGGTCTCGGCGAGGTCGTAGGCGAGGTCCTTGCCGTCGGCGAACGCGCGGATGCCGAGCGCGTCGCAGAACGAGGCGAGCACGGGGATGCCCTCGCGCACGTGCTCGGCGGCGGTGGCGTTCATCGGCACGCCCAGCCGGTGCTCGAGCTGCCAGGTGCCGTGGCCCGGCGTGATCACGAACGAGGTGCCGCCGAGCCGCGCCATGCCCGCCTGGAACGAGGCGAGCGTGCGCAGAGAGGGGTTGAAGAACACGAGCCCGAGGATCTTGCCGGCGAGCGCCCTCGGCTCCGGCCGGTCCTGGAGGCGCTGCGCGAGCGCGAGCAGCTCGACGATCTCCTCGCGCGTGAAGTCCGCGAGGTCGAGGAAGCGCTTCGCGTTCATGCCGGGATCTCCGCCAGCGCGTCGCGGAGCTTCGCGACGTGCTCCTCGCGCAGCGTGTACGGCGGCAGCAGGCGCAGGACGTGCGGGTCCGCGGCCGTGCCGCAGAACACGTCGCGCGCCATCAGCTCCTTCTGCACTTCCTTCGCCGGGCGCGTGGTGCGCAGGCCGAGCAGGAAGCCCGCGCCCTGGCTGCCGGTGACGGGCCCGACCGTGCACGACTCGCGGATCAGCTTCGACATGCGCCGCACGTTCTCGAGCAGGCCCTCGGATTCGATGATGTCCAGCACGACCTCGACGATCGCGCAGGCCATCGGGCCGCCGCCGAACGTCGTGCCCATGTCCTCGACCTTGAGCTTCGCCGCGACCTTCGGCGCGAGCAGCATCGCGGAGACCGGGAAGCCCGCGCCGAGTGCCTTGGCCGTGGTGATCACGTCGGGCGTGACCCCGGTCATGTTCGCGGCGAACGGCCAGCCGGTGCGGCCGACGCCGCACTGCACCTCGTCGTAGATCAGCAGCGCGCCGACCTCGTCGCAACGGCGGCGGATCGCCTGCAGCACCGGCACCGGCACGTCG
>Ga0315900_10006378_pt1 | contig 15850 bp, 22 predicted proteins | sample LakEriMetagenome_FD_203521 | JGI IMG/M metagenome (GOLD analysis project Ga0315900, IMG submission 203521) | Freshwater fungal communities from buoy surface, Lake Erie, Ohio, United States - Buoy 12 MA114 | ecosystem: Environmental > Aquatic > Freshwater > Lake > Lake biofilm | place: USA: Lake...
CCAAGAATTGCAACATGGTCAGCATTGTATGATAGAGCAATTGCAAACATCAAGAAAAGCGATCTTGGACAAACCTATTCATACACAACATTAAGTGTAACACCACGATAATTTATAAAGGAAAAACATCATGGCAGAAATGAGTAACTTTTTAGAGAATGCACTTATTAATGCAACTCTAAGAGCAACAACATATACATCACCAGCAACAGTTTATGTATCACTATGGACTTCAGACCCTACAGACGCAGGTAGTGGTACAGAAGTATCAGGTGGTTCTTATGCTAGAACAGCAGTTACATTTGGATCACCAGTTAATGGTGTAACAACAAACTCTGCTGACGTTACATTCCCAACAGCAACTGGTTCATGGGGAACAGTAGGTTGGATTGGTATTAATGATTCTACTTCAGGACCTAACTTACTTTACCATACACCTTTAGATACATCTAAAACAATTGATACTGGTGACATCTTTAAGATTTCATCTGGTAATCTTTCAGTTACTTTAGCTTAAGGATAATTCATGGCGTTAGTCGTCAAGGATAGAGTACAAGAAAGTTCTACTACCACAGGCACAGGTACGTTTACGCTTGGTGGTGCAGTTACTGGCTTTCAATCATTCTCTGTTATCGGTAACGGTAATACTACTTACTATGCTATTGTAGGTGGATCAGAATGGGAAGTAGGTCTAGGTACTTATACATCTTCAGGCACTACTTTATCTCGTGATACTGTATTAGAGTCTAGTAATAGTGGTTCTCTAGTAAACTTTAGTGCAGGTACAAAGAATGTATTTGTCACTTATCCTGCTGAAAAAGCTACATACCAAGATGCTAATGGTGATGCTTATGCTCCACAGTTTGCAGCTAGTAACGGACTTAATGTTAATAACGGAACTATAGGTACATCTTACACTTTCCCTACAGGATATAACTCTGTAGAAGCTGGAGATGTTACTATATCTGGTGGTGCAACAGTTACTGTGCCTTCAACATCAAGATGGGTGATAGTATGAGTACAATTATAAATGCAACTACCACTAATGGTGTAGTAATACAACCTGATAATAGTGGTTCATTAGTATTACAAACTAATAATGGTACTACAGCTTTAACTATAGATACAGCACAGAATGCTACGTTTGCAGCTCAAGCTACAATACCTACTATTAACCTTACTGGTGGTCAAATTGTATTCCCAGCTACACAAAGTGCTAGTGCAAATGCTAATACGCTAGATGATTATGAAGAGGGTACTTTTACTCCAACTCTTGCAAGTGGATTTTCTAGCGGACCAACAAGTTATACAAACCAATCTGGTAGATATACAAAAATTGGAAGAATAGTATTTATTGAAATAGACATAGACCCAAATGGAGCAACTGCATCAGCAGCTGGAATTACTTTTGGAGGTTTGCCATTTTTACCTGCAGCTGCTCCTTTTGGTTCTTGTTGTATAGCATATCAAGGAAGTTTTGATACAAATGCAGGCGATATATTAATTATAGATGGAGGAGCATTAACTATAAGTATATATACAAATGCTGGAGTAGCAAGAGCTGGAAATGCAGCTAATGTTAATATAAATAATAGAATTATTTTTTCAGGATTTTATGTAGTATAACTAAATTATATTAGTTTAATTAGATTTTAACAGGGCAAACAAAATGTCATTAGATAAACAAACAAAAATAGACAGAATTGAAGTTGTAGAAAATGGAACTGTGCAAGTTCGTCAAGCTACTATTATTACTGACAATGGCAATGAAGTTTCAAGAACTTACCATAGATGGTGCATAGCTCCAAGTCAAGACTATTCAGACCAAGAACAACAAGTGCAAGATATATGCAGAGTAGCACATACATCTGAAGTGATTGCAGCATATAATGCACAACAAGAATCTAATAAATTAGGAATGATTTAATGGCTAAACTAATCCTCAACGGTTCTACTTCAGGATCAATTACATTAGAGTCTCCAGCAGTATCAGGCACAACTACGATTACCTTACCTGCTACAAGTGGTACTACTGTATTAGCTGATTCATCTACAGGTGGAGCATATATACCTACAGGAACTACAGCACAAAGACCAACGAGTCCTGTAAATGGAATGACAAGATATAACACAACTACAGGTCAGCTAGAAGCATATAATACTGTAGGTGGATGGGTAAATGCAGGTACAGCAGGAAATATTTATACAGTTTCTTATTTGGTAGTTGCTGGTGGCGGTGGTGGCGGAAATTATTATGGTGGTGGTGGTGGAGCTGGTGGATATTTAACAAGCACAACTAGCTTAACATCTGGTACTACATATTCAGTTACAGTTGGTGCTGGTGGTGCTTTTGCTCCAAGCACAGGTACAGGGTCTAGTGGTTCAAATTCTGTTTTTGGTTCTATTGCCACTGCAATTGGTGGTGGAGGTGGTGGTGGCTCTTCAGTCTCTTTTCAAAATGGAGCTGCTGGTGGTTCTGGAGGTGGTGCAGGTGGTGGAAATGTTGGTGGCACTGGAGGTGCAGGTACATCTGGACAAGGTAATGCAGGTGGTGCAACAGCTAGTGGAGCATCAGGTGGCGGAGGCGGTGCTGGTGCAGCAGGTGGCAATGCTGGGACTAATGCTGGTGGTAATGGTGGTAATGGGACTGCTTCATCTATAACTGGTTCATCTGTAACTTACGCAGGTGGCGGTGGTGGTAAAGGAAATTCTACACAAGGAACTGGTGGAACTGGCGGTGGTGGTTCAGCAAGTGGCACACCAAGTGGAACAGCCAACACAGGAGGAGGTGGTTGTGGTGACAATGGTAATGGGGGTTCTGGTGTAGTAATTCTTTCAGTACCTACAGCTAACTATACAGGCACTACAACTGGAAGCCCAACAGTTACTACTTCAGGTTCTAATACAATTATGCAATTTAATAGTTCAGGAAGCTACACAGCATGATGAAAATATATAAAGGAACAGTATAATGCCTGTAAATATTTCTGGTACAAATGGCATAACTAATGCTACATGGACAACTGCAGGAAGACCTTCTGCTCCTAGTACAGGGCAAGTAGGATATAATACTACTTTATCTGCTTTTGAAGTTTATAATGGTTCTGGTTGGACATCTACTAATGGTGTATGGACTACTTCTACAAGACCTACAACACCTCCTACAGGAACAATAGGCTACAATACAACCACAGCTCAATTAGAAGTTTATAATGCTACCTATAATATATGGTCAAACGCTGGAACATCGCCAATTTATACTGCTTCTTACTTAATAGTTGCTGGTGCAGGCGGTGCAGCAGGTGGTGCTGGTGGTGGCGGTGGTGGAGGTGCTGGTGGATTATTATCTGGAACTACAACATTAACTAGTGGAACAACATATTCATTTACTGTTGGTGCTGGTGGTGCAGGTACTAATTCAGATTCAACAAGAGGAACTAATGGCTCAAATTCTACAGGATTTAGTTTAACTTCTACAGGTGGTGGCGGAGGTGGTGATTTAAATTCTAGTGGTGCAGCAGGAGGCTCAGGTGGTGGTTGTGGGCGTGATGGTAATAATGCTGGAGGTGGAGCTGGTACATCAGGTCAAGGTTTTGCTGGAGGAAATACGCCAGGAAGTACTTTTGCATCTGCTTCAGGGGGTGGTGGTGCTGGAGCTGTTGGTGGCAATGGTTCAGCTAGTGGTAGTGGTACAGACGCAGGTCCTGGAGGTGCTGGAGGTGTAGGGGTATCTAACTCTATTACTGGTTCAGCAACATTTTATGCTGGTGGCGGTGGTGGTTCAGCATATCTTAATACTGGTGGTGCAGGAGGTAATGGTGGGGGAGGTGCTGGTGGTAATAATGCTGCTGGAACTGCAGGAACTGCTAATACAGGCGGTGGTGGTGGTGGTAGTATGGGAGCTACTGGAGGTAATGGTGGTTCAGGCGTAGTTATTATTTCAGTTCCTACATTTTACTACACAGGCACAACAACAGGAATCCCTACAGTCACAACATCTGGTTCTAATACAATTATTAAATTTACAGCCTCTGGCTCATATACTGCATAAGGAAAAAATATGTCACATTTTGCAAAAGTAGTTGACGGTAAAGTTACACAAGTTATCGTTGCAGAAAAAGAATTCTTTGATACATTTGTAGATTCAAGTCCAGGAACTTGGTTACAAACATCTTACAACACACATGGTAATCAACATCCAGAAGGCAGACCTTTAAGAGGTAACTATGCTGGTATTGGTTATACTTATGATTCTACTAATGACGTATTCTACGCACCACAACCATATCCATCATGGAAACTTAACAATACAACATGGTTATGGGAAGCACCTGTAGCATATCCTACAGATAGTAAAGTTTATAAATGGAATGAATCTATTACTAATTGGGAAGAAGTAACAGTATAAGGAGAACTAAATGTTTGGCATAAGTGCTTTTTCGCAAAGCCCATTTAGCTCTTTAGCAGGAGGACAAACACTACTAGCTTCAGCTAGTGTAAATGCAACAGCTACAGTTACTGCACTAGGTTACAGAATCCTACCATTTAGTGCTGCTATTACAGGCAATGCTACTGTAACAGCTAGTGGAAATAGGCTACTATTTGGTAATGCAGTCGTAAACTGCACAGGAACAGTATCAGCAAGTGCTACTAGAGAACGTACAGGTGTTGCAAGTATCTCATGCTCTGCAATACTAACTGTAGATGGTTTCTCATTTATCTATGGTATAGCAGATGTAACCTGTACTGCTACAGTAAGTGCTAGTGCCAATACGACATTATTCGGTAGTGGTGCTATTACAGCAAATGCTACAGTTACTGCTAATGGTAATAGAGTACAGTTTGGTATTGGTTCTATTACAGGTAATGCTACTGTTACAGCAAACGCTAATAGCATATTCTCTGCTAACGGTGTTATTACAGCTAATGCTACAGTTACAGCATCTGCACAAAGAACTAGAACAGACTCTGCAAGTATTACAGCTACAAGCACAGTTACTGCTGACGCTAATAGAATTACATTTGATAGTGCATCTATCACAGGAATTGCCACAGTCACAGCATTAGGTGGTTATGTAGTATCAGGTGTTGCAGATATAGATGCATTTGCCTTTGTTACAGCAAGTCCTAACGCTATATTGGCAGGATATGCTTATGTAGAAGGCGTAGGCACAGTTACAGCAAAAGGTGTTATACAAGGCGAAGGTTGGACACCAGTTATACCAGGCACAGAAACATGGACAGATACAACACCATCTACAGACGTATGGTCAGCAATATCACCATCTACAGATACATGGACAGAAGTAACAGCAGGATCAGAATTATGGACAGAAGTAACACCAAGCAACGATATATGGCTCAGACAAGGATAAAAAATGGCAAAAACCAAAATTTCAGAATTTAGTGCAACCGCAGCAGATAATACCGATATTACTAATATCAATATTGCTGAAGGATGTTCACCAGCTAACGTAAATAATGCTATACGTTCTCTTATGGCTTTACTTAAAGACCAACAAGCAGGAACAAGTGGTGATCCATTTACAGTCGCAGGTACATTAGTAGCTTCAGGTCAAGTATTATCATCTGGAACTCTAAATGTAACAGGTGCATTTCAATTAGACGGAACTGCTGGAGCTTCAGGTCAAGTATTATTATCAGCAGGTGGTAGCACCACTCCTACATGGGGAAGCGCTATTCCTAGTGGCGGTATTATCATATGGTCAGGTTCTTCAGCTTCTATTCCTAGTGGTTGGTTATTATGTGATGGTACAAACTCAACTCCTGATTTACGTAATCGTTTTGTAGTAGGCGCTACTTCTACTTATGCTGTAGGTGCTACTGGTGGTAGTGCAGATGCTATTGTTGTAAGCCATACTCATACTGCAACAGTTACAGACCCACAACATAATCATGTTATGAATATGGCATCTGATTTTGGTGGAGGCGGAGGTTCATATAGATTAGCTACTACTAATGGCGTTGGTGGTACAGTTAGTTTTGGAAATACATCATCCTCATCTAGCGGAATTACAGTATCTAATAGCACAACAGGTTCAAGTGGCACTAATGCTAACTTACCTCCATACTATGCACTTTGCTATATTATGAAGGCTTAATATGCCTATACAACGCATAGCATTTAAAGATTGGTTACCTGACCAACCATCTATCCTAGACGCAGTATCAGAAGCTAATAATGTCATTCCATTAGCTGTAGGATATGGTCCATTTAAGTCAGCAGTAAACTATTCAGGTAGTGCATCTGAAAACTTAACTAACGTATATGCTACTAAAGTAGATAATGACGTATCTGTATTTGCAGGCGGTCTTACTAAACTGTATAAACTAGATAGTACAGATTTAACATTAGATGACGTATCTAAATCAGGTGGTTATACAGGTACAAATAGATGGCAATTTGTTCAATTCGGTAACTATGCACTTGCTGCTAATGGTTCTGAAAAGATACAATATTATGATGTAAACTCATCATCATTATTTGCAGACTTATCTGCAGCAGCTCCAGTTGCTAAGTACGTTACAGTAGTTCGTGACTTTGTAGTAGGTGCTAATATAGGTGCAGGTACATATCCTTCACGTGTTCAATGGTCAGATATAAATGACCCAACGGATTTTACACCAGGTCCAGCATCACAATCAGATTATCAAGATATTCCAGATGGTGGTGACATTACTGGTATATCAGGTGGTGAATTTGGTATTGTATTCTTAGAAAAAGCCATTGTTCGTATGTCATATATTGGCTCACCATTATTCTTCCAATTTGACACGATTTCAAGAAACATTGGCTGTATAGAAGGTGGTTCTATTGCACAATACGGTGGTATTACATACTTCTTATCAGACGATGGATTCTATTCTTGTGATGGTCAAAACATCATTGGTATTGGTGCTGAAAAGGTAGATAGATACTTCTACTCTAACGCTAACATTGGCGATATTGATACTATATCAGCAGCAGTTGACCCAGAACGTAATTTAGTGATTTGGAACTATACTAACGTATCAGGTGGTCGTTCATTACTTATCTATAACTATGAAACTAAAAAATGGTGTGAAGCAGATACAGATGTAAACTTCTTGTCTACATTAGCTACTTCAGGCACATCTTTAGATGCACTAGATTCTGCTTATAACGTAACAGCAGGTTCATTTGTAGTAGGTAAACAATATACAATTAGAACAGTAGGCACTACAGACTATACACTTATAGGTGCAGTTGCTAACACAGTAGGCGTATTATTCACAGCTACAGGTGTAGGATCAGGCACAGGTGTTGCTATAGATATGGCAGCAAGTGCAGCAGCATCTAAAACAATAGACACTATCACAACTACACTAGATGATAGACTTTATAAAGGTGGTAAGTTCTTATTTGGCGGTGTAAGAGAAGCTAAGATTGTAACGTTTACAGGTGTAAATGCTACAGCTACTTTAAATACAAATGACCTAGAATATGGTTATAACTCTGTAGTCACACTTATTAGACCATCTGTAGATAATGGATCAGCTAATATACAAATAGCAAGTCGTAAAATGCTAGATGATACTATTACATACTCTACTACTAAAACTACAGACCAAGAAGATAGATGTTCTGTAAGAAGTGCAGGTCGTTATCATAGAGTAAGTTTAACACCTACAGGTGCTAACTGGTTCTCTGCAATTGGAATGGATATAGAATACTCTGAACAAGGAACAAGATAATGGCACGTAGTGATATGTACCGTAAACTACCTTGGACAGGTGGTGATGCTAGAAGTGTAGCTGAAATTGTGAACAATCTTGTAGAAGGTAAGTCTAACAATACCGGCACAATTACATTAGTCGCTAGTGGTGCAGTATCTACTACAATTAATGATGAACGTATAGGATATAACTCATATATTGGGTTAGAACCTTTATCACAAACAGCAGCTAGTACATACTTCCCATACGGTGCTTTCCAAGATACAACAGATCAAACTTTAGCGACTGTTACAGCTACAGGTGATATTACACTTAACACTACAGATTATGCCTTAGGCACAAGTATTGTAGATAGCTATAAAGTAAAAGTAGATTATTCTGGTCTTTACAATGTTCAGTTTAGTTTACAGTTTGCTAATGATAATGTAGCAATACAAGATGTAGACGTATGGTTTAGAAAGAACGGTTCAGACGTTGCAGGTTCTAACAGTAAATTTTCTGTACCTAATAGTCATGGTGGAACAGATGGTCACCTTATTGCATCATTAAATTTTAACATAGAACTTGCTAAAGATGACTATGTAAGTTTAGCATGGGCTACTACTTCTAAAGACGTTACAGTAGAACATTTAGCAGCACAAACTACACCTACTAGACCTGCAACACCTAGTGCTATTGTTACTATTCAGTATTTAAGTGCTAATTCATTCACTACAAACTTATTTACAGAACCTTACATTAGCGCACAATCTCAAGGTACTGCAACCATTAGTCACCCTGCAAATACAGGCACGAATAAGGTATATCGTTATATAATAGTAGGATGATTCTACATTATATACCTAAAGACCAATTACGTGCTAATTGGCAGTTTATCAAGCATGGTTTAGAGATTATAAGAAGTAAAGGCAGTCCTGAATGGATTGTAGAAGATGTCTATTGTGATTGTTACGAACAACGATCTATGGCATTTTTAGCAATTACTAATAATCAACCTTATGGTTTTGTAGTATTACAGCCTATAGGAAATGCACTTCATGTATGGGCAGCATGGTCATCTATCAATGATGAAGATTTACTTCAACAAGCATGGCAAGAAATTCAAGCAATAGCAAAACAAGGCAGTAAAACAAAAATTACTTTTACATCTCAAAGACGTGGTTGGGATAGAAAAGCTATCAAAATGGGTTTAAAACCTTCAACATGGGAATTTACACTTTAAGGAAATAATATGTTTAAGTTACACAATTGGGTACAAGAATTAGTAGAATCATTCACATTCTACGGTGGTGGTGGAGGTGGCGGTCAGTCACAAACTACGACTTCTGGTATTGATCCGTCTATGAGACCTTATGTTGAAAAAGGTTTATCAGAAGCTCAAAAATTATACGAAACATACACACCACAATATTATGCTGGTCAAACATACGTAAGCCCATCTGCACAAACAGAAGCAGCACTTACTATGGCAGAACAACAAGCAAGAGCTGGTAGTCCTCTTATTAACCAAGCTCTAGCACAACAACAAGGTGCTATAGGTGGTTCATACTTAGGTGCTAATCCATATTTAGAAGCAGCATTAAGACCAGGTCAACAAGCAGCTACACAAGCATATCAACAAGCTATTGGTTCTACACGTAGCAATGCAGCTCAAGCAGGTCGTTATGGTTCAGGCGCACAAACACAATTAGAATCATTATCACAACAAAATCTAGCTAATGCTTTAGCAAACCAAGCAGGTGCAGCAGCATATCAAAACTATGCAGCAGAACGTGGTTTACAAGAACAAGCAGCTAGAAATGCACCTACTATGGCTCAAGCAGCTTATCAACCTATTAACCAACTATTACAAACTGGTCAAGCACGTGAAAACTATGCTCAACAAGCTCTACAAGCAGAACTTGATCGCTTTAACTTCCAACAAAACTTACCATACCAAAGACTTGCACAATTTACATCTACAGTTGCAGGTCAACCATTAACTACAAGATCAGAAACAACATCTAGTGGTGGTGGTAAGATTGTATGTACAGCTATGAACGCTGAATATGGCTTTGGTAGCTTCCGTAATGCTATCTGGTTAGCACAATCTAAAGACTTAGACCCAGCATACGAAAAAGGTTATCACACTCTATTCTTACCATTAGTCAACTATGCTTACAAAGCAGGTGAAAAGAATGCCCTACAACGCATTTTAAGGGGTATTTTAGAGCATATCGCAAGACATAGGACTGCTGATATATGGAAACAAAAAAGAGGTAAAAAACGTGATGTTTATGGCATGATTTATCGTGCTATTTTAGAACCAATCTGCTATGTAGTAGGAAAGGTAGGCAAATAATGTTTAAATATTTTAATCCTTTATGGTTAATAGAAAACTTTTTTACTACAAGACTTGAGCCAGCGACAGCTTCGTTAATAGGAGCTGGTTTAGGTGGTGGCACATCTTTATTACAAGGTAAAAGCTTAGGTAAATCTCTACAAAATGCAGCATTAGGTGGTGTATTAGGTGGTGCAGGTGGTTATTTAGGTGGCGCTATGGGTGGGGCAGGAGCTACACCAATGAATGCTACTGGCGCTACTGGCAATATTATGGGTGAAATAGGTGGTGCAAATCTAATTACAGGCACTACAGGAGCAGGTAGCACATTATCTAGCGGTCTTGGAGTAGCACCTACATTTGCAGATAGAGCAGGTCAATTTTTATATACTTTACCATCTACTACTATGGATGCTATAAAAACTAATCCATTTCCAGCAGCAAATTTAGGTATGAATGTATATGACAGAATGAATCCATCTGCAGCTCCATTACAAGCATCTCCAACATTAACAGCACAACAACTTATGGGTCAACAAGGTCCAACTCCAACTCCACAATTTAATAGTATTGCACAATTACAACGCAAACCAATTTACATAGGATAAATCATGGCATTATTTGATAACAACCCATTACAATCATTGTATGCACCAGTACAGTCTGGTCTCAAATTGTTTGAAGGCATGAATATTTTTGGAGCAAGACCATCAGAAGCTCTTACTGGTATTTTAACTAAAGACCAACAAGATCAACTTAAAAATCAAGCTATTGTTCAAGGTATTATAGGAACTGCTGCTAATTATTTTGCTCAACCTAAAAACTTAAATGTAGGTAGCGCAATCCCATATCTAGCTAAAGCGTATGTAGGTGGTATGGGTTCATCACAAAATGTATATGATCAAGCATTGCTAGGTAAAGTAAAGCAAATGGAATTAGAACAAGGCGCTAAAAGACTTGAAATGGAAGGTTTAACTCCATTAGAAAAACTAATGAGAAGAAGAGAAATTTTAGCTAAAGCAAATCCAAATGATCCACAATTGCAAAAACTTGATTTAGCTATTGATAAAGAGTCTGGAGCTTTAACTGGTTTTGGTACAGGTGTAGAAGGTTCATCTCTTGGTATATTAGCTAGAGGTTCTCAAAATACACCAGAAGGTGAAGCAATAAGAAAAACACCTCAATATGCTCTTGCTTATAGAAATCAAACAACTCCAAAATATGTAGATCAAGTAAGAATGGATGAAAATGGAAATGAATATTATGTACGTGTTCAACTTCCAGCAGCTAAATTACCACCTAATATATTAGAGCCAATATATGGTGCAGAAGGTGTTACAACTCAACCAGTTGATATGACTCAACCACAAATCACTACAAAACCTGGTCAAGTTACACAACCTACACAAACAGTACAACCAAGTACTACAGTATCACCAAATATTAAGAAAATTGGACTTACAGAGCCAGATAAAAGAGCTAGAGAAGGTGATTTAAGAAAAGAATACAATGCTCTTCCTGATATTAAGGCATTTAACGAAGTAAATACTGCATACAATCAAATTAAAGTTGCTACACAAAGACCTTCACCAGCAAATGATTTAGCTGCAGCCACTAAATTTATGAAGTTATTAGATCCAAATTCTGTAGTTCGTGAGTCTGAACTTAATATGGCAATTGCAGCATCTGGTCTTTATGACAGAATTGCAAATACTGGCAATAGAATTTTAAATGGTGAAAAAATTACTTCTACACAAAGAAAAGACTTTTTTGACGCAGCAACACAATTCTACAATATTGCTTTAGATAAAAAACGTGCAATTGATACACAATACACAAATATAGGTATTGAAAGTAATCTTAACTATAAAAATGTAATTCCAGGTATAAAAACATTTAATCCTAAAACAGGTAAATTTGAATAGGGCATATTATGGCAAGAGATAAAGTAGTAAACATTGTTGGACAAGGCGTAAGGACTTTCCCTGGCACTATGTCTGACGAACAAATTGCTAAAGTTATTATGGATGAGTATAAGGCTGTAGATTCTTCTATTCCTACTCCTGAAAATTTAGCAGCAGAAAGAGATAGAGCAGCTACTGAAAGAATGAACCTTGCTGCAGCTGAAGAGCAAGATATGACAGGAATTCAAAAAGCAGGAAGAACATTAACTGCTGGTCTTTTTGATCCTATTGCTGCATTACAAACAGGAAAAACATTACTATCAGGTGCTATTCAGTATCCATTTGCAGTAGGTAAAGGTTTATATGGAGAAGCTACTGGTCAAGGTAAAGCAGAAGATATAACACAAAGATATATGCAAGAAAATGTTTCACCGCCTGCATCTATTACAGGTCAAAGATATTTACAAAACATTGGAGAAACAGCAGAAAATCTTGGATTAGAAGGCTTATCTGGCATGCCTGCAACACAATATATTAAAGGCATTCCTGTTACTAAAGGTCTTACTAAAAAAGGTCTTACAGAAGGAGTACCTGCATTTATTCAAGAAAAGAATTTACTTGGAAGATTTAAGTATAAAGACAAAGTACCTAGTATTGAAGAATTAAAACAAGAAGCTACCAAAGGTTATGATCTTGCTGAAAAAGCAGGATTAAATTATAAAGGCGAAGACTTTGGATCTTTTGTCGCTAATGCAGAAAAAACATTAGATGAAAAGTTTGCTTTAAGTGAAAAACGTCATGGTGGAACTTTAGATATAATTAATACTTTTAAAAAGTTTACAACTGAACCAATTAAACTTAAAAAGATTGAATCATTAAGAGCAGACTTAAATAGAGTTATTAAAGAAAATGCAAGGCAAGGTAAAGAAAGTGATCTTGCTGCTGCAATTGACTTAAAAAATCAATTAGATGATTTTTTAGATACAACAACTCCAGACTCAATGGCTGTTACTGGAAAACGACCAGCAAAAGAAGTTCTTAATGAATTACAAACAGCTAGAGACGCATGGAAACGTGCTAGAAAAGCTGAAGTATTAGCAGATGTATTTGATTATGCAGATATAAAAGCTGGCTCTAATTTTACATCAGCAGGATTTGAACAAGCCATTAGAAATAGATTATCTAATATTGCTACTAATAAAAATAGATTAAGAATGTTTAATCCTGAAGAACAAGCAGCTATTATAGATATTGCAAAAGGTGGCAATATTCAAAATATGTTTAGACAAACAGGTAAGTATGCTCCTACTGGTCCTGTAAGCTCTGGTGCTGGGGTATATTTAGGTCAAGAATTATTAGGTGAAGAAGGTAAATTAGCTTTCCCAGCAATATCTTATGGGGCTAGAAAAGTATCAGAACAAATAGCTAAAAATAAGTTTAAAAATTTAGAGGACTTATTAAAAATGGGCTATTCACCGACAGCTCTTAGAGGAACAAGAGGAACTCAAGGTGTTCAAGCTACTGGTTTATTAGGTCAAACATTAATGCCTCAAGACCCTACATTAGGTCTTTTAGGCAACATAGAAGAGTAAAGGATTTTAGAATGAGTGATATTGACCCATTCAAATATGGACAACTTGTAGCTCAAGTTGAGCAAATGGAAAAAAAGATTGACAAGTTAGAACAAGGCATGGATGAACTTCTAGCATTAGCTAATCGTGGTAGAGGTGGATTCTGGGCTGGTATGACTATAGCATCATTTTTAGGTGGTTTAGCTACATTCTTTATGCACAACTTGCTAGGAAAATAATATGAAAAACTTTCTTATGGGTATTACTTTAATACTCTTATGGTTATTTTTATATGACTATGCGTATAGTAAAGAACTACCCAAAGAAATGTCAATGGCTACTGAAGCTGGTGAAGTAGTATTAACACTAGAAGAATGTACGTTTACTAAAATGGGTTTACGTGGCTATCCTTATGCTGCTTATGCTACAGATAAAGGTAAAGCTAATCACGAAGGTTGCTGGAAGAAAGAATCTGTAAACAACATGGAATCAGTATTAATTTACTTTCCAGAGATAGATGCAACAGCAGTATATAATCCACAACTATTTAAACCACGTTCAACACTATGACATTCATAACTGAAAATAACATAGCCAATCTATATTCAGCTCTTATAGAGTTTCCTGTATTTGACGAATATAAATTACCACCGGCATCTAAAGTAGATTTCGTAGTAGTGCATGACGATAGTATATGCGGACAATATGAACCACCTGAAGCTGGTGAACCTCATGTTATTACTATATCTACAGCTAAATGCGGTCATTTAGATACAGTATTAAAGACCCTAGCACATGAAATCATACACATGATATGCTATTTAGAATCACCTAAAACAGATAAATATACGAGCCATAAAGGTTTATTTTTAAAACTACAAAAGAGAATAGCTAACACACTTGGCTACGATCCTAAAGAACTATAAGGAGTATTATCATAGATCCAGTAACAATATTAGCAGCATTAGGACCTTTAGCAGTAGATTTAGGTAAGTCACTTATCAATAGATTTGTAGCTCCTGATCAGTTTAAACCAGCTACTATAGAACAATATGCTCAAATGAAACAGATTGATCTAGAGTTCTTTAAGGTTATGAATGAAGCTGGTGGTGGTAATCCATCTTATCCATGGGTAGAAGCTATTGTAAGACTCATGCGACCATCTATAGGTTTATTAGTATTAGCAACATGGGCAGCTATGCACTTACAAGGTATTGCAACACCAGAAGTAGATAACTTTGCTAGTGCGGTTGGTTTCTATCTATTTGGGGAACGTAGTTTATTCTACATTAAAAAGAAATGATAGTCTTAGACATACTTAACTTTATTGGTTTAGCTATACTTAAACTTATTGTGGTTTTATTGCTATTCGTAGCGATGGGATTCTCTATTTTATTTATGTATGCTATGCAAATCTTAACTAAAGCACTTACACATATTGACAAGAATGTTAATTGAAGTAAAAAGGTTTGAGTTTCAAAATACACATACGATAGGCAAGATGTACATAAATGGTGTATATGAATGTTATACGCTAGAAGATGTAGTCAGAAATGGCAGTAAAGTTATAGGCAAGACTGCTATACCTACCGGTGAATACAAAGTCATTATAGACGCATCTGTACGCTTTAAACAAGATATGCCACATATATTAAACGTTCCTAACTTTACAGGTGTTCGTATTCATGCTGGTAATACTTCAGCACATACAGACGGATGTATCTTACTTGGCACAACATGGTCAGGTAAAGACTTTATAGGTAATTCTAGGTCAGCTTACAAGAAGTTCTTTGACAAACTAAAACAAGCTAAGACAGCAAAAATTATCATATGTTAGATTATCTTATCTGCGATATTCTTTGTGCTATAGATCACTTTAAATATGTTTTATTATTGATTATCATGTATTTAGTGTATAATAAAGTATCTCAACACTAGGAGAGTTACTTGAAGATACTACTTTTAGATATAGAATGCGCACCTAATTTAGCAACGGTATGGGGTATTTGGCAGCAAAACATTGCGCTTAATCAACTCCTAGAATCATCTTATACACTATGCTATGCAGCTAAATGGTATGGTGAGAAAAAGATTATGTTTGACTCTGTATATAAAACAGATCGTAAAGCAATGCTAAAGTCTATCCATAAACTCATGGATGAAGCAGATGCAATCGTTCACTATAATGGCAATAGGTTTGATATACCTATGCTTAATAAAGAGTTCCTAGAAGCTGGTATGCCACCTCCTAGCCCAGCTAAAAACATAGACTTACTACAAACATCTCGTAGCAAGTTTAGATTTGTTTCTAACAAACTAGACTATATTGCACAGCGTTT
>Ga0315900_10006379_pt1 | contig 15845 bp, 13 predicted proteins | sample LakEriMetagenome_FD_203521 | JGI IMG/M metagenome (GOLD analysis project Ga0315900, IMG submission 203521) | Freshwater fungal communities from buoy surface, Lake Erie, Ohio, United States - Buoy 12 MA114 | ecosystem: Environmental > Aquatic > Freshwater > Lake > Lake biofilm | place: USA: Lake...
AGGATGACGAGTGTTGGAGGCGAGGACCTTCCTTCCGTCTCACCACGCATGGGTGGCCCCAACGAGTCGCGCCATGAGGGGGTAGAGAGATCGCCACCGGGCGGCTGGCCCGGATCAGGGCAGCTGGATTTCATGGCATGACCGCCTCCCTGCGGAACGTCGAGGTCGACTATCGCGGGCGGGGCCGGGTGCTGGGCCCCGTGGACCTGACGATCGGCGAGGGCGAGATCATCGCCCTGGTCGGGCCGTCGGGCTGCGGCAAATCGACGGCCATGAGGCTGCTGGCCGGGCTTGAACAGCCAACGCGCGGCGTCGTCCAGCGCGAGGCCGGGCGGGGCGAGACCTCGCTGGTGTTCCAGGCGGCTACCCTGGCGCCGTGGATGAGCGCGGCGGCCAATGTCGCCCTGCCGCTGGAACTGTCCGGTCTCGATCGCCGCACGGCCCGCGCCCGGGCCTCCGAGGCGCTGGCCCGTGTCGGCCTGGCCGGAGTCGACGCCTCGCGCCCGGCGCAGCTGTCGGGCGGGATGGCCATGCGGGTGTCGCTGGCCCGGGCGCTGGTCACCCGGCCGCGCCTGCTGTTGCTGGACGAGCCGTTCGCGGCGCTGGACGAGATCACCCGCCGCACCCTGGCCGACGACGTCCTGACCCTTTGGGCGGAACTGAAGCCCGCCATCCTCTTCGTGACCCACAATGTCGAGGAGGCCGTCTACATGGCCTCGCGCGTGGTGGTCATGACGTCCGGACCGGGGGTCATCGCCGGCGAGGTCGCCATCGACGCGCCCCTGCCCCGTCCCGCCGGCTTCCGTGTCACCGAGCCTTTCCGCGCCGCCGCCGAAACCGTCTCGGCCCTTCTGGCCAAGGGTATGGAGCGGGCGGCATGAAGTCGCTGACGGCCATCGCCATTCCCCTGGTGTTCATCGCCCTGCTGCTGGCGATCTGGGAAGCGGCTTGCAGGCTGACCGGCGTGCCGGCCTATCTGCTGCCGCCGCCCTCGGCGATCAGCGCGAGCCTGGCCGAGGGCTGGCCCCTGCTGCTGTCCTCGGCCTGGAACACCCTGTTCACCGCGTTGACCGCTCTGCTGGTGGCCAGCCTGCTGGCGTCGAGCCTGGCGCTGCTCACCGCCCTCAGCCCGGTGATCGAGCGGGCGATCCAGCCCGTGGCGGTCACGCTGCAGGTCACGCCGGTGATCGCCGTCGCGCCACTGGTCATCATCTGGGCGGGGCTCGACCATCCGGAGCGGGCCGTTGTGGTGCTGGCCACGATCGTCGCCTTCTTTCCGATCTTCTCGGGCGCCGTCACCGGGCTCAAGGCGGCCGACCCCGATCTGGAGCGCCTGTTCGATCTCTATGGCGCCAGCCGCTGGCAGAAGCTGCTGCGCCTGCGGCTGCCCTCGGCGGTTCCCTACCTGCTCGAAGGTCACAAGGTCGCGGCGGGGCTGGCGGTGATCGGGGCGGTGATCGGCGAATTCGTGGCCGGATCCGGCGGCGCCCAGGGCCTGGCCTGGCGGATCCTCGAGGCAGGCAACAGGCTGCAGACCGCCAGCATGTTCGCGGCGCTGTTCGTCCTGGCCGCAATGGCCGCGGTGCTGCATGCGCTGCTGCAGATGGCGGAACGGCGGGCGCTGGTCTGGTGGCGGGGCCGTTAGGCGGCGATTAAGCGGCGCGCGGTAAGGACAGAGCCGTACCCCTGCGGCGGACTCCTGCATGCGTTTTGTTCTCGCCATCACGATCCTGACGGTCAGCGCCACAGCCGCGCAGGCCGCCGAGGATCGCTATGGTCCGGCCCGCGACCGTTCCAGAGCCGCGTCCGGACAGGGCGTCGCCGCGCCCTACACCGGGCCGATGCTGACCTGGACCGGCAAGACACCCGCTCAGACGGCGGCGACGCCCGCATCCGCTGCGTCTGCCATGCCCCAACCTGTCGCCCCCTGGGCCGGTCCGGTCGCCGCCTTCGCCGGCCAACGCGCCGCCCCCTATCCCTCGATCTCCGCCCAGGCCCCGGTCGCCGCCGACTATGGGCCCGCCCCCCAGTTTGCGCCGCCGACCCTGCCGAACAGCCTCTACGACAGGCCGGTCGCGGCGCCGATGGCTGCCGCGCCATCCACGCCCGCGCCCCGCTATGAAGCACCCGTGAGCCTACGGGCCGCCGCCCCGGACGGACAACGCGCCGCCCCCTACCCCTCGATGTCCGCCCAGGTCCCCATCGCCGCCTACGGGACTGTCCCGGAGGCTGCGCCGAAGCCGGCGCTGTCGACCAGCCTCTATGGCAGGCCGGCCGCCGCGCCGGTGGCTGCCGCACCGGCCGGACAACGCGCCGCCCCCTATCCCTCGATGGCCGCCCAGGCCCCGACCGCCGCCTATGGCCCCGACGCGCAGGTCTCGCCGAAGCCAGCCCCGCCGACCAGCCTCTATGACAGGCCCGCCGCCGCGCCGGTGGCCGCCGCCACGCCCGCGCGACCGCAGGCCGCCGTGGCGCCGGCGCCGGCCGCGCCAAAGCCCGTGCGGGCGCCCGCCGACGCCGGCCGGTCGAAGGCCTATTCCGTGCTGCGCGAGTTCGGCGGGGTGCCGGACCCGATCGATATCCCGCCCCCGACCTCCTACTGGGCGACCCGGGCCGATGCGCCCCCCGTCGACGCTGTCGAGGTCAGCCTGGCCCCCGATGGCGGCGTCGGCGCCGAAGAGGTGGACGGCGCGGCGGGCGAGGACGAGGCTTCCGAGGCCGCCCGCCGTCGCGAACGTGACTGGAATCGCGCCCGGGCGGCGGAGGCGAGGCGATGAGCATGACCGGTAGTCGACTTCATGACCTGATCGCCCTGGCGCAGGAGCCGTCCAGCGAGCGGCGCCGCGAACTGCTGCGCGGCGTGACGGACATGTTCTTCTCCGGCGAGACCCACGCCGCCGCGGAGATTGACCTGTTCGACGCCGTGCTGGGGACGCTGGCCAACGAGATGGAAGTGGCCGTCCGCGCCGAGCTGGCCGCGCGGATGTCCGACGCCGACTCTCCGCCGCTCGGCCTGATGCGCAGCCTTGCCGCCGACGAGATCGCCGTCGCCCGGCCGTTGCTGGAGCGCTCCCGGGCGCTCAGCGACGAATACCTGGTGCAGCTGGTGCGGACCAAGGGCCAGGAGCACCTGCGCGCCATTTCCCGACGACCAACCGTGTCACCGGTGTTGTCGGACGCCATTGTCGAACGAGGCGACGACGACACGCTCGGCCTGCTGCTGCGCAACGCCGGCGCCGAGCTGTCGCGAAAGGCTCATGAACGGGCCGTCGACCGGGCCGTGGCCAATCCCGACCTGCACGAGGCTGTCGTCGGGCGCCAGCAGCTGCCCATCGATCTGCTCAACGAGATGTACTTCGTGGTCGAGGCGCAGCTGCGCGACCGGATCACTAGGGCCAATGCCGCCATCGACCCGGCCCAGCTCGAAGCCGCCCTGGCCGCCGGCCGCAAGCGCGTGGCGCTGGGCGACGGTGCGCTGCCCGCCGACTACGCCGAGTCTGAGGCCGCCGTTCGCGCCCAGATCGCCCGCGGCGAGATGGGTCCGCGGGTGCTGGCAGCCATGCTGCGCAATCGCGAGATGACCCGCTTCCTGGTCGCCCTGGCCGAGATGGCGGATATCGACTTCCACACCGCCCGGCGCATCCTGGAGCGCAAGGAACTCGACGCCCTGGCCATCGTCTGCAAGGCCGCCGACTTCGACCGAAGCCTCTTCCTGACCTTCACGGTGCTGATGCTCGACCGCGCCGACGATGCCATGACCCGGGCCAAGTCCTATGGCGACCTCTACAACGACCTGCCCAAGGACACCGCCCTTCGCACCATCCGCTTCTGGCGTATGCGCCGCACGACCGGCGACGTCGCGGCGGCGTAGGGTCGGCTTCCCGGGCGGATTTTCGACGATCAGCCGTCGCGGCGGGCGGCCGCTTGTCCTAGATTGAGGGCATGCGCACAGAAACGCCCCAGCCCGTCCGCCTGGTCGATTACCGGCCGCCCGCCTACCTGATCGACGAGGTGTTCCTCGACTTTTCGCTGGAGCCCGCGGCGACACGGGTGAAGGCGAAGCTGACGGTCAGGCGCAATGGCGACCACGCCGAGCCGCTGGTGCTTGACGGCGACAGCCTGAAGACGGTCTCCGTCGCCGTGGACGGCGCCCCTCACCCGTTCGAGGAAACCGCCGAGGTCCTGACGCTGTCAGGCCTTCCCGAGGCGTTCACACTGGAGACCGAGGTCGAGATCAACCCCTCGGCCAACACCGAGCTGATGGGACTCTACATCTCCGGCGGGCGGTTCTGCACCCAGTGCGAATCCGAAGGCTTCCGCCGCATCACCTGGTTCCTCGACCGGCCGGACGTGCTGGCGCGCTACACGGTGCGGATGGAGGCCGACAAGGCCTTCGACCGCCTGCTGGCCAACGGCAACCGCGTCGAGGCCGGCGACCTGCCGGGCGGCCGCCATTACGCCGTCTGGAACGACCCCTTCCCCAAGCCCTGCTACCTGTTCGCGCTGGTGGCCGGCGAGCTTGACGAGCTGGCGGGCAGCTTCGTGACCATGTCGGGCCGGACCATCGACCTGCGCGTCTACGTCGACACCGGCATGGCCCGCCGCGCCGAGTACGCCATGGACAGCCTCAAGCGGGCCATGAAGTGGGACGAGGAAGCCTTTGGCCGGGAATATGATCTCGACCTTTTCATGATCGTCGCCGTTCGCGACTTCAACTTCGGGGCGATGGAGAACAAGGGCCTCAACATCTTCAACGCCGCCCTCCTGCTGGCCGACCAGCAGACCGCGACCGACACGGACTACGAACGCATCGAGAGCGTCGTGGCCCACGAATACTTCCACAACTGGACCGGCGACCGGATCACCTGCCGCGACTGGTTCCAGCTCTGCGTGAAGGAAGGCCTGACCGTCTTCCGCGACCAGTGCTTCAGCGCCGACATGCGTGGCGAGGCGGTGCAGCGGATCAAGGACGTGAAGGCCCTGCGCGCCCGGCAGTTCTCCGAGGACGCCGGCCCGCTGGCCCACCCGGTGCGGCCCTCGGCCTACATCAAGATCGACAACTTCTACACCGCGACGATCTACGAGAAGGGCAGCGAGGTCATCCGCATGCTGAAGATCCTGCTGGGCGCGGAAATGTTCCGCGCCGGCATGGACCTCTATTTCGACCGTCACGACGGCGAGGCCACCACGGTCGAGGCCTTCATCCAGTGCTTCGCCGATGTCTCGGGCCGCGACATGACCGCCTTCTTCGGCTGGTACGAGCAGGCCGGCACCCCGAACGTCGAGGTGACCACCGACTGGGACGCCGGCAAGGGCGAGGTGGCCATCACCCTGCGCCAGAACACCGCCCCGACGCCGGGCCAGCCGGACAAGAAGCCCCTCCCCCTGCCCGTCCTCATCGGCCTGCTGCACGACGACGGGCGGCCGATGGGCGAGGAGACGCTGGTCATCCTCGACACCGCCGAAACCACTGTGCGGCTCCCGGCGCCCGAGCGGCCGGTGTTGTCGCCGTTGCGCGGCTTCTCCGCCCCGGTGAACCTGACCACCGACAGCGAACCCAGGGACCGCTACGTCCTGCTGGCCGCGGACCCCGACCTGTTCAACCGCTGGGAGGCCGGCCAGGGCCTGGCCCGCGACCTGATCCTGGCCCGCGCGGCCGGGACGCCGGACGAGGTGGCCGAGGAGCGCTATGCCGAGGCCGTCGGCCGGGCGCTGGCCGACCAGGCGGCGGAACCGGCCTTCAAGGCGTTGATCCTGACCCTGCCCAGCGAGCCGGACCTGTCGATGGCCATGTCGCCGGCCGATCCAGCGGCGATCCACGACGCCCGCAATGCGCTGCGGGCGCGCCTGGCCGTCCATCTGGGCGACGACCTTCGTCGCCAGCACACGGGTCTTTCGGACAGCGCGCCCTTCTCGCCGGACGCCGCCTCGGCCGGCCGGCGCGCGCTGCGCAACGCGACCCTGGAGCTGCTGGCGGTCGACCCGCACAGCGGCAACCGCGACCTGGCCGCCCGCCACTTCGAGACGGCGACCAACATGACCGACGCCATCGGCGGCCTCAACGCGCTGATCGAGCTCGGCGGCGAAGCCCGCAGCAAGGCGCTGGCCGATTTCCACGCCAGGTGGAAGGCAGAGCCCCTCGTGCTCGACAAGTGGTTCGCCGCCCAGGCCCGCGATCCGTCGGAACAGGCGCTGGGCGGCGTGCTCGGGCTGACAGCTCACCCGGACTTCGACGGTCGCAATCCCAATCGCCTGCGCGCGCTGGTCTCGACCTTCGCCAACTTCAACCCGGCCCGGTTCCATGATCCGTCCGGCGACGGCTACCGTTTCCTGTCCGACCAGATCATCGCCACCGACACGGTCAACCCGATGACCGCCGCCCGCCTCGTCGAGCCGCTGGGAAGCTGGCGTCGCTACCGGCCGGAGCTGGGTGCGCTGATGAAGGCGCAGCTGGAGCGGATCATCGCCGTCGAGGGCCTGTCCAAGAACGTCTTCGAACTGGCCAGCAAGGCGCTGGGGTAGGCGATCCAAACCCCGTCATCCTCGGGCTTGTCCCGAGGGCCCCTCGATCAGCTTCCTCCTGAGAGCGTGATCACGACCTCACCTGCGAACCGGCAGAGGGATCCTCGCCACAAGGGCGAGGATGACGGGAATTGTTTGCTGAATGGCAAGCGGGACATCAAGTCGCCCGCGGAGCCGGCCAGAGTCGCCCCCTCACCCCCGGCCAGAAGACATTCACCGCCAGTCCGGCCATGACCAGACCGGCTGCGGCCAGCTTCCAGGCGGGCAGCGCCTCGCCGAGCACAAGGGCGGAGCCGGCCATGCCGAACACCGGGACCAGCAGCGACATCGGGGCGATGGTCGCCGCCGGGTGGCGCGACAGCAGCCAGCCCCAGACGGCGTAGCCGAACAGGGTGTTGCCAACCGACTGCCAGGCGACAGCCGCCCAGGTGATCGCATCGGCGGCCAGGAGCCCCTGGCGGATCGCCGGCCAGCCCTCGAAGACCAGCGACATCGCCGCCAGCGGCGGGACCGAGAACAGGCTGGCCCAGACCACGAAGCCCAACATGTTGGCGTTCGGGCTGCGCCGGCTGACGGTGTTGCCGCCGGCCCAGCTGAGGCCGGCCAGCAGGACCAGACCCAGGCCGAGCGGCGTCGCCGAGCCGTCGGTCCGCCAAAGGATCAGCGCGATCCCCGCGGCCGCGAGGGCAAGGGCCGCGATCTGGAAAGGCTTCACCCGCTCGCCACTCAACCCCATGGCCAGGGCGACGGTGAAGAAGGCCTGACTCTGCACGACCAGCGAGGCGAGGCCCGGCGAGATGTGGCCGTTCATGGCTATGTACAGCAGGCCGAACTGCCCCGCACCGATCAGCACGCCGTAGGCCGCCAGGTCCCGCCAGGGAACGTCGGGCCGCTTGATGAAGAACACGGCGGGCGCCAGCGCGAAGGTGAAGCGCAGGGTCGCGAACAGCAGCGGCGGCAGGTGGTCCAGTCCGACCCGGATGACCACGAAGTTGCTCCCCCAGACCGCCACCACGGCCAGGGCGAGCAGCGCGTGGCGCAGGGGCAGCGATGTCTGGTTCATGGGCGGCGCGGCCTTTGTCCGGGAGGCCCGACTTAGGCCCGGACGGCGCGGCGGGCACGCCATTTCTTCGATCGGCGCCATCATCCTGCGGCCAACTGACTCACAACCTGTGCAAAGCCCGGTTTGGCCCGTGACGCGACAGGAACGCTTCCGTAAGATTCCCTGTCGGGGGAAGTGACTCGGCGCGGGGATTCGAAGGACTTGGCGGGCAAGAGTCGCAAGGCAGGCAAGGCCGGCGAGCCCGCGTTCGCTTCGGGCGAAGCTCGCGCGTCCGACGGCGCTGTCGTACGCGTCGCCATTCTGGCCGCCCTGCTTCTGCTCGCGATCTACACCTTTTTCGGCGTCCAGCGCCTGGAGAGGAACTGGACGCGCCCGGGCGATGCAGGCCCCGACGCCGCGGCGCAGGTGCTGGCCGCCCGCCTTGATGTCGAAGTGGCCCGGCGCAGCGGCGGCCTGACCGCCGGCGCCGTGCTCATCGACCGTGCTCCGGACTCTCCGATCGACGCGGCGGAGGCCGCGTTGCGCGCTGCCGGCGACGGCGTGGCCGCGACAGCGGTCGTCACCGACAACACCATTGGCGCGATCGCCGGCCGGGCAGAGGCCGCGGACTGGAAGGGCGCCGCCCGACTGGCGCTGGCCTCCGGCAGAAGCAGCTGGCTGGGCGTCCCTTCAGGCGACCCCCGACGGCTCTACATCGCGCGGGTCGTCGGCGACCGCACCGTGCTGCTCACCACCCAGGATGTGGCCCGCCTGCCCTTGAAGACCGGCAGCCGGGCCTCAGCCGCCGTGGCCATGCCCGATGGCCGGCTCCTCGCCGTGGCCGGCTCCGGCGGGGTGACCCAGGCCTCGACCGTGCGCGAGGCCTTCGCTCTTTCGCCCGATGACCTGAAGGCCGACCAGCTCACGCGGGCCCGGCGCCCGGATGGCGCTCTGATCGACGTGGCTGCCCGGCCCGCGGCCGGCGGCGCCCTGTGGGCCATCGCCGCGAGCCCCCCCGCCGGCATCGTCGCGGCCAACCGCGACAGGATCGACAGCATCGTCGCGCTGCTGGTGCCGCTCGGCATCGGCATCGCCCTGGCCCTGCTGCTGTTCAGCCAGAGCCGCAAGGCCGAGGCCGTCCAGCGCGCGTTTGTCCAGAGCGAGCAGCGGTTCCGCATGGCCGTCGAGGCAGCCCGTTGCGGCATCTGGGAGTGGGACCTGTCGCAGGACCAGGTGTTCATGTCCGACGTCACCGGCGTGATCTTCGGCTGGGGCGGCGGCGGGATTGTCGGCGGCCAGGAAGTCCTCGACCGCGTGGCTCCCGACCATCGCGAGCGCGTCCGGCAGGCGCTGGCTCACGCGGCGACCTATGGGGCGTTTGACGTGTCCTTCCGGGTGCCGGCCTCCTCGGGCGGTCGCTCCTTGTGGATCGACGCCCGCGGCCAGGGCCTGGGCGCGCCCGGCGCCGACGGCTACGGCCGGATCATCGGCGTGGCGTTGGATGTCACCGAGGAGCGTCTGGCGCAGGCCCGCGCCCAGGCGGCCGAGACCCGGTTGCGCGACGCCATCGAAAGCGTCTCCGAGGCCTTTGTGCTGTGGGACCGCAACGGCCGCCTACTGCTCTGCAACCGCAACTACCGCAGCGTCTTCAACCTTGAGCCCAAGCTGCTGAAGCAAGGGGCGGCGCGCGACTATGTGAACAAGTTTGTCCAGCTGGCCATCAAGCAGGAGGTCCTCGGTCCGGACAGCCGTCGCGGCATCCGCGAAGCCGAACTGAATGACGGACGCTGGATCCAGATCTCCGAACGCCGCACCGCCGAGGGCGGCCTGGTCATGACCGCCGCCGACATCAGCGCCGTGAAGGCCCAGGAGGAGGCCCGCCGCCTGAACGAGGAACAGCTGCAGCACGCCGTGGCCGGGCTGGAGCGCAGCCAGGAGCAGCTGGCCGAGCTGGCCCGCAAGTACGAGACCGAGAAGGTCCGCGCCGAGGCGGCCAACAAGTCCAAGTCCGAGTTTCTGGCCAACATGTCCCATGAGCTGCGCACGCCGCTCAATGCCGTGAACGGCTTCTCGGAGATCATGATCGCCGAGATGTACGGGCCAATGGGCGACCCCCGCTACAGGGAGTACGCCCAGGACATCCACAACAGCGGCCAGCACCTGCTGGCGCTGATCAACGACATCCTCGACATGTCCAAGATCGAGGCCGGCAAGATGAACCTCAAGTTCGAGTCGATGAGCCTGGAGGACGTCACCGAGGACGCCGTGCGGCTGGTGCGCAACCGCGCCGAGTCTGCCGGGCTTGAGCTGGCGGTCGACGTCCCCTTCCTGCCGGAGATCGAGGCTGACTACAGGGCGGTCAAGCAGGTGCTGCTCAACCTGCTCAGCAACGCCATCAAGTTCACCCCCAAGGGCGGCCGGGTCACCGTTCGCGCCGAAGTGCGTAACGACGGCCTGGGCGAGCGTGTCCGGGTCTCGGTGCAGGACACCGGCATCGGCATCAGTAAGGAAGACCTGGCGCGCCTGGCCCAGCCCTTCGAGCAGGTCGAGAGCCAGCACAGCAAGACCACCCAGGGCACGGGCCTCGGCCTGGCGCTTACCAAGGCGCTGATCGAGCTCCACGAAGGCGCGCTGGAAATGGACAGCGCGCCCGGCGAAGGCACCACGGTCAGCTTCAGCCTGCCGATCCGGCGCGGCTTCGCGACCGTGGCGGCCTGACCCCCTACCGCAGCGCGCGCCTGTACATCGTCAGCAGGGCCGCCCAGGCGCGCTCGGCCTGAACCTCGTCGTAGACGGCGCTGCCCCTGACGCACCAGCCGTGGGCGGCGGGATAGACCTCGATTGCCGAGGTGCGTCCGGCCGCGTCCATCGCGACCTTCAGCCTGTCCTTGATGGTCGGATCCTGCCTGTCGTCATTGTCGGCCACCGCGACGAGAAACTCCGCCGTGGTCTTCGTCAGCAGCAGGTGCGGGCTGGTCGGCTGGTCGGTATAGAGCCCGCCGCCGTGGAAGCTGCCCACCGCGCCGATCCGGCCGCTGACCGCCGCGGCGGTGCGGAACGAGAGCGGTCCGCCCATGCAGTAGCCCTGGACGCCGGCCCGCTTGCGGGTGTCGGTCTGCTTGAGGCCGTCGAGGAAGGCCATATAGGCGACGGCGTCGCGATCCGTTCCCTCGGGCGTCACGGTGGCGCGCATCGGCGCGAGTTTGGCCCGATTCTCGGGGTTGGAGAAATTGAACGCGCCTTCGACCACCGGCGCCTTTCTGACGCGGTAGTAGAGGTTGGGAACGAGCACGACATAGCCCTCGCCCGCCAGGCGGCGGCCCATCTCCCGAAACGCCGGGCGCAGGCTGACCACATCCGGCCAGATCAGCACGGCCGGCCAGGGCCCCTTGCCCTCGGGATAGTAGAGCGCGGCGTCGGCCAGGCCGTCCGGCGTCCTGATCTCGACATCCGTCTCGATCACCGCGACGCCGGCGCGGGCGGCGCCGGCCACGCCTGCCGCGGCGAGGCCCAGAAGGCCAAAGCCTCGACGCGACACTGTCGGGTCGACGATCAGGCCAGGGTGAATGTCGTCATCGCACATGAGAGACCTCGTTGCAGGCGACCGGAGGTCACCCATTTGAGGGGACAACACCCTCGCAAGGAAAGTGTTCGCTGCAAGGACCAGCGACCACCGCCCTACTCCGGACGCTGCAGCGGCGGAAGCTCCCCCGCACCGTCGGGCCGCTCGGCCTGCTGGACCCGGCCCGCCACGTTGCGGGTCATGACGGCGCGCAGGGACTCCGAAAGCGCTGCCCTTTCGTCCGGCGGCAGCGTCGCGGCGTAGGCCGTGATGCTCTGCTCCAGCCGGCTGCGCGCCTTGAATTCCAGCGCCCGCGCCCGCTCCAGATCCGCCGCGACCGCCGCGGCGTCGTAGGGGGTGTTCGCCATGGCGTCGAAGGCCTGGCGCTTCAGGCGGCGGGACTCGATCAGGTCCGGCCGAGCCTCCCGCGTCGCCTGCGCCAACGCCTGGCGGTAGCCCTGCCGGTGGGCTTCCGACAGGGCGCGGCCGGCCGCCCAAAGCGGCGCCCGACGCGGCCCGGCGGCGGCCTGGGTTTCAGCGCCGCGCTGGCCTCCGCCAAACACAAGCGCGCCGACGCCAAGGCCGACGAGGAACAGGTTCAGGGCCAGCGATATCACCAGCCCGATCAGAAGCCACCGCCCCTTCATGTGACGCCTCCGAGGTCTTCGCCAAGGCCGGTGTCGTAGAGGTTTGCGAGCAGGGCATCGTCATCGCCGGCCGGCGCCTGGATCGGGGACAGACTGACGCCGGCCATCACACCGGCGGCGGTCGCGGCGGCCAGACCGACGCCGACGCCGGCTCCGCTGATCCAGCGCCAGAGGCCTGACCGCTGCGGACGCGCCGCCGGGGCAGCCGCGATGATGCTGTCCCGCAGGGCGTTGGACGGGGACAGGGCGGGCGCCTCGTCCATCAGGGCGTCCATGGCGCGGGCCTCGGCGAGGACGGCGTCCGCCTGCCCGGGCGCGGCGGCCATGAAGGCATAGGCGTCGTCCTGCGTCTCCGCCGGCCAGCGCGCGATCACGCCACCCCAGGCGTCGGCGAGAAGTTGGAACCGTTCGAACGTCATCATCCTACTCCTTGAGGTCCGCCAGCGCCGAGCGCAACGCCCTTCGGCCGCGCGCCAGCAGGCTTTCCAGCGCCTCGACGGAAACCCCCATCAAGCCGGCCGCCTCGATATTCCCCAGCTCCTGGTAGTGGCAGAGCACTATCGCCTCCCGCTGCCGCTCCGGCAGGGCGCCGAGCGCGGCGGTCACCCGGTTCGAGGTGTCGATCGCCAGCAGTCCCCGGTCGGGCGCCGGGCCGGTATCGACCTGCTCCGGCGGCTCGGCCATCGGCTGCTCGCGACGCCGTCGCAGGCGGTCGTAGCAAAGGTTCAGGGCCACGCGGTGCAGCCAGGTGTCGAACCGCGCCGCGCCGGGCGTCCAGCTCGGGGCCTGCCTCCAGGCGCGCAGAAACACCTCCTGGGCGACATCCTCGGCCTCGGCGACATCGTTCAGGATCCGGTGCGCCAGCCGGAGCATGCGCGGCAGCTTGCGGGCCACCAGCGCCTGAATGGCCGCCGGATCGCCGCGCCCCACGCGCGCCACCAGGTCCTGGTCGGGATCGTTGACCGTCAAGCAAAGCTCCACACCGGCGGCGCGCCCCCCGGCCCGCCGCCGCCCGCGAAGGGGCGGCTCGCGCAGGGGCGTCAGAGACCGCCGCCACCCTGGCCGCCCATCGGCCCCTTGCGTGCGGCCTGCATCTCGGCCGCGGTCAGGGAGCCGTCGCCATTGACGTCGATCCGCGAGAAGCGACGCTCGACCATCTTCTCGATTTCCGAGGCGACAAGGAAGCCGTCCTTGTTGGCGTCGAGCATGCTGAACATGCGGCCGCCGCCGCCCTTTCCTTCCTTGCCGCCGGCCTCGGCGCGCCGGGCGGCCGCGGCTTCCATCTCGGCCTTGGCGAGCTTGCCGTCTTTGTTGGCGTCGGCCCGCATCATCATGGCCACGCGGCTGGTCTTGAATTCGGCGAGGGTGACCTTGCCGTCGCCGTTGGCGTCCGGCCGGGCCATGCCCTGGGCCATGGAGGCGCCGGCCGTCAGGGCCAGCACGGCGGTGGCGAGAATGATCGTCTTCATGGTCTGCATTGCTCCGTGATGCCCCTTGCCCCGTTCAACGCGGGGCGCGGGACGTTCCGTCGCGCGCTAAAGCAGGGCGCCGCGGCCGGCGGTGACTTCGGAGTAGCGGTGGACCCGGACCGACTGCACAAGGCCAAAGCCGATCATGACGGTCAGCATGACCGTACCGCCGTAGCTGAGCAGCGGCATGGGCACGCCCACGACCGGCGCCAGACCCATGACCATGGCCCCGTTGATCAGAACGTACAGCGCGAAGGTGGCCGTCACGCCGGCCGTCGCCAGCCGGCCGAAGTGGCTGTGGCTGATCGAGGCGATACGCAGGGCCATGAAGATCACCGCCCCGTAGAGGAACAGGATCGAGAAGCAACCCGCGAAACCGAACTCCTCGGCCAGGGCCGCGAAGATGAAGTCGGTGTGCTTTTCGGGAAGGAAGTTCAGCTGGCTCTGGCTGCCGAGGCCAAAGCCCTTGCCCATCAGCCCCCCGGCGCCCAGCGCGATCTTGGACTGCAGGATATGGTAGCCGGCTCCGGACGGATCGGCCGCCGGGTTGAACAGCACGTCGACCCGCGTGCGCTGATACTCGTGAAGCACGAAGAAATACATCGCCGGCGCAATGACGAGGACAGAGCCGATGCCCGCGGCGATGAACTTCCACGACAGACCGGCGAGCACCATGATGGCTACACCGGTGAAGAGGATCAGCAGCGAGGTCCCAAGGTCCGGCTGGTGCGCGACCAGCAGGGTCGGCATGGCGATCAGGGCGACCGGGACCAGGAGCCACCAGCTGGCCCGGGCGCTGTCGGCGGACATGCCGTGGTAGAACCGCGCCAGGGCCAGCACCACGCCGACCTTCATGATCTCGGACGGCTGGAACCTCAGCGGACCGATCTGCAGCCAGCGCTGCGCGCCCTTGGAGATGTCGCCGAAGAACTCCACCCCGAGCAACAGGATCAGGGCGACAATGTAGACCGGGTAGGCCACCTGGAACCACAGCGTCAGCGGGCACATGGCCAGGATGATCATCAGGACGAAGAATATGGCGAACCGCAGCAGGTGCTCCGCCGCCCACGGCGTCCAGGACAGGTCCGCCGCCGAGAACATGATCAGGGCGCCGGCGCCGGCGATCAGGCAGAGCACCAGGCAGAAGGTCCAGTCGATCTCCGCGAACTTGACGATCAACCGGTCGCGTTCACCGGGACGGGTCAGGGCGCTGGCGGTCATTGGGCGGCCTTGGGGGCGGGAGATGACGGGGGCGGAGCGCCCTCGATCGCGGGCTCTGGCGCGGCGCCCTCGATGGGCGCCGCGGGATCGAGTTCGGGCATCGGCATCGGCTGCTCGATGCGCGCGCGGATCTCGGGGTCCTTGAGCAGGGCCATGCGCATGACCTCGCGCGCCCGGGGCGCGGCGGCGGTGCCGCCGCCGAGGCCGCCATGCTCGATCAGAACCGAGATGGCATAGCGCGGCGCGTCGATCGGGGCGAAGGCGATGTACCAGTTGTGGTCGCGCAGCCCCCAGCGGAAGCCGGCGCTCTTGCGGGACTCCCCATCGCGGAAGACCCGCACCTGGGCGGTGCCGGTCTTGCCGGCCATGCGGATGTCGCCCAGGCCGAGCTGGCTCTGGCGGAAGGCGGTGCCGGCCTGGTCGTTGGCCACGGCGATCATGCCGCCCCGCACATAATCGAGGAACTCCTGCGAATAGGGCAGGTCCGGCGCGGCGTCACCGCGCGGCCGCTCCACCCCGCCCACCGACTTGATCAGGCGGGGACTGAGCGCCTTGTGGCCGTTGGCCAGACGCGCGGTCATCACCGCCAGCTGCAGCGGATTGACGGCGATCAGGCCCTGGCCGATGCCGTAGTTGACCGTGTCGCCGGGGAACCAGGTGCGGTTGGCGGGAATGCGGTTGGCCTTACGCTTCCACTCCCGAGAGCCGACAATGCCCTTCTTCTGGCCCGGGATGCCGATGTCGAACGTCTGGCCGAACCCGAAGGCCTGGGCGGCCTTGGCGATGCCGTCAGGGCCGATCTTCAGCGCCGTCTGGTAGAAGTAGACGTCGCAGGAGTTCTTGATCGCCTCGTGCATGTTCTGCGAGCCGTGCCGGCCCCAGCACCGCCAGGTGCGGTTGCCGAAGTACCATCCTCCGGTGCAGTTGATCCGAACCTCCGGATCGACTCCGGCCTCGAGCGCCGCCATGGCCACCATCGGCTTGAAGGTCGAGCCCGGCGGATAGGTGCCGCTCATCGCCTTGTCGAGCAGCGGCTTGCGCTCGTATTCGGCCAGCGCCCTGTACTCGGGGCCAGAAAGGCCCTTCACGAACCGGTTGGCGTCGAAGCTCGGCGCAGAGGCCATGCACAAAAGGTCGCCGGTGCGGCAGTCCATCATCACGATGGCGCCGCTCTCCTCGCCCATGACTTCCAGCGCCCGTTGCTGGATGTCGGCGTCGAGGGTGAGGCGGATTTCCTTGCCCGGGGTCGGCGCGATGTCGCCTTCGGGGTCGTTGCGGACCACCCGGCCCTGGGCGTCGACCTCCTGCTTCTGGGCGCCGGCCTTGCCGCGCAGCTCGATATCGAAGGCCTTCTCCACGCCCTGACGTCCGATGCGGAAGCC
>Ga0315900_10006380_pt1 | contig 15840 bp, 17 predicted proteins | sample LakEriMetagenome_FD_203521 | JGI IMG/M metagenome (GOLD analysis project Ga0315900, IMG submission 203521) | Freshwater fungal communities from buoy surface, Lake Erie, Ohio, United States - Buoy 12 MA114 | ecosystem: Environmental > Aquatic > Freshwater > Lake > Lake biofilm | place: USA: Lake...
TGATGTGCCTTTTTCTGGGCATCGCGGCCTATGTCATGGCGGTGCGGCGCGGCTATCCATCCGAAGGCTGGGCCGGGTTCCGGCATTTGTTCTGGACCTTCATTGATGCGCTGCCCGGGCTGCTGACAGCAGTGATCATTCTGGGCGGCGTGCTTTCTGGCGTTTTCACGGTCACGGAAAGCGCGGCCTTCGGCGCCATCTGGGCGCTGGTGGTGACATTGCTCGTCTATCGCAATCTCTCCTGGCCGGATTTTTTGATTGCGGTGAAGGCCAGTGTGCGCACCACATCGGTGGTGTTTCTGCTCGTGGGCACGGCAACCGCTTTCGCTTGGTTGCTTGCGATGTATCGCCTGCCGGAATTGCTGACCGAGGGGATGCTCGCCATCAGCGCCAATCCCATCGTGATCCTGCTGCTGATCAATGTCTGTCTGCTGCTGCTGGGCAGCATTATGGATATGGCGGCCTTGATTCTGATTACGACGCCCATCTTTCTGCCGGTAGTGACCGCGATTGGCGTTGATCCGGTGCAATTCGGCATGGTGATGATGATGAACCTCGGCCTGGGGTTGACCACACCACCGGTTGGTGCGGTGCTGTTTGTGGGCTGCGCCATAGGGCGAATACCCATGGAACAGGTCATGCGCACCATCTGGCCCTTTTATGGCGCCATATTGCTCGCGCTGGTGCTCACTACCTATTGGCCGGCGGTATCGCTCACCCTGCCGCGCCTGCTGCTTGGCTACGGAGGTTAAGGCATGGTTGCGCCCGCAAAACCCGTGCTGCTCACTGGCGCTTCTGGCGCGCTTGGCCGGCACCTCACGCAAAGTCTTGGCGCATTTGGCTGGACGTTGCGCCTCACGGATATCGCCCCCTTCCCTGATCCGCTGCCGCCAAGCGCGCGCTTCGTGCAGGCGGATTTGAATGATGGTGTCGCGCTGCTCCGTCAGGCGGAAGGCTGCGGCGCCATTCTGCATTTCGGCGGCGTGAGTGTTGAGCGCCCGTTTGAGGAAATCCTCGGCCCCAATCTGCGCGGGCTTTATCATGTGTATGAGGCCGCGCGGCGCGAAGGGGCGCGCGTGATTTTCGCCAGTTCCAACCACACCATCGGCTTTCATGAACGCCCAGGCGGCAATGATGCGAAGCTGGATGCGGATTGTGCCTTCCGCCCCGATGGCTACTACGGAATCTCCAAAGTCTATGGCGAGATGATGGGGCGGATGTATTGGGACAAGCATGGGGTTGAGAACATCAACCTTCGCATCGGTTCCTGCCAGCCAAAGCCCTTGGATCGGCGCATGCTGTCCACCTGGCTGTCCTACCCAGATCTTACGCGCTTGATTGAATGCTGTGTGCTCGCGGAAAGGGTGGGTCACGCGGTAATCTGGGGTCAATCCAAGAACCCAACCGGCTATTGGGGAGAGGATCATCGCGTGCGTATCGGCTGGGTGCCGCAAGATAATGCGGAAGTCTGGCGGGCGGAGCTTGAAGGCATCACGGCTGATCCTGTCTCCGAACGCTATCAGGGTGGCGCCTATACCGCGATTGAATATTCCCGCAGCACGCCATCGCCGCGGGATCACTTCGCGCCGGAATGAAGCTGCAGCAGGGTGATTGGCAGGCGCTGATCTGCCCGGAACAGGGCGCCGCTTTTTCAAGCCTGCAATGGCGCGGGCGTGATGTTTTGGTGCGGACACCCGAAGGCGCGCGCCATCCCGGCGCCTATGGAGCCTTCTGGATGCTGCCTTGGGCCAATCGGCTGGATGGAGGCCGCATCGCCGGCCACGCCATGCCAATCAATCGCGCCGCGGAAGGCACCGCCATTCACGGGCTGGCGCGTGATCTGCCGTGGGAGGTCATCACCGCAACGGCGGATCACGCGGTACTGCAACAGCGTTTAACCTTCGCACCTTTCAACTACACCGCGCGGCTCGCGGTTGCGCTTGATGCCGATGGTATCATCATGGAAATGACATTAAGGCATGAAGGCGCCGCACCCGCACCCTATGGCATGGGCTGGCATCCCTGGTTCATCCGCAGCGTTGCGACATCGCTGCACCTGAACGCAACGCAGCGTGCCTTCCATGATGCGCGCGGGGTGCCGCAAAGCTTCACACCCTGCGCTGGCATTGCGGCAGATGAGGCCGGGTTGCTCGGCCTCGATAATTTCTTTGCCGGCTGGGATGGCTTGGCGCGCCTCACAACGCTCGCTGGCAGCATCACGCTTACCGCCACGGGCGATTTCGCTTCGGGCGTTCAGGTCTATGCCCCGGCAGCGCAGCCGATCATTTGCGTGGAACCCGTCAGCCATATGCCCGATGCGCCCAATCGCCCGGCGCTGGCTACCGCCGCGCCCATGCAGCTGCTGGCGCAGGGCCAATCCCTGCACGGCACGATTCGGCTGACCGCCGCCTGATCTGGCCTTGCGGCGCGCAGCGTGGCAATAGCCTGCTGCATTGCAGCGTAATCGGATATTGACCCATGCCGCTTTCTGACCCCGCCGAGCGTAACCTGCTCCATCTGCGCGACATCCAATTGCGCGGCTATCAGCGAAAGGACGGGCTTTTCGATATCGAAGCCCATCTGGTGGACACCAAAAGCTACGGCTTCAACAATGAAGGCCGCGGCTGGATCGAACCTGGCGAGGCTTTGCATGGCATGTGGATCCGCATGACTATCAATGAGGAGTTTGAGGTACTGTCCTGCGAAGCCGCATCCGATTTCACGCCCTATGATGTCTGCCCGGCCGCCGCACCCAATTTCGCGCGGCTCGCGGGTCTCAAGATCGGGCCTGGTTTTGTGCGCGCGGTGAATGAACGCGTCGGCGGCATTCATGGCTGCACGCATTTGCGTGAAGTGATTGGCCAGGTGGGGACGGTTGCCTTCCAAACCCTCTATCCCGTACGGCGCCAGCGTGAACTTGAACAGGCCGAAGCCCGCCGTGCCGCCGGTGAGGCAGTGGATGAAAAAAAGGTAAGGCCGGCACTGATTGGCACCTGCATCGCCTATGCGCCGGATAGTCCGGTCGTGAAGCAGCGCTGGCCTTGGTATGAGCCAGAAAAGACGAAATAGCTTACGCGCAACCTGCCCCGGTTGACCGCCCAGCGCCATCGCGCCAGCTTGCCCCTTCCAATCCATGAAGGAGCATAAGAATGTCCGATGATCAGGCGCTATTCGACAAGGGTTTGCCCATCCGCCGTGCGGTGCTGGGCCCGGAATATGTGGATTCGTCCATGGCGAAGGCCGATGAATTCATGATGTCCTTCCAGCGCGCCACGACCGCCTGGGCCTGGGGCTGGGCCTGGGGCGATCCCACGCTGGACCGAAAGACGCGTTCGCTGCTGAACTTGGCCATGCTGACCGCACTCGGCAAAATTCCGGAAGTGAAGCTGCATGTGAAGGGTGCGCTCAATAACGGCATCACGGTGGATGAAATCAAGGCGACGCTGCTGCATGCCACTGCCTATTGCGGCATTCCCGCCGGGCTTGATGCCTTCAAGGCCGCGCATGAGGTGTTGATCGCCGAAGGCGCCTTGCCGGGGAAGAAGTGATGTCGGCTGCATTGAAGCGCATCGCCTTCGCTGGCATCGGCAATATGGGTTGGCCCATGGCGGCCAATCTGGTGAAGGCGGGTTTCGATGTGACGGTGTGCGATGTGGTGCCAGGCCGCGCCGCATCCTTCGCCACAGAAACCGGGGCGAAAGCCGCGGCCACGCCCGCAGAAGCTGCCGCCGGCGCTGATTGCGTGGTGATCATTGTCCCCACCAGCAAGCAGGTTGGGGAGGCGGTGGAAGCCATGCTGCCATCGCTGAAGCCTGGCATGCTGGTGATTGACATGACCTCTGGCCAGCCAGGCCGTACGCGCGAAATCGCGGCGATGCTGGAAGGCCATGGTGTGGCGATGATTGATTGCCCTGTTTCGGGCGGCGTGCCGCGTGCCAAATCGGGCCAATTGGCCATTATGGTCGGCGGTGCGGCGGCGGAGATTGATCGCGCAGAGCCCGTGCTGAAGGCGATGGGCACATCCGTCTATCGCTGCGGTGATATTGGTGCCGGGCAGGCGATGAAGGCGCTAAACAACCTTGTCTCGGCAGGTGGCTACCTGATCGGTGTTGAGGCACTACTGATCGGCCAGCGCTTCGGGCTTGATCCGACAACCATGGTGGATGTGTTGAATGCCTCATCAGGCATGAACAATTCCACGCAGAAAAAGTTCAAGGAATATGTGCTCTCCCGCCGCTTCGATGCGGGGTTTGGGCTTGATCTGATGGTGAAGGATTTGTCCATCGCCCTCGAAGTTGGGCGGGAAACCACAACGCCCGCGCCATTTTCGGCGCTCTGCCGTGAAATGTGGCTGGCGGCATCAACATCGCTCGGGCCGGGGGTTGATCACACCGCGCTTGCGAAAATGCTGGAACAAATGACCGGCACCGTGCTTGGGGGGAACAAGGAATCATGAATTGGGAAGCCTATGCCATCCGTTACGGGCGGCATGAACGCACGGCGCAGACAAATTTCCTGCTGCCCGTGCCTGACGCGCATGAAGCCATGCCGCTTGATTACTTCATCTGGTTGCTGCGTGCGCCGGATGGGCGGGAAATTGTGGTGGATACCGGCTTTGATGAGGAAACCGCCGCCGCCCCCGGGCGCACCATCGCGCGCAATGTCCGCGATAGCCTGAAGGCCATGGGCACCGATGCCGCCAAGGTATCCGATGTGATCATCACGCATTTGCATTATGATCACGCGGGTTCGCTTGGCATGTTCCCCGGTGCCAAGTTCCATTTGCAGGAACGCGAAATGCACTTCGCAACCGGTCGGCACATGTGCGTGCATGCCATTCGCCTGCCCTTTGAAGCCGCGCATGTGGTTGCCATGGTGAAGGCGCTTTATGCGGATCGTGTGGTGTTTCATGATGGCGATGGCGAAGTGGCGCCGGGCGTTTCAGTCCATCGCGTCGGTGGGCATTCGGACGGGCTTCAGGTGGTGCGCGTGCAAACCGCGCGCGGGCCGGTGGTGCTGGCATCCGACGCCATGCATTTCTACGCCAATGCACTCAGCGGCAATCCCTTCCCGATCATTTTCGATCTCGGGGCGATGGCAGCCGGCTGGCGCGCGGCAAAGAAGCTCGCGGGGGGTGATGATAGTCGCGTTATTCCGGGGCATGACCCGGATGTGCGGCGGCGCTTTCCGGAAGTGGCGGGGCAGGGGGGCGAAGTTGTTGCGCTCCATCTGCCGCCGAAGGATTGAAATGAAGGGGGCGCCTGAAAATCCCTCAGGCGCCCGCCCTTATCACTGTTCCATCTTCACGCCGGTGCGTTCGACAACGCCCTTGAACTTCGCAAGCTCCGCCTGAAAAAACGCGCGCGCATCGGCGGGCGTATTGGGCCGCGTCCAGGGTGAAATCCCCGCAATCAGGAAGCGTTCGCGCAACTGCGGATCAGCAAGCGCGGCATTGATCGCACGATTCAGCGCTGTCACGGTCCCTTCCGGCATGCGCGGCGGCCCCACCACGGCGAACCAATTGCCAATGTCAAAACCGGGCATGCCGGATTCTGCGAGCGTCGGAATATCCGGGAAGGCCGGGAAGCGCTCAAGGCCCGTAATCGCAATGCCGCGCACGCGATTATCGCGCACCTGTGCGGCAGCGGAAGCCAGCACCGCGACCCCCCAAGCCGTTTCCCCGCGCGCGATGGATTCCACCATCAGGCCGCCGGACCGATACGGCACATGAGAGAATTTGCCACCGAGCATCAGCGAAACCGCCACTGCCTCAGCGGCAAAATGCGGCATGGATCCCACACCGGATGACGCATAGGGCATGTTATCCTGCGGCCCGGCGCGCAGCTTCGCCACTGCCTCAGCCGCTGAACCGGCCGGGAAATTTGGCGCTGATACCAGGATCAGTGGGCCATTTGCGGCAATGGCGATATGACTGAAATCGGCAATCGGGTCATAGCGTGTGCCACCCTGCATGGCAGCGGGAATCAACGCATGGGATGATGCCTCATTCAACATCAGCACCGTGCCATCGGCGGGCTGCCGACGCAGCCACTCTGCCGCGACAGTCCCGGAAGCGCCCGGGCGGTTTTCCACCACCACGCGCGCATTGCCGCCCATATGCGCCTGCATGCGCTCCGCCAGCAGGCGCGCAGTGATGTCGGTGGAACCGCCGGGGGCAAAGCCGCTCACCAGCGTGATGGGCCGATCGGGCAGGCCTTGGGCGATGGCCGGTGCTGCCAAGGCAAGGCCCATGGATGCACCAAGGAAAAACCGTCTCATCATCTGCGTCGCTCTCCCAGCAATCAATTTACCGTTGCCACCAAGCATAAAGGGGAAGGCCCCCGCAAGCCAAAGCTTCACGCAAGCCCAGCGCGCGCCTTCACCGGTATCTTCAAATAGCGCACGCCATTGCTCTCGGCCTCCGGGAAGCGCCCGGCGCGGATATTCACCTGTATCGAGGGTAGCAACAGCGTGGGCGCCGCCAGCTTCGCATCGCGTGCCTGGCGGAAGGCTACGAATTCATCCTCGGTCACGCCATCCTTCACATGCGGGTTATGCGCGCGCTGTTCGGCCACCGTGCTTTGCCAGGCGTAATCATCGCGCCCCGGCGCCTTATAGTCGTGGCACATCCAAAGCCGGGTCGCCGGCGGCAGCGCCAGCAGCCGCTTGATGGAACGGAATAGCACCCTGGCATCACCACCCGGAAAATCCGCGCGCGCTGTCCCGTAATCATGCATGAACAGCGTGTCGCCCACGAAAACATCATCGCCGATCCGGTAGCAGACACAGGCGGGCGTGTGGCCCGGCGTATGGAGTACCTCGATTTCCATGGCGCCAAGTTTCAGGCGTTCCCCATCACGCAGCAAAAGATCAAAATCGCCACCTTCGGGCTTCACATCCTCAGCCGCGAAAACCGGGCGGAAGATGCGCTGTACATCCTTGATGTGTTCGCCAATCGCGATCTTCCCGCCGCAGCGCTGCTTGATATAAGGCGCCGCGGTGAGATGATCCGCATGGGCATGGGTTTCCAGGACCAGCGCAATCGTGACCCCTTCCTGCTGTGCCGCTTCAATCAGTTGGTCTGCGGAACGCGTATCCGCTTCCCCGCTGCGGTGGTCCCAATCCAAAACGGGATCAATCACTGCACCCTGGCGGGTCGCGGGATCAAAGATCAGATAGCTGACGGTATTGGTCGCCTCATCGAAAAACGGGCGAACACTGGCAGAGGACATGGCGAGGCCTTTCCAAAGCAAACGCTCATATAAGGCGCCAAGCGGGTTTCAGAAAGGCGGCCTACCGACAGCTCAAGATCCGCACATCATAGACAGGATGTTCCAGCATATTCACGCCCGGCGCATCGGCGAACATCCAGCCGCGAAACGCGGGCGGGCTGCCCTGCGGGGCGCGGCTGTCGGTCATTTCAAACCAGGCGGCGGAATCGGGCACCTCGGTCGGCGGGCGCGCATGGCAGGCACCGATGCGGATGCTGAGAGTCCCAAAGCGCAGGCTTTCCCCCACGCGGCCTTCCAGCACGGTCACGCGCGCTGTCACCTTATCTAAAGCCTGAATACGCGCCTGTTGCCGCGGCACCCATTCCTGCGCCTGCGCCAGATTTGGCAGGCACAACAGCGCGAACGCCAAAAACCGTTTCATGCGCTGCGCTTCGGGCTGGGCAAGGTTGCGATGATTTCCTGCAAAATCCCGCGCATCGCTGCCTCATCCACGCCCATCAGCACGGCATCTTCAAACACATCGCGCAACACCGTCGCCGCTTCCGTGTGGTTTTCCGCAAGCATCTTGAGCTTTTCATTGCAGGACACAGGCTTGCCATCCGCCCCAGGCCAGGCGGCAGGCGGCTTGGGCAGCGCCTTCATCGCGGCGCGGCCGGCGCGTTTTCCTGATTGCCGCGCTGATTGGTCTCACCCGCCGAGAATATGAACCGCCCGAGCAGGCTTTCCAGATTGATTGCACTTTGCGTGATGGTGATCTCATTGCCTTCGCGCAGAATGCGTGTATCGCCACCCGGCACCAGCGCGACATATTTGCCGCCGAGCAGCCCTTCGCTCGAAATCTCGGCCGAGGTGTCATGCGGCAACTTCAGCCCCGCATCTACGCGGAGCGTCAGCACGGCCAGGAAGCTTTCGGGGTCAATCCGCTGCGCCACCACCTGCCCAACCTTCACGCCGGCAATGCGCACATCGGCACCCTGACCAAGCCCATCAATGCGATCGAATTTGGCAGTCAGGTTCATGCCCGGCCCGGAAAAGCTGCGCCCCGTGCTGGTGACAGCATAGCCAAGGAAGCCGGCCGCAACGGCCAGCACCACCAAGCCGGTCAGGATTTCAGCGAGTGAGCGCTTTTGCATGAGACGGGCCGTCTAAAGGTCCGATCGCTGCTGTCGGTTTCCGACAGCAGCGTGAATCGGCCCGCCAAACATGCGGCCAGTGGTGCGCGGGGGTATTCCCGGGGCGGGGAAGATCAGCATGGATCGCACCACTAGCGCCCCGGCGTCCAGGCTTCGTAATCCCCGCCGCGGCTCGCCGCCGGGTTCACTGGCCGCCAGGCTTCCGACGTGCCGGTCATATTCGGGCGGTGTTCCTTCTGCCAAGGGCGGCGCGGCGCATCCTCTGGCAATGGTTGTTCCGTGGTGTGGTGCAGCCAGCCCCACCATTCCGCCGGCACGGCAGAGGCCTGGGCTTCCTTCGCAAACAGCACGCGGCGCATGGGGCGGCCATAGGAATCGCGCCGTCCGCGGGCTTCCCAATAGGTATTGCCAAAGCGGTCCTGTCCAACCTTGCGGCTGGTGAGGCGGATGAACAGCGTACTGAGCAACTGCATGGCGGCTTTCCGGTACAAGCAAAACGACCCTTATCATCGCACAGCCGCGCGGGTCACGCAAAACCAAGGCGCCGGCCAAGCTATCCACAGGATATTGTGGGTCCGACCCCAAAAAACCACTAAATAAGCCTTCCCAGGCTTTCGAGTCGCGCCTAGCATCTTCCCATGGCTGGAATAGTCGGAACCATCTGGGCTGGGGTTGCGCTGCGGCGCTTGAAGGCGGGGGCGGATCCTGATGCGCCGCCGCGCGCTGTCGCCATTCCCGCGCCTTGGGAAGATGAAGCCGGGGAGGCGCTGGCCGCGCTCGCCCCGGGCAGTGGTCCGGCCACGTTACCAAGCGTGGCGGAGGCCTGGATTCAACGCCTGACGCTGCGCGGGCGGCGCCTTGGCCTGCTGGATGGCGCCGATGCGGCGGAAAGCCTGGCTGCCGGGCTGCGCGCCTTGATCCTGGCCCGGCGCGGCGCGCCCGGGGCCGAGATCTGGCGCGATGCGCGGGGTGAGGGGCGTTTTGTGCTCAACCTGCCGGCCTTCCTGGATGGGGAAGGGGGTTTTGACGCGCCGGCCTATCGCGCGGCCTGCGCCTTGGCGGTCCAGACCTTGGATATTTGGGGTCATGGCAAGGCGGAAAGCCTGCGGCTCGGCTTTGCCGATTTGGCCGGGCTGCTGGCCGGTTTCGGCCTTGGCTATGACAGCAATGAGGCGCGCGATGTCGCCGCCGCCATTGCCGGCCTGACGCGCGGCGCGGCTGAGGCGGAATCCGGCCGGCTTGCCACCCGTTTCGGCCCGCGCCATGCCGTGGCGCTGATCTGCCCAACGCCGCCCGAGGAAACCGCCATCCCAGGCTTGGCCAAGGCAGCGCGCGCGGCCTTGGCGGCGGCGGCGGCCTCGCCCGGTTTGCGCCATCGCGGCTGCATTGCCCTGGCCCCCGCTGACGCGGTGGAAGCACTGATTGGCGCGGAGAGCGCCGGCATTGCGCCAGCACCAGGCGCCAGCCGCCCGGCGCGCGGCGAGGATGGGCGCGTGACGCAGGTGCCAACCCGCGCGGCGGAACGCGCGGGCGTTGACGCCGCTTGGCTATTGGCCCCCGTGGCACCGCAGGCGCGGCGCGCCATGGAAGCGGCGGTGCTGCCCTTCCTGGATGCGCCACCGCCTGCCATGCCCGCACCTGCCGATCTGCCCGAAGCGCGCCGCGCCGCGCCACGGCCGATCCATACGCCAGTCAATCGCTGCTGGCGCGTTTCCATTGCCGGCAATCGCGTGGCACTCCGTGCCGTCGAAGATGATCGCGGCCATTTGCGGGAGATTTCCTTCTCCCTCCCGCGTGAGGCGGCGATGACGCGGGCTTTGATGGAGGCGCTGGCCCAGGCGGTATCGCTGGGCCTCGCGCAGGGCGTGCCCTTGGCGAGCTTCGTCAATGCCTACGCCTATGCGCCCGGCCATGGCGGCGCGGTGGAAGGCGATGCGGGCATTCGCCGCGCGACTTCCGTGCTGGATTGGGCCTTCCGGCGGCTGGCGCGCGATTATCTGGGGCGCGAGGATTTGCCCGACCCGGTAGAGGAAGAAACGCTGCAACCGCGCGCGGCGGTGCTGCCCTTGCTTCCCCTGGAATTGCCGGCGCATCCTTCGCCTCGATTGCGCCGCCATTTGCGCCCCGCGGCGTAGTTGGCGCCTTTGAAGGAACAGGATCATGGCCGGTAAAATCGAAGCGAAGCTTGCTGCCCTTGGCATTGTATTGCCGACACCCGCAGCACCGATTGCGAATTACATCCCTTTCAATATCAGCGGAAAGCTGGTGGTGGTCTCCGGCCAGGTGCCGGTGCGTGATGGCAAGATTGCCTATACCGGCAAGCTTGGCGCCGGCGTTTCCATCGAAACGGGGCGCGAAGCGGCGCGGCTTTGCTTCATCAATCTGCTGGCGCAGTTGAAGGCCGCTGCCGGTGATTTGGATAACGTCACGCGGGTGGTGCGGCTTGGCGGTTTCATTGCTGCGCCGGCTGAATTCAACCAACACGCGCTGGTGATGAATGGCGCTTCCGATCTGGCGGTGGAAGTGTTCGGAGATGTCGGCCGCCATGCGCGCACCACCATTGGCGTGCCTTCGCTCCCCGGTGATGCGGCGGTGGAAGTGGAAGGGATGTTTGAGATTGGGTGAGGCAGCGCGCCTGTTCAGGCCTCTGTCAGAATCCTTGCGAGATCAGCCGGCGCCTCAAGCCGAAAGTTTGTCCAACTTGCCCTTTGGTCGAGTGCCGTCATCGCAAACTCAATCGGCTGAAAGACAAGCTGTTTGGCTTGCGCGACCATCCTGTAATCATCAAGCGGAATGCCGGGGCGGATAACCGGACGCAGCCGCGCCCGCGGCGCCGCATGAAGTAGCAGCGTATGGAACGCAGATCCGATGAAGCCCGAAACGACCTCGGCTTCATGGAAAAACTCTGCGCTACGTCGCATGCTTTCCCGTTCGGGATGTATGATGGTCCAGCCTTGGGCGGAAAGAAGCGCCTCAATCTGATTTTCGCCCACCACGCGGCCGAATTGATCCGGCAGCGCACTGCGTGAGAGCCATAAGCGCCGTCCCGGTATTGTTGCAGGACCAGTGACGCAGCCCAGGGCAGCCCTTTGCGATGGGTGCAGAAACTCACCCGAACGAAACCCTGTGAGGGTAAAATCAAATGCTCCACGAATAAGGGCTGGCGCAGAAAGATGTGGCGATGCTTGCCCAGCCCAAGCAGGGTGATCAATTCGCGTTGCCAGCCACGATCATCCGGGTGCGGGATTGGCAGATCAATCCAGTGCCAGATGATCGGGAGTTCCGGATGACGCCGCATGAACCACAGTCGAGAAAGGCCTTCCAGAATGAAATGTCCGACATGATGCATCGCCACGCCCCCATAGACGGCCTTTGCCTGAAGTCGCGCGATTGGCGCCCCAGGCACCTCATCAACACCACACCAGGGATGGGCAAAATCCTTGATGAACTGGCCGGTCTTATCGAAGGCACCGAAGAAATGGCGGCCGAAGGGCCCTTTTGGCGACCGCACGGGCGCAAGGGTAATATCATGAAGCTGAACGCAAGCGGGATCATTCGGTAGCGTAGCGGTCATAAGCGTAACTTCAAAGTGAACGACAATCCATACTATGGCATAGTGCGGTGATCAGGTGAAAGCGGCCAAAGCCTCATCAGCTGTCGAAGCAGCCCAGCTTAGCCATCCGCACGAATTTTCAAATCTTATGGGGCGCTGGTCGGCAAGACGACGAACAAATTCTTCCGCCCGAGGCCCCGGGCTTCAATGCTACCAAGCAGGCTTTCGCAAAACGCAAACACCGACTTCGACAAGCCAAGGGAATGTCGGCAGGATCAGGCCGAGCCTTGATTGATCACGCCAAATCAATTTCGGCGGGACGCAAAAAAGCGGCCGGCAATTGCCGCGTTTTCATAATGCTCTCCGCAAACTTGCTCTGGCGAAGATCAGTGTCCACGCGACCTAAAGCAGCCGCAGCAAGGCGGGGAAGCTTCCCGCACTCCATGCCGCTGCCGGCACTTGGCTGCCGGCCGAATGGGTCCCCGCGCTTGTCGCCAGGCGCAATTCCCGGGGCGAGATGCCATAGCTCCGGCGGAACATCCGGCTGAAGCTTGAAGGATCAAACAGCCCGACCGATTCGCCGATTTCCGAAATGCTGCGCAGATCGGCCGGGTTGGATAAGGCGCGATGCGCTGCCGCCAACCGTTCACGCTGGATGCATTGCGCGACGCCGCCATGGATTTCAAACAGCCGGTAAAGCTGAGACCGCGAAATCCTAGCCAGCCGGCAAAGCCGCGCCGGGCCAAAGGTGGCCGAGCCCAGATTGGCGCGGATCAGCGCACGCAGCCGCATGATTTGCGCTGCCGCCACCGGGCCTGATGTCGCCTGCTCAGCGCGCGAACCGGGGGCCACGGCAAGCGCGATCATCGCCTGGGTTGCTTCAGCCATGCGCTCAGCCTCGGCGGCATTCATGCGCGGCAATTCGGCGGCCAGCAGCCGCAAATGCTCGCCCAATAGCTGGCCTTCGGGCGTGTTCAGCATGCGCGAACCCTGCGCAAGCCCGCTCGATTCCGGAAGCAAATCCCGCGGCAGGTAAAGGAACAGCCAGGAAGACCGCGTGCGCGCCACTTCAAAGGGTTGTGCCAGGGAATCGAGCATGAGCTGCCCCGGCTGCATCATGCTGATCTGATCACGCGTGCGATGCACGCGGCTGCCCTGCAAGGCCATGGAAAAGCACCAATGGTCCAGGCCATCCCGGCGCAGGCATTCAGCCGTGCGGCTATAGGCACCGCCAGGCGTCTCCGCCTTGGTCAGGGCAAGGCGCCCGAAACTCCAGGTCGTCGCCTCAGCCTCATAGCTTTCGGGACGAGAGGGCGGGCTGTGGTGGATCAGAAAGCTCGCATTGGCTTCCCGCCAGGCGTCGAATTGCTGTTGCGGGGGCAAATGGCGATTGGTTTCATGCAGGCAGCGCAGCGCCAGGGGCTGCGCGGGATCGCCCGGAAGGATGCCGGCGGCAATCGGCGATGGATCAGCAGCCTTGAAGCCCCCAACCTCGATCATGGTCCTTGTTCTCGCTTTGCCATCCCAGCCTTGGCCAACAGACTACATCAGGTAACGCGCCGGGCCAAGCTTTTCTTAACCTTTGGCAGGACAGGCGGCACGCCCTTGGCGCAAGGGGAATGGCCGGGGGACAGGGCGCCCCGGGCCAAGACGCCCCGCGCCTTACCCCTGGCGGATAGCGTGTGCCTGCCGGAAAAAGCCCCAGGAATGATGTGCCACGCCAGGAACAGTCGGCGCATGGCTTGAAGAAGCCGCTGCGCCCCGTCAATTAAGCGCTCTGTCACGCCGGATCAGGCGCTGCATCCCGATCTTGATCATGTTGATAACAGACGTTTTTTGCTCGGCATGTCGCCCAAAGGCGTCATCCTGCCCGGCTGCGCCCGCCTGAAGGAGGTTTGAATGACCAAGCGTGAGACCGTCAATGTGGACCTTGCCCTGCAGGGCGGCGGGGCGCATGGCGCCTTTACCTGGGGTGTGCTGGATCGGCTTTTGGAAGAACCCTGGCTGGAAATTGAAGGTATTTCCGGTACCTCCGCCGGCGCCATGAATGCTGCGGTCATGGCCTGCGGCTATGCCCGCGATGGGCGGGAAGGCGCGCGCCAGGCGCTTGAGGGGTTCTGGCGCAAGGTCTCGAAAGCCGCGCGCTTCAGCCCGTTTCAGCGCGGCCCGGTGGATATCATGCTCGGGCGCTGGACGCTTGATAACTCGCCCGCCTTTCTGATGATGGATCTGATGGCGCGCATGGTCTCCCCCTATGATGTGCCATCACTGGGCGGCAATCCGTTGGCTGATGTGCTGGCCGATAGCCTTGATTTCACCGCGCTGCGCAATGGCCCGATCAAGGTTTTTGTGACAGCCACCAATGTGCGCACCGGTCGCGCGCGGATTTTCCGCAATGCCGATCTGGGCGTTGAAGCGCTGCTTGCTTCCGCCTGCCTGCCGCAGCTTTTCCAGGCGGTGGAGATCGAAGGGGATGCCTATTGGGATGGCGGCTTCGCCGGCAATCCCACCCTGGTGCCCTTGGTCACGGAATTGGAATCAGATGACACCATCCTGATACCGATCAACCCGATTGACCGCCCCGGCATGCCGCGCAGCGCGCGTGATATTCTGGATCGCGTCAATGAAATCTCCTTCAACGCGGTGGCGCTGAAGGAACTCAAGATGATGGCGCTGCTCCGCAAGGTGGCGGATCCGGGCGATAGCGAAGGCGCCGCCTGGGCGCGCATGCGGCTGCATATGGTGCGCAATGATGTGATGGTGGAACTTGGCTATTCCTCCAAGCTCAATGCCGAATGGGCCTTTCTGGAATGGCTGCGGGATGCCGGACGCAAGGCGGGCGATGCCTTCCTACAGGATCACGCCGCGGCAATCGGCAAGCATTCCTCGCTCGATCTGGATGCGTTGCTTGAAGGCATCTGACGCCGTGGCTTGGGGGCGCGCTTCAGTCCCGCGCTTCCTGCCCCGAAAGCAGCGCGGCGAAGGGCCGCGCGCCGAGGAATTCCTGACACAGCGTCAGCGCGGCAATCAGCGCCGGCGGGCCGATAAAGGCGCCCGGTACGCCCCAAAGAAAGCCACCGACAAAGACCGAGGCCAGTACCAGGAAGGGCGAGACCGCCAGGTTGCGGCCCGCAAGGCGCGGTTCGATATAGCTGCCGCCCAGGAATTGCATCACCTGCAAGCCGGCAAAAACCATCAGCGCCGTGCCCCAGGAACCGAATTGCAGCGCCGCGAAAAGGGTTGGGAACAGTGTTGCCACCAGCGGGCCGAGGAAGGGGATATAGTTCAGCACCAGCGCAATCGCGCCCCATTCAGCAGCAAGTTCAAGCCCCATCACCTTGGCGAAGGCCCAAACCACCAGGCCGGTCGCGACCGATACCAAGGTTCGCACCAGCATATAGGCGCGGAGCTTCGTCCCGATCCGCTCCGCCGCGCGCAGCAGCGCTGCCGGCGTATTGGCCCCAAGCCGTGCCATTTGCGATCTGACCGCGCCCACTTCCAGCAAGCCGAGCAGCACAAAGACCATCGTCAGCAAAATGAAGCTGAGCGTGCCGCGCAGCTGCGCCAGCACGCCCTGCGCCAGGCGCACCAGCCAGCGCGCATCGAATTGCGCGGCGATGCTGCCGGCCACATCAATCCCGCGCGCTTCTGCCCAGGCGATTTGCGCGGCGTAGAAGGCCTGGATTTGCGCTGCGTTCGCGACCACAAGCGCGCCAACCCGCCCGAAAGCCCAGGCAACCAAAAGCGCCAAGCCAAGCAGCGTCACCAGCGTGACCAACATGGTCACCAGCAGCGCGGCAACCGCTGGCATGCGCTTTTGCAGCGCGCCTTGCAGCGGCCAAACCAGCGCGATGACGAAAATCGCAAATACCACCGGCGCAATCACCGCTTGCGCTGCGGAAAGCGCAGCGGCCAAGATGAC
>Ga0315900_10006381_pt1 | contig 15838 bp, 10 predicted proteins | sample LakEriMetagenome_FD_203521 | JGI IMG/M metagenome (GOLD analysis project Ga0315900, IMG submission 203521) | Freshwater fungal communities from buoy surface, Lake Erie, Ohio, United States - Buoy 12 MA114 | ecosystem: Environmental > Aquatic > Freshwater > Lake > Lake biofilm | place: USA: Lake...
CGGTGAATCCTCCGGCAATCCGTCTGCGGGCAATCGCCCGCGTTCACCTCAACAGCTTGCCGTGGATCCGTCTTCTCAGCCCAGGGCGGCCGGTGAACGCAGCCTCGGTGGCACTGCGGGTGCCTCCGGAGGTGGTGATGACGGCGGAGCCTTCTTCTTCGACCAGGGTGCTGAAGCCGCAAACAACCGTCCGTTCACCGGTGATGGCTATGACCGCTGGGCGGACCGGCTGCGCAACGTGGAGGAACTGCTCAACCAGCCTGAGCTGCGCAACGAAGCCGCCAAGGTGCTCGACAACGCCCGCGAGATGAAGATCAGTCACGATCGCAATGACCTCGCCCCCCAGGCCGACCACCTGAAGCTCCGCATTCTCCAGCCGTTGGTGGAGCTGCGTGACCGCGTGGTGGAGGAACTTGCCAAGCGCGACGCCAAAAACCCTGCGGTGCCCATTGACCGCGATCCGGTCCCCCCGGCCTTTCGCGACTTGGTAAAACGCTACTACCAGGAACTCGGCGGCGGTCAGTGAGCCCGGCCGGGCTGGGCGCAAAACCAGTTGCCGCCGGGGTTTGGACTGCTAGCTAACAGGTGGCCCAGGCCCACCGACCACCCCGTTTCCCATCATGATCGTCGCCCCCAAAATCCGTGGATTCATCTGCACCACAGCGCACCCCGTCGGCTGCGCGAAGCATGTCGCCGAACAGATCGCCGTCGTCAAAGGCCGCGGCCCTGTCGCAGGCGCCCCCAAAAAGGTGCTCGTGATCGGAGCCTCCACCGGATACGGCCTTTCCTCCCGCATCGCCGCCGCCTTCGGTGGCAACGCCGCCACCATCGGCGTGTTCTTTGAAAAGCCCGGCGAGGCGGACCGCTGCGGCACGGCAGGCTGGTACAACACGGCCGCGTTTGAAAATGAAGCCCGCGCCGCCGGTCTCTACGCCCGCTCCTTCAACGGCGACGCCTTCTCCGATGCCATGAAGCAGGAGGTCATCGCCGCCATCAAGGCCGACCTCGGTCAGGTGGACTGCGTGATCTACTCCCTGGCCTCGCCCCGCCGCACGCACCCGAAGTCGGGCGAGGTCTTCAAGTCCGTGCTCAAGCCCATCGGCCAGAGCTACACCAACAAAAACCTCAACACTGGTACAGGAGCGGTCAACGAAGTGACCCTCGAATCCGCCAATGAGGATGAGATCGCCCAGACCGTCGCCGTCATGGGCGGTGAAGACTGGGAGATGTGGATCGACGCCCTGCTCGAGGCCGGCGTGATCGCCGCCGGCACCCAGACCGTGGCCTACAGCTACATCGGGCCGGAACTGACCTGGCCGATCTACAAGAACGGCACCATCGGCCGCGCCAAGGAGGACGTTGAACGCGCCCAGCGCAGCCTCGACGCCAAGCTTGCCCCGCTGGGTGGCAAGGCCTGGGTTTCCGTGAACAAGGCCCTGGTCACCCAGGCCAGCAGCGCCATCCCGGTGGTGCCGCTTTACATTTCCCTGCTCTACAAGGTCATGAAGGCCCAGGGCAGCCACGAGGACACCATCGAGCAGATGGACCGCCTCTTCCGCGAACGCCTTTACAACGGCGCCAGCCCTCAGCCGGACGAAGCCGGACGCATCCGCGTCGATGACTGGGAGATGGCTCCCGATGTCCAGAAGCTGGTCGATGACCGCTGGAAAATCGTCACCACGGAGAACTTCTCCGAACTCGGCGACTTCGAAGGTTATCAGAGCAGTTTCCTGCGCCTGTTTGGCTTCGGTCTGGATGGTGTGGACTACAATGCCGACGTGGATGTCGGCATCGGCATCCCTTCCGTTCCGGCCGCCGCCTGAGTCAGCGGGCTGCCATCAGCCAGCCGATCACCAGCACACCCAGCACAAGGAGGGCGATCACCCTCCAGAAGCGCCCGGGGCTCATGTCCCGTGGCGCACCTCCACCGCCGAACTCGCGGCGGACAAAGTCGTCATAGTCAAACTCGCCCTCATCCGGCAGGTCCAGCCCGTCAGACTCCAGCGCATCCACATTCCAGCCGGACTTCGCACAGGAGCCGCATTCATCACAGGCCACGGCTCCACGCGGCACCCACTCCCCACAGACAGGGCACTGGCCGGGAGGCTTGAAGCGGGCCATGGGGAAATGCGGGGCAGGTCTTCAGATCATGCCGAGCTTCATCTTGCCCTCGATGGAGATCATGCCCTGGTTCCAGGCCGGCTCCCAGACAAGCTCCACGGCGGCGTCATCCATCTCCTCGATGGTCATGATCCGGCTCTGGGCGTCGGCGGCGATCGTCGGGCCCATGCCACAGCCGGGGGCGGTCAGCGTCATTTTCACCACGGCCTTGTTCTTGCCTTCCTCGGTCTGCTCAATCCGGCAGTCATACACCAGGCCCAGATCCACGATGTTCACCGGGATTTCCGGGTCATAGACATTCTTGAGCTGGTTCCACACCTGGGCCTCGAGGTCGCTGGCGTCTTCGGGAATGTTGGAGGAGGAGCTCTCCTGCTCCTTCTTCTCCGCCTCCGGATCAATGCCCAGGGCGTCCGCATCCTTCGCACTGATGCGCGCCAGGCCGAAGTCCGTCGCCACGGTGTAAGTCCCGCCGAGCGACTGGGTGATGATCACCTTCAGGCCCAGGGGCAGCTTGATGGTTTCACCGCTGGGAATCTGGACGGCTTCGACTTCGCGCTTGAGTTCAATGGAGGAATGCATGGGGAATGTGAGAGGGTGGCAGGATCAGCAGGTCAACGTCCGTCATGGCCTGCCTGGACGCCGTTGGAGATTGCAGGCATGTCAAGGGGTGTCAACCCTGGTTCATTCCAGGGGCCGGTCGCCTGTCATCCGGCATAAACCCTGTTGCAGAAGCGGCACGCCGTGATGAAGTCGCCTGAATCTTCCTGATGGACTGGGCCCACCCGAAACTTCTCCTTCTCACTGTGCCGGCGTTCGCGCTGCTGCTGTGGTTTGAAGCCCGGTCCGCCCACCCCATGCACGGCCTGAGAAAGCGCCTGCTGCTCATCACCCGCGCCCTGATCCTTCTGCTCGCCCTGCTGGCACTGGCGGGGCCGGCGAGGGTGACCCACACGGGCAGGAAGGCCCTGGGCATCATCATCGATGCCAGCCAGAGCATGGGCGCGGAGGGCTTGAAGAAGACGCTGAGCTCCGCTCAGGAGCTGCAAAGGCAGGCCGGCTCGGCCACGGACACGTTTCTGGTTCGGCTGGGAAGCCAGCCCGAGCTCATGGATCCCCGGGTTCCCCCGGATCCTGCGGCCATTCTCGAATGGCAGCAAAAGAACGGCGGTGACAGCCACTATGCTGCCGCCATCGACTACGCCCTCGCACTCTTCCCGGCCGGCGCCAGCCGCGATCTGGTGATGATCGGCGATGGACACGAAACCCGAGGCAGCCTGATGGACGCCGCCCGCAACGCCGCCGTCACCGGCACCCGCCTGCATGCCCTGCCCGTCGCCGGCCCCCAGCGGCCTGATGCCCGCGTGCTGCAACTCACCCCCAACCGCTCACGCCTCACCGAGGGCGCCACGCTGAAGCTCACCGCCCAGCTGGAGTCCACCATCGCCACCAGCGCCACGCTCAAGCTCTATGAAAACGGCGTCCAGGTGGAGCAGCGAAAGGTGTCGCTGAACCCGGGCAGGCCCCAAAGCGAAACCTTCACCCGCACGCCCGGCGTCCGGAACATCTACAAATACCGCGCCGTTCTCGAAGATGTCGCAGGAGACTCCCTGCCCTCCAACAACACCGCCCTCACCCTCGTGGATGTGCGCGGCAGGCTTCGTCTTCTTTATGTCGAGGGTGAACCCGCCGAGGGCCAATACCTCATGCAGGCCATGGAAAAGGAGGGTGTGCAGCTTGAACTTCGCCAGCCCGGCGGCATTCCAGGCAGCCTGGAGGCGCTCTCAGGCTATGACGGCATCATCCTCAGCGACGTGCCGGCCCACCAGCTGGGTGAACCCACGATGAACGCCATGCGCGACTATGTGGACAAGCTGGGCGGCGGCCTGGTGATGCTCGGCGGCCAGCAGAGCTTCGGCGTCGGCGGCTACTACCGCACTCCCATCGAGGACATCCTTCCCGTCCGGCTGAAAGCGCCGGATGAAGAGGAGAAACAAAGCGCCGCCGTCGCCCTTGTGATCGACCGTTCGGGCTCGATGGCCGGGGAAAAGCTCGAGATGGCCAAGAGCGCCGCCATCGCCACCGCCGAAGTCCTTGGCAGGAACGACTCCATCGGCGTCTATGCCTTCGACAGCGAGGCGCATGTGGTCGCCCCGATGACACGGCTCACGTCCACAGGTGCCGTGGCAGGACAGATCGCCGCCGTGGCCTCGGGTGGCGGCACCAACCTCCAGCCCGCCTTTGAGCAGGCCCGCACCGCCCTGCAGCGGGTGAAGGCCAAGGTGAAGCACATGATCATCCTCACCGACGGCCAGACCTCCGGAAGCGGTTACGAAGGCCTCGCCTCCCAGTGCCGCGGCGAAGGCATGACCATCTCCACCGTGGCCATTGGCGAAGGTTCGCACGTTGCCCTGCTTCAGTCGATCGCCAGCGCAGGCGGAGGCCAGAGCTACAGCACCATGGATGCGGGCACCATCACGCGCATCTTCACCCAGGACACCCTCCTGCACACCGGACGCATGATCCGTGAAGAGCCCTTTGAGCCGGAGTTCGTGGAGAAGCACCCCATGCTCACCGGCTTTGAAAAGTGGGACTCCCCCGCCCTGCTCGGTTACGTCAAGACGCTGCGCAAGGCCACCGCCCAGGTGCCGCTGGTCACGGACCTCGGCGACCCTCTGCTGGCGCACTGGCGTTATGGCCTCGGCAAGGTCACCGCCTTCACCAGCGACGCAAAAAGCCGCTGGGCCTCGCTCTGGATCACGCGTTGGCCGGGCTTCAGCCGCTTCTGGTCCCAGGTTCTCCGCGAAACCGCCCGTCCGCCCCAGGGCAGGCACATGGATCTTTCCGCCGCCATGGACGGCGACGAGGCTAGGCTTCGAGTCGATCTTCAGCAGGACGCCGGCACGCGAACCAACGACGCCCGTGTCGAGGCTGAAATCTTTTTTGTGGCCGCCGACGCCCTGGGCGCCCCCCTGAAGCCGGTCCGGAAGCTGGCTCTCAGCCAGTCAGGTCCGGGCCTTTATGAAGGCGCCTTCAAGCCGGACGAGCCCGGGGTTTACCTGGTCCGCGCCCAGAGCGGGGCCGAGATGGTCTCCGCCGGGCTCGTGCACAACCCAAGCAGCGAAGCCAGCCTTGGCACGGTCAATGAATCGCTGCTCCAGCAGGCGGTGAAGGTTTCCGGCGGCGACCTGCTGACCGCTCCAAAGCTGCCCGAACTCAACAGCACGCGGGCCGTTCAGTATGTCGAGCTGTGGCCATCCCTGGTCATCGTCCTGCTCCTCCTCTTCCTCGTCGACACAGCCATCAGGCGCTGGGAGCATGTGCTCGGCATCTGGGAGCTGGTGACGAGCAGAAGCCCGGCGGCCTGATCAAGCAGTTGACGCGACGGGAGTCCGGCCGATGAACTGAATCGTATCCCACTCCAGCTCATGACTCCCGACATCCTCTCCGCCCTCAACTGGCGTTACGCCTGCAAGGTCTTCGACGCCTCCAAAACCATCCCGGAGGAAACCTGGAAGACGCTCGAACAGTCCCTGGTCCTGACGCCCTCCAGCTTCGGCCTGCAGCCCTGGAGGTTCCTCGTCATCCAGGAAAAGGAGCTGCGTGAAAAGCTGGTGCCCCACGCCTGGAACCAGCGCCAGGTCGTGGACAGCTCCCACCTTGTCGTCATCACCGTCCCCAAGGCGGTCAGCGTCGAGCATGTCGACGCCAACATCGCCCGCATGGTCGATGTCCGCGGCGGAACCGCCGACGCTCTCGCAGGGTTCCGCAAAATGGTGCTCGGTTTCCGTGAAGGTCTCGAGGCCAAAGGCCAGCTGGAAAACTGGGCACGCCTGCAAAGCTACATCGCCCTCGGCCAGTTCATGCTCGCCGCCTCCCTGCTCGGCATCGACACCTGCCCGATGGAAGGCTTCGTCCCGGCAAAGTTCGATGAAATTCTCGGCCTGGAGTCCACCGGCTACACCACCTCGGTCCTCTGTCCCGCAGGCTACCGCAGCGAGGATGACCGCTACGCCTCCCTGCCCAAGGTCCGCTTTGAGCCCAAGGACGTGATCACCCACCTGTAAGATCCCGTTCCCGACCCGATCCGCCATGTCCCCCGCTGAGCGCATCGTCCGGATTCGCAGCGCCATGCCCGCCGAGGGCATGTTTCGAGACAAGGACTGGCTGCTCTCGCCCGAGGCCTTTCCGCTGAAGCCGGAAATCCTCGCCCTGATCGAGGCTCTCGGCCCCGCCCTGAGGGCCTTTCAGCGCGCCTGCAACGACCTCTATTTCGAAAGCCTGGTGAGCCCTGAGTATGGCTGGGTGGCGCGGCTGCTCGACCAGGGCAAGTCGGCTCGTGTGGTGGATCTGGGACGCAACGGACTCTGGAGGCAGGATCTTCCCGCCGTGCTTCGTCCCGACCTCGTGCTGACCGAGGACGGTGTGATCATCGCCGAGCTCGACTCGATCCCAGGCGGCATCGGCCTGACCGCGTGGCTGAATGAAACCTATTCGCACCTTGGCCAGCCCGTCATCGGCGGCCGTGACGGCATGATTGATGGCTTCGCCGCCGCCTTCCCCGTGGAGGACATCCTCGTCTCCCGTGAATCCTCCGACTACCAGCCCGAGATGGAGTGGCTGGTGGACAGGCTGAACGACCGGTCCGCAGGCCCGCCCCGGTCAGTGATGAACCCCTGGAACCTCACGCCTAACGAACTTCATGGAGCCAGCCTCTACCGCTTCTTCGAGCTCTTCGACCTCGACCAGGTGGACCTGTCCTTTGAAATGCTGCGCATGGCCGAACGCGGGGATCTGCGCTTCACCCCGCCCCTGAAGGCTTTCCTGGAGGAAAAGCTCTGGCTGGTGCTGTTCGGGTCCCCCGCCCTCCAGGACTGGTGGCGACAGGCGCTGTCCGCCGAGCATTTCAGCCTGCTGCACCGATGCATCCCTCAGGGCTGGGTCGTTGACCCCACACCGCTGCCCCCCTTTGCCGTGCTGCCGGGCCTGGAGGTTCATTCCTGGGAGGAGGTGAAGCGCTTCGGCGGCAGGCAGCGTGAACTGGTTCTCAAGATCAGCGGCTTCTCCGAAATCGGCTGGGGCTCGCGCAGCGTGTCGATCGGTCACGACCTCTCTCAGGAGGAATGGGGGCAGGCCCTGGATGAAGCCCTCGCCGCATTCGCGGATCACCCGTATGTGCTCCAGCGCTTCCATCGCGCCGGTGTCGTCACTCATCCGATGTGGGATGACGCAAAATCCGCCGTCGTGCCCATGAAGTCACGCGTGCGGCTCTGCCCCTACTATTTCGTGCCGTCGGGAACCGAGGAAACGAAACTCGGCGGCGTGCTGGCCACAGTCTGTCCCGCGGACAAGAAGATTCTGCACGGCATGAAGGACGCAATGATGCTTCCCTGTGTCTGAACGTGCCCGCCCGGATCAGGAGCGGGCACGTTCAGGAAAACAGGTTCAGCCTTCGGATGCGGGATCCGCAGGCGGCTCCGTCAAAGTTTCCTCGGCAGCGGGGGCCTCGGCAGGCTCAGCACCCTCCTCCTTAACAGGCTCGGCCTCCTCCTCGTCGGGAATCACCGTCGCGACATCCTGGATGGTCTCGCCTTCAGAGAGGTTCATCAGCTTCACACCCTGGGCGTTGCGGCCGCATTCGCGGATCTCGCTCACCCGGATGCGCACGCTCTGACCGCTGCTGGTCATCAGCATCAGCTCATCGGCCTCCGCCACCGCCAGCGCGGCGACCACCTTGCCGGTCTTCTCCGTGACGTTCATCGTGATGACGCCCTTGCCGCCGCGGTTGGTCAGGCGGTATTCCTCAAACGAGGTGCGCTTGCCCAGGCCGTTCTCGGAAACCACCAGCATCTGCTTGGCAAAGTCAACCGCCGTGAGGCTGACCATGAAGTCGCCGTCCTCGAGGCGGATGCCGCGCACGCCGATGCTGTTGCGGCCCACCGCGCGGACGTCGTCCTCCTCGCAGCGGACGCACATGCCTTCGTGGGTGCTCATGCAGATCTGGCTCCTGCCGTCGGTCAGGATGACCTGGATCAGCTCGTTGCCGTCCTCGATGTTGATGGCGTTGATGCCGTCCTTGCGGACGTTCTTGAAATCCTCGAGGGCCGTCCGCTTCACGGTGCCGTCCTTGGTGCCGAACAGCACGAAGCGGTTCGGGCTCCACATGTCCTCGTCCTCGGCGCCGGCGGCCTCGATGCGCAGGATCGCGGCGATCTTCTCCTCGGGGAAGCTGACCTTGAACTTCTGCCCGTCCTTCTCGCGCTCCACGGTCATGGCCGGACGGAGGTTGAGCACGTTCTTGATGCTGCGTCCCTTGCCGGTGCGGGTGGCCTCGGGGAGCTGATAGACGCGCTCCACATAAACACGTCCGGTGTTCGTGAAGAACATCAGGTAGTCGTGAGCGCTGGCGGTGAAGAGATGCTCGACGAAGTCGCCCACCTCGTCATCACCGCTGGCCTCGCGGGTCTCCATGCCCTTGAGCCCCTTGCCACCCCGGCCCTGAAGCCGGTATTCGGAGGCGAGCGTGCGCTTGATGTAGCCTCGATGCGTCAGCGTGACGATGTAGGGCTTGTTGGCGATCAGGTCCTCGATGCGGATCTCGCCCTCGGCCGCCTCGATCTTGGTCAGACGTGGCGTGCCATACTTGACGCGGATCGCCTGGAGCTCCTCCTTGATGATCGTAAGCACGCGGATCTCGCGGGCCAGGATGTCGAGAAGGTCGGTGATCTCGGCCAGCACGGAGTCGTACTCGGCCTTCACCTTGTCCTGCTCCATGCCGGTGAGCTGGTAGAGGCGGAGTTCGAGAATGTGGTTCACCTGCACGTCGGTGAAGACGTAGCGGTCGCCCTTCACGGAGGGCTGACCGCGGATGACGATGCCGAGCGCGCGGGCGGTCTCCGTGCTGAAGTCGAAGGCCTTGAGGCGGTGGAAGGCCTCCTCACGGTTGCGCGAGTCACGGATGATCTTGATGAAGTCGTCCAGGTGGCCGATGGCGCCCAGGAAGGCCTCCAGCTTCTCGCTCCTCTCCTCCGCCTTCTTGAGCAGGAAGCGCGTGCGGCGCAGCACCACCTCGCGGCGGTGCTCGATGTAGCAGGCGATGGCGTCCTTCATCGAAAGCACGCGCGGACGGCGGCTGTCGATGGCGAGCATGTGGATGGCGAAGCTCGTCTCCAGGGAGGTGTGCTTGAACAGGTTGTTCAGCACCACCTGGGCTCGTGCGTCACGGCGCAGGTCCACGACGACGCGGGTGTTTTCATCCGACTCGTCACGCACGCCGGTGATCTCCGGCAGCACCTTCTCCTGGGCCAGCTCGGCGATGCGCTCGACCAGCACCGCGCGGTTCACCCCGTAGGGGATGGCTGTGATGATGATCTGCTCACGGCTGCCGTGCTCGACGATCTCCGCGTGGCCGCGGATGCGCACGCTGCCGTGGCCGGTTTCAAAGTATTCGCGGATGCCCTCGATGCCGTGGATGGTGCATCCCGTCGGGAAGTCCGGGCCGGGGATGATCGCGTTCAGCTCGGCCGTGGTGATGTTCGGGTTGTCCACCTGGGCGCAGATGCCGTCGACGATCTCGCCCAGGTTGTGCGGCGGCATGTTCGTGGCCATGCCGACCGCGATGCCGGTGCCGCCGTTGACCAGCAGCTGGGGGAAGGCCGAGGGCAGCACGGTGGGCTCCACCCGTGTCTCATCGTAGTTGGGCACCCAGTCCACCGTCTCCATGTCCAGGTCGGACAGCATCATGTTGCCGAGGTGCGTCAGGCGGGCCTCGGTGTATCGCATGGCCGCCGGAGGGTCGCCTTCGACGGAGCCGAAGTTCCCCTGGCCGTCCACCAGCGCCTCACGAATGCCCCAGGGCTGCGCCATGTTCACCAGCGTGGGATAGATGGCCTGGTCGCCGTGCGGGTGGTAGTTGCCCATCGTCTCACCGACGATTTTCGCGCACTTGAGATGCTTTTTGTTCGGCTGCACGCCAAGCTCGTTCATCGCGTAGAGCAGACGGCGCTGGGAGGGCTTGAGACCGTCACGCACGTCCGGCAGGGCGCGCGAGATGATGACGGACATCGAGTAGTCCAGGAAGGAGTTCTTGACCTCCTCGTCGACATTGATCGGCCGGATGGCGTTCGGCAGGTTGTCGGGGGCGGGCGGGGTTTGAGGGTCTGCGGCCACGGGAAAGAAAAATGGGTGTTATGAATCAGGGTTGGCGGTTGCGCGGCGTCAGCTCACACATCCAGGTTTCTCACGTTCAGCGCGTTCTCCTCGATGAACTGGCGGCGGGGCTCGACGATGTCGCCCATGAGGATGGTGAACATGCGGTCGGCCTCGAGCATGTTCTCCTCGCCCAGGTTCACTCGCAGCATGCGGCGTTTGGCTGGATCCATGGTGGTCTCGAAGAGCTGCTTGGCGTTCATTTCACCCAGGCCCTTGAAGCGCTGGATCTCGATGCCGCGCTTGCCGATGGCGAGAACGGTGTCGAGGATGGCGGGCACGTTGAAAAGCGGGTGCGAGACCGCCTTGGCCCCATCTCCTTCGATGATTTCGAACAGCGGCTTGTCCTGGCTGCTGAAGTGGTCGATGTGCAGGCCAAGCTCATCCAGTTGCGCGAACAGCTTCTTCATCGGCCCGGCCTCGTGGATCTCCACCAGCTTGGAGCGCGTGGCGGCCTTCGCCGCGCCATTGTCGTCGATCGCGCGCCCGAACACGCCCAGGTCGGGGTGCTCACGGGCGAATTCGCCAAGCTTCTCGTCATTGATGAAGTAGCGCAGGTGCTCCTCGTTGCCGGCACGCACCCGCAGCAGGTACTTGGGGAGGTTCCCCGTCACGGTGTCGCGCGCCTGGAGGTAGGCCTCGAAATCACCGCCCTGGCGGCGGATGTGGTCGGCAAACCGGGACAGCGGCGTGAGCAGCTCAAGGATCTGCTTGAGCTTGCCATGGTCGATGACCATGCCGTCGGCGGTGTTCTTCAGCGTCACCTCGTCGGCGCCAAGCTCAAGCAGGATGCGGTTCAGGTCGGCGTCGTCCTGGACGTATTCCTCGCGCTTCTTGCGGGTCACCTTGTAGAGCGGCGGCTGGGCGATGTAGAGGAAGCCGCGCTTGACCAGCTCCGGCATGTGACGGCAGAAGAAGGTGAGCAGCAGCGTGCGGATGTGGCTGCCGTCCACGTCGGCATCGGTCATGATGACGACCTTGTGGTAGCGGGCCTTGCCAATGTTGAAGCTGCCTTCGTCGCTGCCGTCGCCGATGCCGGTGCCGATGGCGGTGATCATGGCCTGGATCTCCCTGTTCTGCAGCGCCTTGTCGAGACGGGCCTTCTCCACGTTGATGAGCTTGCCGCGCAGGGGCAGGATGGCCTGGGTGCGACGGTCGCGCCCCACCTTGGCGGAGCCGCCGGCGGAGTCACCCTCGACAATGTAGAGCTCGCACTTCGACGGATCGCGCTCGGTGCAGTCGGCCAGCTTGCCAGGAAGACCACCGCCGGTCATGGCGGACTTGCGCACGGTCTCGCGGGCTTTGCGGGCGGCCTCACGTGCCCGGGCGGCGGTGAGAATCTTGTCGATGATGCGCTTCGCGATCGCGGGGTTTTCGTCCAGGTAGGCGTTCAGGGCCTCATAGACGAGGCTGTTCACGATGCCCTCGACCTCGACGTTCATGAGCTTCACCTTGGTCTGGGCGTTGAAGCTCGGCTTGGGATGCTTCACGCTCAGCACGCAGACGAGGCCCTCGCGGCAGTCGTCACCGCTGATGGGCGGGTCCTTCTCCTTCTGGAGGTTGTTCGCCTTCGCATACTGGTTGATGGCGCGGGTGAGGGCGTTCTTGAAGCCGGTCAGGTGCGAGCCTCCGTCCGGGTTGGGGATCGCGTTGGTGAAGCACAGCGTCTGCTCCGTGTAACCGTCGTTCCACTGCATCACGCAGTCCACCAGGCAGAACTTCCGCTTCTCATCGACCTCGAACTCGCGCTTGCCGCTGAGGGCGATGGGCCGCTCGTTCACCACGTCCTTGTTCTCACCCAGCTGCTTCACGAACTCGGCGACGCCGTCCTTGTAAAACAGCACCTCGCTGCGGGCGGATTCAACACGTTCGTCGGTGAGGGTGATCCGGATTCCTGGGTTCAGGAAGGCCAGCTCGCGCAGGCGCTTGGCCAGAAGCTCAAAGCTGAAGGTCGTCGTGATCGTGAAGATCGTCGCGTCCGGGAAGAAGGTGACCTTGGTGCCGGTGCGCTTCGGATCATCCAGGTCCCCCAGCACGCGCAGGGGCTGGGTGGTCTTGCCGCGCTCGAAGCCGATCGCGTAAATCTTGCCGTTGCGGTAGACCTCCGCCCGGAACCAGTCGGAGAGGGCGTTGACGCACTTGGCTCCGACACCGTGAAGGCCGCCGGAGAACTCGTAGGCGCCATCGCCGAACTTGCCGCCCGCATGCAGGTTGGTCAGCACCAGCTCCACCGTCGGAATGCCTTCCTTGGGGTGGATCTCCACCGGAATGCCGCGCCCGTCGTCCTCGACGCTGAGCGAGCCGTCCCCGTGGATGGTGATGTAGACGTTCTTGCAGAAGCCGGCGAGGAATTCGTCAATGGAGTTGTCCACCACTTCGAACACGCAGTGATGCAGCCCGCGCTCATCCGTGAAGCCGATGTACATCCCAGGCCTTTCACGCACGGCCTGCAGGCCTTCAAGCTTGCGGATCTGGGAGGCGTCATAGGCCTGCCCTTCAGCTACGGCGGTGGAAAACTCCGCCACGGTGTTCGTGTTGTCGTCTGGCATAAAATTGTCGGGAAATCCATCGCCTGAGTCCGTCCAAATCACCACTCCGGAAACGTGCTCGATGGAGATGTTTTCAGACTAGCGAGATGCCCCCCCGGGCAAAGGCTTTTTTGCCTTTGAACAGTGGTTTTTTCCACGCCTTTCCACACCCCCGGGAATGGATCTGGCAGGACATTCGGGTTGCGGGCCTTGGCCGCCCTGGAGTAGCCTGCCTTGCCATGGAGACAAACCTGGAAAAAAACCCTCTCAAAGGTCAGGCGCTGATCGCCCTGGCGGCGGCCGCCGGCGTGGTCGTGGCAAGCCGCTTGAGCCGCTCCGGCCTCGCCCTCACGGCGGGCCTGGCCTGGCACCTTTGGAACAGCCGGAAGGCCCGTCCCAACCCCGTTCAGGCGGCGCAGCCTGAGGAGGCGGCGGCCCCCATCACCAACCCGGCCGCCCCTGTCACAAGCCAAGAGGAGGCGAACCAGCCTTCGGAACTGCCTCCAGAAGCCGAACCAATCATCGAATCTGCCGCCGTTCTGCCGGTTACGGCCCCGATTGAAGACACCCATTCTCCAGCCTGGGATGACCTGCGCGCGGCGCTTGCCCCCTCCCTGGAAACGATCACCGAGGAGAGCCCTCCCGGTCACGCCGTCCCTGAGGCCAAAACCTCCTCTGCGGCGGGCGAGCCCGAAGGTTCCTTCTCACCGCTGAAGCCCATTCTGACGGAATTTCAGCCCTTCCCGCCCACCGAGCCCTGGATTGAATCCACCGAACCCGTGGCGCTTCCGGCGGTTGAAGAACCGGCCTTGTCCGAGCCTGATCAACCCGACTTCATCATCGACCCCGAACAACCGTCGCCAACACCTGCTGAGGCAAACGCTCCGCCGCTTTCGGCCCAGGGCACCACCACTTTGCTGCCAAGGCCCGTCCTGCCTCCAAACATCATCGCACGCCCTGATTCAGGCAACCATCCCACCCCCGTCCCCATGCCCCCCCCCGGCCTGATGATGCACTCATCCGAGGAAGGCGGTGGTGGAGGTGAAGCCAGCCATTCCGGGAACGAGGAGAAAAAAACCTTCTTCGACTGGCTGCGCAGTTGAACCGGATTTCAGCGCCGCCTTTTCCTTTTCAGTCCATAGGCAGCCAGGGCCACCCCGGCCGTGCCTTGAAACAGCAAGGCGATTGCGGCCTCCCCGGGCGTGGCAAACCAGGTTCGGACGAACTGGCTCATTGGCGCGAAGACCGCCATGCCCGACAAGGTGTCCACGCATGCCGACCAGCCGTAATAGGACGTGACAAACGGATGAATGACCGCACCGAGCGGCCTGGGAAACCCCAGCAGGGCACCGGCAAGAAGCACATTGGCCGCCCATAGCTTCCAGGCATGCGCCTGGGCCCGCTCCGCATTGCTACAGATGGCGGAGATGCCAAAGCAAAGGCAGCTGAACGTTACCCCGGTCTGCACCAGCAGTCCCAGGCGCACCGCACCGCTTCCAGGAAGCAGGCCGCCGGTCATCTCCGTCAGGAAAACCATGGCCGCCCCATGTCCAAGCATCAGGGGAAGGAGAAACCCGAGCTTCGCGACCAGGTAGGCGGACGTTCGCAGTCCTCCGGTCTGCTCTCGCTCAAACAAGGCACGCTCACCCGCCACCTCCCGCACCGAGGACCGAAGGCTGATGATCATGATGAGCAGCACCTGGATCAAAAGCAGCATCGAACAGGTGTAGGCGGCCGGCCACTGCACCTCAGGACTGTCGTTTTGGCTCCAAAGCTCCGAGAGATAACCGGTGTTGGGCGCCACCAGCAGCATGACCGTCAACGGGGCAAGCATGACCATGGCCAGATGCTCGACCCACTCCCGCCGGTTTCGCTGCCAAAGCGTCCAGCGTCTGCGCAGAAGATGCAGGACCTGGGCCGTCAAGGACGGCAGCGCCGCCGGCTCAGGCAACGCCGAGTCCACCTGGTATTTGAGGCTTTCCTCCGCGCGATCCCCGCCGTCTTCATCGGCAGTTTCTTTCGATGCCGTGTCCGCAGGTTTTCCCTCCACCAGCTTGAAGGCCGCATAATACTGATCCCTGTGCCTTGACCAGGATTCCCCCCAGCGCTCGGAGGGACGTTGGGCCAGCCGGGGGTACAGCTCCTCCACGGTGTTGATGCTGAAGTAATGGGGAACCGCCTTCGCCGGCCCGTGAAAGCAGACATAACCCTCGTGCATGATGAGCACGGAATCACTGGCCTGAAGGTTCGCCAGGCCCTGCGTGGCCTGCACGACAATCCGCCCCGGCACATCCTCGGAAACATACTTCAGCAGGGCCATGATCTCCTGCTGGGATATCACATCAAGGTCGTCGGTGAGCGCGTCACAAAGCACCAGGGATGCGTCAGCAACCAGCGCCAGGGCCAGGTTCAGACGACGGCGATGAGCCTGGCCCAGCTGACCGACACGGCTCGAAGCCACGGTTTCCAGACCGAGCCCGACCAGCAGATGAGAAACTTTGTCCACCCTCTCCTCCACCGTCCGGCCTCCCACCCGCAGAAAGTGGGCGCTCATGAGCGTCTCTCGAACCGTCAGCGACGAGGTCAGCGTTCCCTGAGCCGTAGCGACAAGCGCCAGGTGATTCGGGTGCCACTGCCGGGTGGCAATCTCCACACCGTTCAAACGCAGGTGTCCGGAATCCGGCCGCTCCAGACCTGCCAGAAGCCGGATGAGACGGTCCCTGCCGCTGTCAGGCGCGCCCACCACACGAAGCAGATGACCAGGCTTCACGGTGAAGGCCACCTCGTTCAACGCAGCGACGACGCCGGTTTCCTGGGCGTCCGCCAGGCAGGAGAGATTCTGAACTTCAAGCATGGTGGTCAGTGTTGCGGCGCAGGCGGCAAGAGGTCCGGCACCCGGGCCGGGACGGCGTCAGGGCTTCGAAAACTCGAGATCCAGGGCGTCCAGGTACCTGGAGATCGCGTCCTGACGCGGCGGCAGCTCC
>Ga0315900_10006384_pt1 | contig 15833 bp, 21 predicted proteins | sample LakEriMetagenome_FD_203521 | JGI IMG/M metagenome (GOLD analysis project Ga0315900, IMG submission 203521) | Freshwater fungal communities from buoy surface, Lake Erie, Ohio, United States - Buoy 12 MA114 | ecosystem: Environmental > Aquatic > Freshwater > Lake > Lake biofilm | place: USA: Lake...
GCGGCGCTTATGGCGGCGCTCGCCAACCCGCAGATGCAAGCGCCCATGCCGCCTATCGGCGCGCGGCCGGCGCCCTACGAAATGCAGTATGTGCCGGCGGCGCGTTCCGCGTTCCCCGGCGGCTACATGTGGGACCCGCGCGGACAGGCCGGCGCCGCCTTCGGTGCTGCGCCTCCGCAGCGCGCGCCGATGCAGGCGCGGCGACCTGTTTCCCGTGAAATGGGCGCGGACCAACTCAACGCGCTTGTTCTCGGCGCGCTCGGCGGTCAGGCGCCCGTCGCGCAGGGCGGGAACAACTACGGCGCCGACCAGAACATCCGCCGCTTTATGGGATACTGACCGATGATGGATTGGCTCGTCCCGCTGCTTCAAGGCGGCTCGGCGCTTTACGGCGCATACAGCGCCAATCAGGCGGCGAACACCGCGGCGCAGGGCGGGCAGAACGCGCTCGCGCTACAGGCGCAGATGTATAACCAGAACCGGCAGGACTTGGCGCCATGGCGCGCGGCCGGTCAGCAGGCGCTCGGCGCGATGGTCCCGCAGGTGACGGGCGGCTTCCAGGGCTCGCCCGGCTACCAGTTCCAGCAGCAGGAGGGGATGCGGATGCTGAACAACCGCCTCGCCGGGATGGGGCTGGCGAACAGCGGGCAGGCGCAGCGCGCGGCGTTGCAGTATTCCCAGGGCCTCGCGGCGCAGGACTACGGGAATTATTGGAACCGCCTCGCGGGTCTCGCGGGCGTTGGCCAGACCGCGGTGGGGCAGGGCGTGCAGGCCGGGCAGATGTATGGCCAGAACGCCGGCCAGACCATGCAGGGCATCGGCTCGACGCTCGCGGGCGGCCAGAACCAGGCGGCTAACGCGCTGATGGGCGGCGCGAACAACCTCGCCTCTTGGTGGATGCAGAACCAGAAATGAGCGGGGCATTCTCCTACACGCCGATACAGGTTCCCGATTTCGGGCAGACCCTTGCGCGCGCGCAGGGCTTGCAGGCGAACCGGCTCGCCATGCTCGCGCAGCAGCGCCAGTTGCAGCAGGGCCAGGCGATGGACGAATTCCTCGCCAACAACGCGGGCGGCTTCGCGGCGGAAGATCCGTCGAAGCGCATGAACGTCCTTGCCCAGCTTGCCACGATGGGGCCGCAGGGGTTGCAGATCGCGCTTCCGCAGATCGCGGACCTTCGCGCGCAAATGGATTGGAACAACCCGAGCGCAGGCGCGCCGTCTCCGCAGGCAGCGCCCAGCGCCCCCAGCCCCGGCGGGCCGCCTCTCCCCGCCGGGGCTGGCGCGGGCGGCTATTACGGCACGCTGCGGCGGCAGGAGAGCGGCACCGACGACGCCGCGCGCAATCCCCGCAGCACGGCGACGGGCCGCTATCAGTTCATTGACGGGACGTGGCTGACCTTCGCGCAGGAAAACCCGGACCTGTTTCGCGGCATGTCCCGCGAGCAAATCCTTGCCGCGCGCGTCAACCCGCAACTGCAAGAGCAGGCCGCGCGCTGGTATGCCCAGCGCAACGCTTCGACGCTGCAAGGCGCGGGCCTTCCGGTCAACGACGCCACCATTGCGCTGTCTCACGCGCTCGGCGCGGGCGGGGCCACGGCTGTTCTGCGCGCAGACCCGAACACGCCGCTCGCGCAAGTGTTGGGCGAGCGGGTGATGCAGGCAAACCCGACTTGGCGCGGGATGACCGCCGGCCAGTTCTCGCAGATGATGCAGCGCCGCTATGGCGCGGGCAGCACGTTCGCAGGTGGTGACGCTGCGCCGGCTGGCGACCCGAACGTGACGCCGGTTCAAATGCAGCAGGGCGGCGCGCCCGCAGCGCCGGGCGCCGTGCCGTCGCGTGGGGCAGGGCAGGGGCTTCCCGAGGTTCCCGGCTTCGACATGGCGCGGGTTCAACGCGCGTTGACGATGCCGAACAACCAATATGCGCGGCAGTATCTGCAAGCCTACATGCAGGCGGCGCAGCTTATGCAGCGCGGCGAGCCTTCCGCGCCCGTCGAGATTGCGGACCCGTCCAGCCCGACCGGGCGCCGGCTTGTGCAGCGGCAAGAGGCTTACGGCGCCCCCGCGCCTGCGCCTGAGCGCAATATGCAGACGGTGGACCTTGGCGAAGGCGCGCCGGAAGGCCCCGGCCGCTACGCTGTAGAGCAGACGCCGGAAGGGCCTCGCCTGCGCCGTCTCGGCGCGCAGCCGCCGCCGTCTACTCAAACCCAAGTCAACACGGGCGAGCGCCGCACGGATACGCTGGTCGCGAACGCCTGGGAAACCTATGAGAACACCGTGGTTGACGCCGGGCGCCGCGAGCGGCTTTTCCAGCGCGCGGAACAAGCCATGGCGACGTTCAACCCCGGCCAGCTTGCCGACCGGCGCCTTTGGCTTGGCGGCCTTGCCTCGCAACTCGGATTGCGCGTCGAGGGACAGTCCGAGGGCGAAGTGCTGCGCGCCGTTCAGCGGCAACTTGAACTTGCGGCCACGCCGCGAGGCCAGGGCGCCATTACGGAGAACGAGCGCGCGCTTATCCGCGAGACAATCCCCGTGCTTCTCAGCACGCCGCAGGGCGCGCGCGAGGCGATGAACCTGCTTCGCCGGCTTGACGCCTATGATGTGCGGATCGCGCAGATTTACCGCGAGAACGCGCGCCGGAACGGCGGGCAGCCGAACCCGGTTAGTGTGCGCGAGGAAATCGCGGCGTTTGTGCAGGCGAACCCGATGCCGGACGCGACCGCAGAACTGGGCGGCTTCATTAACCGCACGGGCGACCAGCCGCCGCCGGGTGGCGCGCAACCGCCGCCCGCTGCTACCGCGCCCCGGCCCGCGCCGCAGCCGGGGACGGTTGAGGGCGGGTTCCGGTTCCGTGGCGGCAACCCCGCAGACCGCAACAACTGGGAACGCGCGCAGTGAGCGGACCATGGGAAGCCTACGCGCAGCAGGAAGCCCCTAGCGGCCCGTGGCAGAACTACGCGCCACAGGAAGCCCCGCAGACGGCGACGCAGCGCGCGCTTGCTGCGCTCGGCTATGTGGACAACCTCGCGCGGCAGTTTGCCGGCGGTGCGACGTTCGGCTTTGCCGACGAAGGCGCGGCCGGCGCGCGCGCTCTGACCGAGGGCGTCCCCTACAACGAAGCCTTGCAGCAAGAGCGCGACCGCGACACGGCGTTTCGCCGGGACAACCCGATTGCGGCGACCGCCGCGCAGGTTGCCGGCGCGGTGGTGTCCCCCGCCGGGCGGCTGCTTCCGATGGCGCGCGGGCAGTCTGCAAGCCTTCCGGGTGCCGTGGGGCGCGGTGCCGTCGTGGGCGCCTCTGGCGGGGCGCTGGGCGGCTTTGGCGAGGGCGAGGGCGGTCTAGGTCAGCGGCTTATGACGGCGGCCATAGGCGGCGGCCTGGGGCTTGGCGTGGGCGCGGCAGTCCCGGCGGCGCTTGCCGCGGGAAGCGCGGCCTGGCGGGCGGGCTCGCGGGCAATGGGCTACGGCACGCCGCGGGCCGACGCGGAGCGGATTGCGCTGCGCGAACTGGCGCGCGATGGCGTCACGCCGGAAGAACTGGTTCAGCGTTCGGCGGAAGCCGGCGCGGCGGGCCGCCCGATGATGCTGGCCGACCTGGGCGGCGAAAACCTGCAACAGACGGCGCAGGTAGTCGCGCGCACGCCGGGGCAGGGGCGGCAGATTGCGGCCGAGGCGATTCAGGGGCGCGGCGGTGAGCGGCAGGCGGTGCGGCTAGCCGATGACGTGCGGGCGCTGGTCAGTGGCGACGACTTCACGGCGACGATGCAGGACATTGCGCGCCGTCGCGCTGCTGCGGCTGCGCCAAACTATGACCGCGCATACGCCGTGCAGCTTCCCGAAGATCCCCGATTGCAGCGGTTCCTTAACGACCCCGACATTCGCGAGGGCATTCGCCGCGGTCTGGTGGACGCGCGCCGCGAGGCTATCGCGCTCGACCGTCCGTTTGACCCTGCGGCCTTCGGCGTCCGCATCCGCCCCGATGGCGGCTTCGACTTGATTGGCGGTAGCACGCCGACGCAGTTGTTTGACGCAGCGCAGCGCGGGCTTCGCGAAATCGCGGAAGGCGCTCGCGGGCCGAACGGCCAGGCGACCGACGCCTCCCGCCGCGTCGGTCAGCTTCGCGAGGCGTTGCTTGCCCGGCTGGACGAACTTAACCCTGACTTCCGCGCTGCCCGTGCGGCCTATGCTGGGGAAAGCGCGCTTTTGGACGCGGCTCGCCGGGGCTCGGAACTGCTGGACATGCGCCCGGCTGATTGGCGGGAGTTTGCGCCGGCCGTTGCTCGCATGTCTGGCAGCGAGCGCGAGGCGCTTCGCATGGGCCTTGCGCGCAACATGCTTGACCGGATCGAGAACACGACCGACGCGCAGGAGTTGACGCGGCTTAACCGCCTGATGATGACCAGCGCATTCCGCGAGCGCATCCGGGCGACGTTCGACAACGACGCCGAGACGGGGCGCTTTCTGCAAGCCTTCATGCAGGAAGCGCAGATGGCGCGGACAAACCAGAACATCGCGCCCCGTGGCGGCAGTCCGACGATGCCGATGCAGGAGCGTGCGGCGGATCTCCGCAACGTGCCGCCCGGCCCGGTGTCCGGCGCGGTGGTCAATCCGGAACTTGCGCCAGGCGTCCCGCTGGGAACCGCGCTGTTGCAGGCTGGCACGCAGGGCGGCCTGACCGCGCCGCTGTTCGCTACGGGGCAGCGGGTGGGGCAGGCGTTCCGCGAGAACGCTTACCGCCAGAACATGCAGCAGCTTGCGCCGATGCTGTTCAACACGGACCCGCGCGCGCGTCAGCAATACGCGGAAAACCTGCTTGTCCGCGCCATGCGTGACGCTGAGTTGCGGAACGCCATCGCGCCGTTTGCGCGCGCGGCCACGCGCGGCCTGCCGGTCGCGGCTTCGCTCGAAGCTAACTGAGCCAATCGTCCAGCATCGCCGCGACAACGCCGACCACAAAGGCGGCGGCGATGATGATTAGCGCCTCCGTCACATCGAGGTTTCCCTCATGGCAACTCGCCTTCTCCCTCCCGGCTATCAGGAGTTTCTCCCCACTGGCGCCATCGCGCCGGGGGCGAAGCTCTACACCTACAGCGCGGGGACTTCCAATCCCAAGGAAACCTACGCCGACGCGGCGCTTACCGTCCCCAACGCAAACCCCGTGGTTGCGGATGCGTCGGGCCGGTTCGGGGATATCTTCGCGGGCGTCGGTGACTACCGCGTCGTCATGAACACATCGGCCGATACGCTGCTCTGGACGGCTGACCCGGTTGACGGCGCCAGCAGCGCGGGCAGCGGCATCAACGAAACCAACTTGGTTTACAACGGCGACTTCCGGGTCAACTCGCCGCTGCCGGCCGGGCAATACGGCTATTTTTCGGACACTCAGCCTTGCGCCCCCGGATGGCTTGCGCTGTCGCAATCGGGGACGGTGCAAGTCAGGGCTGACAGCACTGTTGCATCCCGATGGGCGGCTGACGTGCTGCGCCTCAATATTAGAACGGGCTCCCAGCGGTATGGCGTTGTCCAATGGGTTCTCCCCGAGGACTGCGCGCACCTGGCGGCGCAGAGCGTAGCGTTCTCGGCGCGGGTTCAGTGGAACGGCGTAACCAGCGGGAACGTCCGTTATGCCATCATTCAGTGGGCGTCTTATCCGACCGACCTTCCAGCCGATCCCGTGGCCGATTGGACATCCACAACTTACAGTTCAGGGGCGTTCTTTACGTCAAACGTCGCGGCGCTGGCTGTGGGCGTGGCAACGGCGAACAACTCCACTTACATTGACCTTCCAGCCATTACGGGCGTCTGTTCGTCCAACCCGCAGGCCATTGGCGTCATCATCTGGACTGAAAGCGCCACGACAAGCAGCCGTTCGCTGAAAATCACGAACGCGCGGCTGACGCAGGGCACGACCGTTTCGGACTTTCAGCGGCGCCATTACAAGACGGAAAAGGTCATCGCGCAGCCGGACCCGTTCCTCGCGCAGCGCAATCTTGCGGTCAACGGTGACTTCAACGTCTGGCAGGGCGGCGCCACGATCGCCATTCCGGCCAGCACGACCACGACCGCCTGCTATGGGCCTGATCGGTGGTGCATGGAGACGGACGCCAACCAGGCTTGCACGATTTCGCGGATTGCAGGCACGGCTGCAACGCGCACCGCATACGGAGCGAAGATCCAGCGCAACGCCGGCCAGACCGGGACAAGCGTGCTGCGCTTTCAACAGGCGCTTGAAACCGCCGACCTTTACGCCATCCGCGACCGGCAGCTTACCGCGTCTTTCTTGATTTCGGCGGGAAGCGATTTTGCTGGTTCGCTTACTTTCAAGGTTCTTGCGGGCACGGGCACCGAGGGGCGCCGCACGAACGCCGCAGCTTACACGGGCGAGACGACGATCATCAGCGGCACGCTTGCCGACCTGATCCAGATTTCCGCAGGCAGCGAGCAATACTTTTCGTTCACGTCCACAGGCTGGGGCGCCGATATCCCGGTCGGCGTCGGGGATTTTACGCAAGCCTGCATCTGCTGGGAATGGACGCCTTCGGGCACCGCTGGCGCGGATGACTCTTTTAACGTCTTCAACGTTCGGCTTCACATCGGGGATTCCTCCGCGCCGTTCGTAGTGGAAGACATTGGCGAAACTCTCGCCCGCTGCCAGCGGTGGTATTCCAAGTCCTTCCCGCAGGCAACCGCGCCTGCGCAGAACGCAGGCGTTACCGGCGCCGTGTCTTTCCCGCAGGTTGTCGGCGCCTCGACGGCCATGACGCTGCCGGCGGTGACGTTCCCCGCCACCATGCGCGCCGCGCCCGTCGTGACCCTGTTTAACCCGTCCGCAGCCAACGCGGAGGCCCGCAACGTAGGCACCGGAACGGATTGCACGCTTACCAGCGCGACCGCGACGGAATGGGGTTTCAGCGGCACTGCGACCACGCCTGGCGGCTCCGCGGCCGGGCAGCAACTCATCGTCCACTACACCGCCGACGCGCGGCTCTAGGAGCAATCACACATGGCACAGGCTCTCCTTGACGTGTCGCTGGCGTCGGTGACGACCAGCGCGACGGTCCAGATTTACGGCCGCTTCAACGTCCAGATGACCGGCGATTTCGTCGGCACGGTCGCCATTGAGCGGTCCCGCGATGGCACCCTGTGGGCTGCTGTCGCGCGCGATGCCGAGGCGAATACCTGCACCTACGTCTTCAGCAGCGCCGGGGAAAAGAACTGCTCCGGGCTGCGGTTCGAGGAAGACGAGCAAGGCATCTTCTACCGCATCAATGCGACGGTGCGGACCAGCGGCACGGTGCGCGTTCAGATCGGCGTGGGCAGCGTCATCCTTCCCGGCCAGCGGGCGTGACGCATGAACCTGCAACCCTTTGCAGGCGGCCCGCCTAGCGGCGTCGTTCTAAACGCGCGCGGGACGCCGCTTTACGGCGGCGCGCCTGCACCGATTGTCGCAGTCGGCCGATACACCGGCAACGGCTCGTCGCAGTCCGTGCGCGTGGGGTTCGCGCCTGACCTGTTGATGATCAAGGGCGCTGGCTACTGGTTCACGATGACCGCAGTGGGCCTGACCACTGACGGGGCGCATTATATCCGCCTGTGGCCGCAAGCGAAGTTTCAGAGCAGCGCGCAGGCCGTGACCGCGCGCTCCGCGAACGGCTTCACTGTCGGCACGCTTGCGGACGTAAACGCAAACGGCGCGACCTTCACCTACTACGCTTTCAAATACCGGCGCGGCTTCATTCACGCGACGCCCTACACCGGCAACGGCAGCAACCCGCGCAACATCTCGCACAATCTCGGCGCCGTTCCCGATATGATGATCCTGTCGGATCAGTCCGACAATGCGGCTTTTTCGATGGCCTACTTGGGGCCGAGCATGGGCGCCAACGCCGGGTTCCGCGTGGCGATGACCAACGCTTTCGGCGCGGCCGATGCAACCTGGCTGAACAACACGGCGCCGACCTCCAGCGTCTTCACGGTCGGGTCGGCGCTGTTCAACACGAACACGCGCTACATCACAAACGTTCTTTTTGCCAGCGACAATAAAAACAGCAAACTCGGCGCCTATACCGGCGACGGAGCGGCTAACGGCGCGACCATATCGCTGCCGTTCCGGCCGAAGGTCATCTTCCTCAAGCGGCCATTTACGGTGCTGTCCGAATGGGCGGTATTCGACAACGTGAATAACACGTCAAGCCCCTGGACCAAGTGGTTCGGATGGGATGGCACGGGCACGCAGAACACGGACGCAAACGGCGTCATCGTCTCGGGCTCGTCTTTCCGTCCGCCGCTGTCCTACAACGCGACGGGCATTGGCTACGCATACATGGCGTTCGGCTAATGGCAGACTTTGAACTCTCAGACGGAACCCGCGCGCTCATCCGCGAGATTGCCGCCGAGGCGTCAAAAACTGCGGTTCAGGAATCCTTTCGCCGGCTCGGCCTGGACGACGAGAATGCTGGCAAGGACGTGGAAGAGTTGCGCGACTTGCTCGTGAACTGGCGCGCCGCGAAGACGAACCTGATGCACCGGCTGGTGAACTGGTTTTTTACCGTTGCCCTTGCCATTGCCGCGGCATGGGTGGCGGTGTGGCAGACGGGGCGCTAGATGCCGCAGCGCCTACCACTGGCCGCGCAGGAGTTCGCGGACGCATGGTTCCGCTATGGCTGCTCCCCGGCGATGTTCCACAAGGTCACGGGCTACGCCGAGCGGGCAATCTACGCGCGACGCAATGAGGTTGAGAAGCAGCTTGGGATATCGCTTCCAAGCGTAAAGCAGACCACGAGCGGCGGCACGCCCAAGGTGGCCATCAATGTCGGCTACCACAGGCGGCACGCGCTCAAGGTTCGCGACGGCGCGGTGATCGTGTTCTCGGACGCGCACTGGTGGCCGGGGCAGAAGCGGGCAAAGGCGCATGAGGCGCTGTTGAGCCTGCTGCGGACGTTAGAGCCGCGCGCGGTTGTTGCCAATGGCGATGTCTTCGACGGCGCCGGCATGTCGCGCCATGACCCCGGCGGATGGGAAGGCCGCCCGTCCACTGAGGACGAGTTGGCGGTCCTGCAATCCAACATGCACGAGATCGAGGTTGCCGCGGGCGGCGCCGCGTTGCTGCGGACCATCGGCAACCACGATATCCGATACGACAAGTATCTGGCGGTCCGCGCGTCCGAGATGCGCGGCGTTTCCGGCTCGCGCCTGCGGGACCATCTGCCGCGGTGGCTGGAAAGCTGGTCGGTCGAGATTAACGGCGAGTGCATGGTCAAGCATCGCTGGCACCAGGGCATACACGCCACTTACAACAACACGCTTAAGGGCGGCATGTCGATTGTGACCGGGCACATGCACCGGCTGCAAGCAACGGCCCATACCGACTACCGCGGGCGGCGCTGGGGCGTGGACTGCGGAACGCTGGCGGATGGCCCCGGAAGCCCGCAATTTGCATACGCGGAAGACAACCCCGCGCCGTGGGGGAGTGGCTTTGCGGTGCTGACCTGGCGCGCGGGCGTGATGCTGCCGCCTGAGTTTTGCGAGGTGATCCGCGGCAAAGCGTGGTTCAGGGGCGAGGCTGTATGACGACACTGGCGGAAACGATTACGGCGCTACCCGAGGACGGGCGGGCGCGCGTCATGGAGCGAACTGCGGAACTGTATGAGGCCGCGTTGCAGCGGCATACGCCCGTGACGGCGTGGGAGTTTGACCGGGACGCGGCGGTGGTCGCGACGGCGACGGAGATGGCCGGCTTTCGGATGCCGGACTTCAACGCCCATGCGTTTGGACTGGCCGCGTTCTGCGAGGAAATCGCGCAGCAGAAAGCCAACGCGGGCGAGTGCGACATTGTGTGGGCGACGTTCCACAAGCTGGCGGCGAGGCTGCGGTCGCCGTGAACCGCCGCGAACTGCGCGCCCGCGCTCTGGCCGCCGTGCAGGTTCCGCTTGCCGTGCAAGTCCAGTGCGAGGCGTGCGGGACGCAATGGCTTGAGCGGTCCAAGCGGGCGCCGTTGTTCTTCAAATGCCCTGAGTGCGGCAAGCGCCGGGGCGTCAGGGTGCAGATCCACGACATCGAGGACGAGGAAGATGCCTAGGCCAACCGCCCGTGTACCCATAGTTCCGCAAAACTATGGGTACACCCATGCCTGAGTTTCTCGTGGCGATGCTGCTGTCCATCGGCTGCGCGTCGTCACAGTTCACGGCCAGCAACGGCACGCGCTTTGTCGTGTGGGTCTGTCCCCCGCCGGTTGCCGCGCCGGTTCAGCCGGGGCCAGAGGAACGGGACAGTTGACGCTCGGCTCGCACCTTTTGCGCAAACCGTTCCGCGTCGCGGCGGCGCGAGAACGTGCCGAGAAACTTGTCCCACGGCTTGTCAGGGCATTCCTCGATTACGTCCAGCATGAACGGCGTAATCCGCACGACGCGGACGCCCTGCGCGCTGTCTTCCATCCCCGCCTTATAGGAGGTTTTTAAATGAGCCGCATCACTTGGGGCGCCGTCATCATGCACGCGCTCGCCGGCTTTGCCGTGTCTGCCATCGGCGCGGGCCTGTCGCTCGCGGCGGGCGTGTCGGCCTGGCCGGCGGGGCTGGTCCTGGCGCTCGCGTCCTGCGCGTTCTGGACTTGGCGCGAGGCGGCGACGGCTGCGGAGCGGCACAACACCGACCTGCGCGGCGGCTGGGATATCGTGCTGGCGGGCGAGGGCGCGCCGTGGTCCCCGTGGAACCTGCGCTTGCAGGCCCTGTCCCCGCTGGCCGGGGGCTTGCTCGTCACAGCCTATGTGGCAACCGCGCAGTGATTTGGCTGCGCCGCAAGTCGCGCGAATGGACCACATGGGCAGGCGTGGCCCTGTTTGTGTCTGGCTTCGTCCTGACGGCGGCCTTCGATGCGCGCGAACTGGCCGAGTATGAGCGGCGCTGGTCGCACGTCCTGCCGATCATGCTGCACGCGGCCGGCGTGGTGGGGCTGGTGATGCGCGACCCCAAGCGCCGGAAGGATTGCGATAAATGATCGCGTTCATTCTGTCCCCCCTTGGCCGATGGGCCGCCGTGGGCGTCTTGCTGGCGTCTGTGGCGTCGTGGGGCGCCTTTGAGCGGCTGTTGCGGCAGTCGGCGCAGGCCGACGCGCGCGCCGCTAGGGCGGCCTTGGAAGCATGCCAGGCCAACGCCCGGAACATGGAGATTCGACGCCATGAGGAAGATCGCGCTGCTCGCGACCCTGACCCTGCTAGCCGGCTGCGGGAGCGATGGGGCACCCCCTGACGTGTGCGCGCCGTGGCGCCCGATTTACGTTGGGGTCGAGGACGTTCTTACGCGTCAAACGGCGGAACGACTGCTTGCCCACAACGAGACCGGCTTGCGGCTTCAATGCTGGGAGGCGCCCCGATGAGTTTCTGGTCCCGCATCGCGGCGGCGTTCAAGCGCCCGGCGAAGGTTAGCGACTTTAGCGAGTTTAGCGGCCCGTCCGATAACATCGCAATAACCCCGGCCATTTTGCGAAGCCTCGGCGCCGCAGAGCCGGACCTGTGGGCGGCGCCGCTGGCCCGCGCCATGCGGACGCGCGGCATCACGGCAAACAAGCAACGCGCGGCGGCGTTCCTCGCGACGGTGCTGCACGAAACGGGCGGGCTGCGCCGGTTGACGGAAAGCCTCGACTACAGCCCCACGGGGCTTCTGAAGACGTGGCCGCATAGGTTTACCGAGGAAGAAGCCGCGAAGTGGGGTAGGGGCGTCGGGCGGGCGGCTGACCAGCGGGCCATTGCCGAGCGGGCTTACGGCGGGCGCATGGGGAACATCGTCCCCGGCGACGGCTGGTTGTTCCGCGGGCGCGGCCTGATCCAGCTTACCGGCCGGGCGAACTATGAAGCCGCAGCGAAGGCGCTGGGGCGGCCGATTGACGAGTTCTTGCGCTGGATCGTGACGCCCGAGGGCGCGGCCGAGACGGCGGCGTGGTGGTGGAGCGCGCACGGCTGCAACGACTTGGCCGACGCGGGCGACGTGCGGGCGTGGCGCCGCAAGGTCAACGGCGGGGATATCGGCTTGCAGGACGTGCGCGAGAAATACGCGCAGGCGCTTATGGCGCTGGGCTGAACTATCAAGCGAGGCTTGAACGTTGGGCGCCGGGCGGGAAACCGCTCGGCGCCTTTCGCAATTCTGGGGTTTACTGTGCAGCGACCGCGTTCGCGCGGTCCTTGGCGTCGGTAAGCGTCCGGTGGTCGGTGTTGACCACCTCCACGAACCCCTTGCCGGGGACGTGGCGCTGCTGGCTCAGACGCCACTCCGGGCCGCTGCGGTAGATCACGAACCGCCGCTGGCTCGGCCAGTGGCCAGCGATGGCGCTGTATCCATCGGCATTCCTGTGGAAGTTCAACGCCATGGGCTGCGTGGCCATCATTTTCAGGGCGCGACCGTATCGGGCGCGAAGCTGAACGTATGCGGCTTTGCCTCGCTCATGGGGCGGCTCCGTGGGGTCTGTCTCAGTCACCGACCGCGCCGGGCGCATCCGGCGGTTCTGATTGCCCTGGCTGCCCAGCGGCCGGCGAGGACTGGAAAATATCAATTGCACCGGCCGACAGTCAAGTGGTAATTACCGGATTACCAACAGTCGAGTGCAAATGAGAAAACTGGCCTATCTCTGCATCCGAAAGGGGTTGCCACCTGAGGACGCGCAGCGCGCCGCGCTTTCGGCGGCCGGGCTCGGCTGCGCCGATCTGGACGAGGTGTGGGTTGATCGCATCGAGCGGAAGCTGCGCCCCGGCCAGAACCCGCAGCCCGAGCGCATCCATGTCTGGCAGGCCGCCGAGGACGGGGACGAGGTGTGGGTTGCGCGCCCCGGCGTCCTTGCCTCGACCATGGAAGACGGGCTCGCCTTCCTCGCTTCCTTGGCTGAGACGGGCGCGGCCCTCTGTATCGCCAGCACAGGCCGGCGCTACAGCCAGGCAGACCCAACGAGCGTGATCCGGTTCGCCGCGGACATTGCCGCCGACCTGCGCGCGGCGACGCTGGAGCAGGCCCGCCGGAAGATCAGCGGCACGCGCAGGCCGCGCGGATCATCTTTCGCGGACGAGACGTGGGAGTGGGCTGGCGACAACTGGCGCAACGCCGCGCTCACACAGAAGCAGATCGAGGACCGCACCGGGATCAGCGGGACCGCGCTGCGGCGCCGGTTCGGCAAACGCGGCACGCCGCGGTTTGGGAAGCCGCCCAAGGGCAAGAGGACGAAGCCATGAGCGATGATGCGAGACAGACGACCCCCCGCCCGCCTGTAGGGCGGGAGACGGCGCAGACTGTGACGCCGGCAGCCGGTGGGAGCCCGGCACATGAAAGCCAGACCACCATCACGCCGCTGCGGCGGTGGGCGATGGTGCCGCCTAGCGGGATCATCTGTCAGGCGTGGCTGTTCGCGCGACGGGTAGACGCCGAGCGGACGCTCCGCATGGAGTATCCAGGCCGAGGGCGCGGCGCGCGAGTGGTGCGCGTCATCATCGCAGCGGAGGAAGGCAATGGAGCGCGATAAGACCGCCTGGCAGCCCATTGAAACGGCGCCGCAGGACCGTCGCGTGATGGTCTGGAAAGAGGCCACGGGCATCTACATTTCGGAGTTCGAAGACGGCGAGTGGCCGATGCACGGGTGGGGCCGCCGAGGCGGCGTATGGTACCCGCGGCCGACCCACTGGATGCCGCTCCCGGAGCCGCCGCGATGAGCAACGAGAAGCCGACGACCGACAGCCGCGCAACTGGCCGAATCTAGCGCGCAGGCCGGGAAATAATGCGGGGAATCAAGGCGCTTCCCTTGATCATCACGAAGATCGCTCGCATTATTCCTGCGTCTTTTCAATAGGTTATCCGGCACTCTTTGCCGTTTTCCGCGCGTTTTCCAGACGGACGATTGCGGCGCCCGCCATGCCTTCCTGATCGGCTGCGCGGGTGTAGTGCGCGACCATCGACAGACTACGCCAGCCGCAGATCGCCGCGATTTGGTGCGCGCTGCATCCGGCCTCGGCCAGCCGCACGGCGCAGAGCTTCCGCAGGCCGTGCGGGGTAAAGCGGCCCATGCCCAATGTTTTCACGGCCCGGCCCATGTCGCGGCTGAAATGCTGCGCCGTCCAGGGCAGGCCGCGAGGGCTTGCCAGGATGGTCAATCGTTGCCGGTCGCCGGCTTCCCATTCCGCGCGCCAGGCGTCCAGCGCCGCCTTGAGTTCCCGATGCACCGGCAGGACGAGCGGCGTCCGGGTTTTCTCCTGTGTCAGCCTGATCCGCTGCCCGTCATAGGCCGACCACGGCAGGGCGATGAGGTCGCCGCGACGCTGGCCGGTGTGGACGGCAAGCAGGATCGCGCGGCGATAGGGCTCGGCCAGCCGGTCGAAGGCTGCGGCAAGGACTTCCTCCGTCCAGGCGGGTAGCGTGCCGCGCGCCAGCGGCTTGAGCCGGGCGGCCGGGTTCTGTTCCGCCCAGTCGTTGTCCATCCCCCAGGCGAACGCGGCAGAGGTCGCGCGGACAAAGCCGCTGGCCGCGCCGTTGCCGCGCGTCTCGGCTATTGCGTTCCGCAGGCTGATGATGGAGCGGCGCTTGATCGAGGTCGCGGGGAACCGGCCGAGTGTGGTCAGGCCGCGCAGGTAGATGATGTAGTTCGTCCGGGTGTTCTCGGCCAGCGCCCGCCATTCGGGGGACGCCTGCCAGGCGTCTAGCATGGCGTCCAGGCTGGCGGGCTCTATGCGGGGCTGCGCGGCGGCTTTGGGCGGGCGCTTGTAACGGTATTCTTTGACGGTCCCGTCAGCCAGCGTGCGACGGACGACCTTGACCCTGCCGGATTTCCCGAACGGCGGCTTGGACTGCTGCATCTTGTGCCTCTAGCTCGGAGGCTACCCCGAATGCCCGGTCTATTGCCAGCCGGTCCCAGCGGGGGTTCCGCGGGCCGAGATGGCGCGACGGTGCCGGAATCTTGCCGTCGCGGACCAGCCGGGCGAGCTGGTCCACGCGGACGCTGCAATAGGCCGCGCAGGCGTCACGGTCGAGCCAGCGCGGCCCGCTCATGCCGGCGCCTCCGCGAGCGCGGCACGGCGATCCACCACCAGCGCCTCGACGGCTTCGCGCTCGTCCGGGTCTGCAATAGTCACGGCCATGCCGACCCACCAGCCATTGAGCGTGTCGAGGTCATGGCACTTCTCAAGGGCACGCGTCACAGCTCGGCGCCAGGCGCGGGCGGGGACGTTCTTGAGCGTCATGTCTTCCGGGTCCAGCACGGCGCGGGTTTCCATCGCCTCGGCCTCGGCGCGCATGGAACCGGCCGGTGCGGGCGTGCGCGGCGCGGGCAGTCCGTCCGGGATGGTGCGGGGTTCCTCGATGACGGCCGCCTCGCGCATCGTGGGGGCGTCCTGCGCTTCTTCAATCGTCACCAGCCCGCGCAGGGCATCCGGGAACACGTCGCGGACGGCAAAGCCGCGCGCGCGAAGCTGCAACATGCGGTCCGGGTATTGCTGCCACGGGCCTTGCTTCCCCCACAGGCCAGCCTTCTTCGCGTCTGCGACGCTGAACGTGCGGCGCTGCGGCGGTTCGCCCCGGCGCACGATTTCGCAGAAGCCGTGTCGCGCGTCGCCTTCGCCTTCCACACCCTCAACCACGCTTTCGCAGTTCGGGCGGTTGCGGACCAGCGCAATGGCGGCGTCGCCCCACACGGCAGGGCGCCCGTTGATGACGCTGATATTCTGGATCGCCTGCAACGGTGAAGGCCAAGTTCGGCGCCCCACTGCATGGCAATCAGGCAGTTTGCGGGCTTGCCCTTGTAGTCGCGGGGGACGAGGTCCGAGTTGGCGAGCAGTTCCGCGAACTGGCGCGCCTCCTGAAAGGTTGT
>Ga0315900_10006385_pt1 | contig 15832 bp, 13 predicted proteins | sample LakEriMetagenome_FD_203521 | JGI IMG/M metagenome (GOLD analysis project Ga0315900, IMG submission 203521) | Freshwater fungal communities from buoy surface, Lake Erie, Ohio, United States - Buoy 12 MA114 | ecosystem: Environmental > Aquatic > Freshwater > Lake > Lake biofilm | place: USA: Lake...
CATTGTACCTCGGTATCGAAAAAGCCATTGTGAATAATCGTGTCGGCGATATTTCTTTTGCCATACAAGATTATGTTGAACGTAAACATCACTATGGCGTAGTTAGGGAACTTGTCGGTCACGGACTCGGAAGAAATTTGCATGAAGACCCTCAAGTGCCAAATTATGGTAAGCGAGGATCTGGTCCGAGATTAAAGGAGAACCTGGTTCTAGCCATCGAGCCGATGATCACCTTAGGTTCCCGCGAAATTTATACCGATGATGATGGCTGGACTGTAAGAACAAGGGATGGAAAGACTGCCGTTCATTTTGAACACGACGTTTGTATTAAAAAGAACAAGGCAATGATACTCTCAGACTACGGTATCATTGAAAAAGCAGAAAAAGCCAACCAAAATTTGAATAGTTCCTATTACTGATTCCTGCTTTCATTCCTATCTTTAAGCAATGAAAGCTATTTACATTTCGTTCCTCCTTTTTTTATCTGCTGCCTGTCAATTGGCCGCTCAGTCACCTGAACCCGATAGAACGAAACAATATCTCCAGCTACACCAGCAAACATGGTTGCAAGAATACCTGACGTTTGTACGAATTCCGAACACACCACTCAATCAAACCAATCAAGACCTCAATTCCGCTTTTATCATCGATATGATGCGAAAGACCGGTATTGAAAATATTCAGTTGCTGAAAGCAGATGTAATTGGCGTTCCCCCGGCTATTTATGGGGAAGTGAATGTGCCCGGTGCAAAGCGAACCATCGTATTTTATGCGCACTATGATGGACAACCTGTTGATAGCACAAAATGGTTACCCGGCTGGCATCCATTTCGTCCCCTTATCATAGATGGTACCCCGGCATCCGGTTTCAAGGTAATTACTGATATCGAAAAACTAAATTCACTATCTCCTGAATGGCGCATCACCGGAAGGGGAAGTGCCGATGATAAGGCAGGCGTGTTTGCTATCATCAAGGCTTTTCAAACCCTGAAGGAACTTGGTCAGCTGCCAACAGTGAATCTTCGCTTCTTTTTTGAAGGGGAAGAAGAACTTGGTTCAACTCATCTACCCAATATTCTGACACGTCACGCTGCCTTACTCAAAAGTGATGGTTGGGTCATCTGCGATGGACCTGAACATCCTTCCGGATTACCGCAGCTGTTTTTAGGGGTTCGGGGAGATGCCGGTATGGAACTGACCGTTTATGGCAGCAACCGACCCCTTCACAGTGGCCATTACGGAAACTGGGCTCCCAATCCTGCACACCTACTCAGCCACCTGTTGGCATCGATGAAGGATTTGGATGGGAAAGTTTTGATTCAACATTTTTATGATTCAATTACGCCACTGACTGCGAAGGAAAAAACTGCTTTACTGGCTTTACCCAAGATGGATGAACAGCTGAAAAAGACATTTGGATTCAGACGGTCGGAAGCACCACAGCGCGGTCTTTCAGCTTCTATATTACAACCGTCCTTGAACATTAATGGTATACAAAGTGCGGCTACCGGTAGCGGAGCGAGTAATATCATACCATCCATTGCAACAGCTACCCTTGATCTACGACTCGTTCCCGGTATCGATTGTGAGGTTCAACAACAACGGATAGAAGCACATATTCGTAAGCAGGGATATTTTATTACCCGCGATACGCCGACTACTGCTCAACGAAATACATACGAAAAGATCATTCAGGTCAGACGTAAGTCCGGATACAATGCACAAAAAACACCCATCTACCATCCTTTTGCTGCCGGCGTAATTGAGGCATTACAGCTTCATACCCAACAAAAGCTATTGGTCGTTCCTTTAATGGGTGGAAGTTTACCATTGTATATGTTCGAAAAATATGCGGCAGCTTACCCAATCACAGTACCCATAGCAAACTATGATAATAACCAGCATGCCGAAAATGAAAATCTCCGTTTGGGAAATCTTTGGTCTGGAATAGAGAAAATGGCGGCACTGATGCGTATGAAGCCATGAAAAAAAAGAAACTCATCGTCATAGGAGGGGGGGCTGCCGGATTCTTTTGTGCCGTGAATGCTGCAAAAAATAATCCACAGCTTGAAGTAACTATTTTGGAGAAAACGCATCGACTGCTCTCAAAAGTAAGTGTCAGTGGTGGTGGGCGCTGTAATGTAACGCATGCCTGCTTTGATCCAGATGATATGAGTAAGCAATATCCAAGGGGGGGACGAATGATGAAGCATTTGCTGCATACCTTCGGTCCAACTGAAACCATTCAATGGTTTCAGCAAAGAGGTATTGAACTTGTCACAGAGCCGGACGGCAGGATGTTCCCAACTACCAATACTTCAAAAACGATTGTCGATTGTTTGTTGCGAGAGGCAGAAAAATACCAGGTGTCTGTTGTATTACGCAAGGAAGTCGTGGAGATAGAATGGAAAGAAGGTTTTCTGGTCACTACCAGTGATGGTCATCGCCAGCAGGCAGATTTCGTTTGTGTAGCTTCCGGCGGATATCCAAAATTAGAACAATTCAAGTGGCTGCAAGAGCTAGGACACCACATCGAAGCACCGGTGCCCTCGTTATTCACTTTCAATATCCCCGATGAGGATCTGCGCCGTTTAATGGGTATCTCAGTCAATCCGGCCGGCATCGCTTTGGAGGGTTCCCGATTAAAGGAGGAAGGACCCCTCTTGATAACCCATTGGGGTATCAGCGGACCAGCAGCGCTTCGGCTTTCGGCTTTCGCTGCCAGGAAATTAGCTGACATGCATTACACAGGTACATTGAAAATCAACTGGATTCCATCCTATCATGAAACAGCACTGCGTGAACAATGGCCTCAATGGCGCAAACAGTTCGGCGGACAGAAAGTAGCTGCCAGAAGTCCATTTACACTGCCTACTCGCCTTTGGCAATATTTATTGGGAAAAGCAGGGGTGGCAGCTGATAAATCGTGGGCTGATGTGTCTTCAGCGGAGCAAAATAGACTGATTCAACTCTTACTGAATACTACCTATTCATTTAAAGGAAAAACAACATTCAAGGAAGAATTCGTCACCTGCGGAGGAATTGCTTTGAATGAGATTCATCCGCAAACGATGGAAAGTAAAATGGTTCCTGGACTTTTCTTCTGCGGAGAAGTTGTAGATGTAGATGGAGTGACCGGAGGATTTAATTTTCAGCATGCCTGGGCAAGTGGCTGGACTGTCGCGCAGGCAATTGTAAATAAATGCCAATAAAAAAGCCCCTCGTGAGAAGGGCTTTTTTGCAGGTAAAAATTAGCCTTTACCTTTTTTAGGCGCAGCGGCCTTATTTTCTTTATAGCGCATATCCAGTGTCCCGTCTTTCTTTGTGGGACCTGCTGGTTTAGCAGACTCTTTATTGGCTTTGTAACGCATATCCGGTGTACCATCACTTTTAGTTGGTCCGGAAGACTTCGATGATTTAGCTGGTTCAGCCTTTTTTGTTTGTGCAGTACCAGCGGCCGTGAAGAGGCAGAAGGCAAAGAGGAAAAGGAAAAGTTTTTTCATGGCAAAAATTTTAGTGATCTCTAATATACTAAATTTTTCAATTTTATGCTACTTCACCGCAGCAGGTTGAATGGTCTGCATGCTGCCATCGGGCAAATATTTTAACTCAGAAAGCCGAATATTACGGAGATAACCTATGCCTGACAACTGTGAATCATGATAAAATAAATACCATTTTCCTTCTATATTAATTATGGCATGGTGAGCAGTTGATCCTGTCACGGCTTCCAGCAAAACACCCCTGTATGTGAAGGGACCATAGGGCGAATCACCCGTTGCATAAACGATTAGGCGGGTATCACCGGTCGAGTAAGTCAAATAGTATTTTCCATTGTATTTATGTACCCAGGTCGCTTCTGAAAATCTTTTTTTGTTATCCTTTTCTTCCAACAGATTTCCGGCAGCATCAGTGATTTTTACTTCGCGAACCATTTCGGCCAGTTGTTTCATATCTGCCGAAAGTCGCGCTACCCGGGGTAAAATAGCATTTTGATCGCCCGTTCTGCTTTCACCATCCGGATTGTAGACATTGTTCTCCCATTTTTGTAACTGACCATTTCGAATGCCTCCAAAATAGAGATAGAAACTACCGTCATCATCTTTGAATACACAGGGATCAATACTGTATCCAAATGCCATTGGATTTTTTTCTGCCTTAAAAGGTCCGGCAGGATTGGATGAAGTGGCGACCCCAATCCGAAAAACATCATTTTTATCTTTGGTAGAGAAATATAGATAATAGATGCCCTTATGAAATGCCACATCCGAACTCCAGACTTGTCGACTTGCCCAGGGAATATCTTTAATGTCTAATACACGACCTATTTCAGTAATGGATCCATTGGGATCGTCCATGCTGTACACATACTGGTCACGCATAGCATATTGATCACCTTTGTTACTTCCTGGAATCCCCTGATCATTGTCTTGCGAGCAATAGATGTAAATTTTATTCCCAAATTCATGAACAGCAGGGTTTGAGGTATATCGATTGCTGATCAGCGGCTGTGCAATCACTCTTTTTTTATACCCACCGGAGTTCTGAGCAGTTGCTAGAATCGGGAAGAATAAGAAAATATATAAAAGCTTTTCAACCATAAACTGATTTAACTATAGCTATTGTGTAGAGTAGATGAGCGATACCCCCCTGGAAATAACGAATTCATAGAATTTTTATTTTTCATGCATCTTCCAGCATCCTATCTGCTCCTTTGAATAAATTACACAAAATTCCAGGTAGCATTCATTCTGAATGATGCATTAGCATCTTATTTATGAAAGGAATAAAAGCCTGCTCCTTTGTTAAATCATGGTTTTGACGGTTTTCAGCCGGAAATAATTAAATTAGAAGCCAATCTGCGCTGTTATGCTCTGTTTAGGTATTGATTTTGGAACCTCTGCTGTTAAGTTGACCATTTGGGATGCAGATAGTAATAGCTCTTTAGTAACTGTTCGTTATCCCGAGGAGGAAGCTCCTATTTTGTCTTTACAGGAAGGTTGGGCAGAACAGTCACCGGAGGACTGGTGGAACTATTTGCTGCAGGCTCTTCGAAAAGCCCATGCTTCCGGCTTATATACGCCCGATGATATAAAAGCAATCGGTATATCTTATCAGATGCATGGACTGGTTTTGCTGAATAAGGAGGGCGAGTGCCTTCGTAATAGTATTATTTGGTGTGATAGCAGAGCCGTATCGGTTGGCGAGCAAACACAGGCTGCACTTGGGTCTGCCTACTGTGCGCAGCATTTATTGAATCTACCGGGCAATTTTACGGCATCCAAACTTGCCTGGGTTCAAAAGCATGAACCGGAATTATTCCGTCAGATACATGATGTAATGCTACCCGGAGATTATATCTCATATCGCATGACAGGCATGGCTACTACTACACCAGCCGCATTGTCGGAAGGTATCTTTTGGGATTTTACTGCCGATCAGCTGGCTGAAAAATTATTCCAATACCATCATTGGAATCCTGCATGGATACCAAACATTCGACCGGTATTTGGAAGCCATGGCGAACTTACTCAAACGGCTGCAGCCGCCCTTCAATTAAGGGCAGGAATACCGGTTACATACAAGGCAGGCGACCAAATGAACAATGCCTGGTCACTCGGTGTGCTCCGGTCAGGGGAAGTTGCTGCGTCTGCAGGCACTTCCGGTGTTATATATGCCGTGACCGATCAGATCAAGACCGATCCGCATGCCCGCATCAATGCATTTGCACATGTCAACCACAGTTCTGCGAATATCAATTTGGGTTTACTCATGTGTATCAACGGCGCAGGCATTTTAAATAAATGGGTCAGAAGGCTTGCCGGAGGTAATTTTAGTTATGATGAAATGAATCGACTTGCTTCCTCTGTAGCTCCCGGCGCTGATGGTCTTTGCTTTTTTCCTTTTGGTAATGGAGTCGAGCGAATGCTCGAAAATAAATTAATTCAAGCTCATCTGCTGCATATTGATTTGAATCGCCACAATCAGGCGCATCTTTTCAGAGCAGCACAGGAAGGTATTGCATTTGCATTTAGATACGGCTTAGACATTCTCCATGAAATGCAGGTTGTTCCCAAAAGTATCAGGGCTGGTCGGGCTAATCTCTTTTTAAGTGATGTTTTTACTGAGGCTTTCGTACAACTATCTCAAACACCGCTTGAATTGTATAACACGGATGGTAGTGTGGGGGCGGCACGCGGCGCAGCCAGGGGAATAGGCTACTTTTCTTCTGATGAAGCTGTATTTGAACGGGACATACCACTGAAACAAATGGAGCCTGATCATCGAACTGGGCGGTGGAACGAATTGTATCAATACTGGAAGCATGAATTATTAAAACAAATCAATCAATCATAGCTAAATAATTGTGTATGCAAATCATAACAGGTGACAAAGCGTATTTTAAAGAGATTGGTTCCATTCAATATGAAGGTCGTGACAGCGACAATCCTTTGGCTTTTCGTTGGTACGATGCTGATAAGGTAGTAGCAGGGAAACCCATGCAAGACTGGTTACGTTTTGCCTGTGCTTACTGGCATAGTTTCGTAGGAAATGGCTCCGATCCTTTTGGCGAACCCACCCATCTCCATCCCTGGAATGATGCAAAAGATCCACTTGATCGGGCAAGACAAAAAATGGATGCTGCTTTTGAGTTTATGACTAAAATGCAGATACCCTTTTATTGTTTTCATGATGTTGATCTCGTTGAACATACGGATGATCTAATCGAAAATGAGCGTCGCTTAAATACAATCACTACATATGCACTTGAAAAACAAAAAGCCAGCGGTGTTCAATTATTGTGGGGTACCGCCAACCTGTTTAGTCATCGCCGCTATATGAATGGCGCCGCGACCAATCCCGACTTTCGGGTGGTAGCACATGCGGGTGCTCAGGTAAAAGCAGCACTCGATGCAACCATTCAATTAAATGGTGCCAATTATGTTTTTTGGGGTGGGAGAGAAGGCTATATGAGTTTGCTCAATACCCAGATGAAAAAAGAATTGGAACATCTTGCCCGCTTTTTACACATGTCAAAAGACTATGCCAGACAACAAGGCTTTACCGGACATTTTTTTATTGAGCCTAAGCCTTGTGAGCCATCCAAACACCAGTATGATTATGATGCAGCAACCGTGATTGGCTTCCTGCGGGAATATGATTTGCTCAATGATTTTAAGTTGAATATAGAGGTCAATCATGCAACCCTGGCAGGACATACTTTTCAGCATGAGTTACAGGTGGCAGCGGATGCCGGTATGTTGGGCAGCATAGATGCCAATCGGGGTGATTATCAAAATGGCTGGGATACCGATCAATTCCCTAATAATTTGTATGAGCTGGTAGAAGCTATGCTGGTCATTCTTCCCTCCGGCGGGTTTGCCGGTGGCGGCATCAACTTCGATGCTAAGCGACGCCGTAATTCTACCGATGTGGCTGATTTATTTCATGCCCATATTGGCGGTATGGATAGTTTTGCCAGGGCATTGCTTGTTGCAGACAAAATACTTACAGCCTCTGATTATGTTCGCATACGGCAGGAACGCTATGCAAGCTTTGATATAGGTTCGGGCAAATCTTTTGAAGAGGGTAAGTTAACGCTCAGTGCATTGGCCGAACTTGCCCGTCAGTCGGGTGAACCAGCGATACTCAGTGGCCGACAGGAATACCTGGAGAATCTGATCAACCGATTTATTTGAAACACCTCTGATACGTATGCATAAAAAGGCATTCATTTTTGACCTGAATGGTACCATGGTTGATGATATGGATTTTCACATCCGTGCTTGGTATGACATATTAAATTCTTTTGGTGCAGGATTGACACTCGAACAGGTAAAACTAGAGTGCTACGGCAAGAATGAAGAATTGCTGGAGCGCATATTCCCCGGTCGTTTTTCGTCAGCAGAAATGGCGTCAATGATTGAACAAAAAGAGGCCGGTTATAGAGAAGTATTTCGACCCCATCTTCGGCTCATTCCCGGCTTGGATTCGTTTCTGCAGCAAGCGTATCTTCGGCAGATACCCATGGCAATCGGTTCGGCAGCATTGCCTGTGAACATTCAGTATGTGTTGGATGGGTTACAGATAAATCATTACTTTAATGCCATCGTAAGTGCAGTGGATGTGCAGGTGAGTAAACCTGATCCTGAAACCTTTTTGTCTGCTGCAGCAAAATTGGGGGTAGATCCTTCGGACTGTATTGTTTTTGAGGACGCCCCGAAAGGAGTGGAGGCTGCCAGTAGGGCCGGCATGAAATGTGTTGTATTAACTACCATGCATTCTTCAGATGATTTTCAACGAAGTAAACATATACTTGCATTTTCTAAAAATTACTACGAGATCTTAAATCATAACATTTTTGATATGTTTTGAAAGTAAATTCAAACACATTACATTTATATCTATTTTTAAGTTATATAACTTCACGCTATGGATGATAAATATAAAGAACTCAGAGAACAGGCATATATAGCAAATATGGAATTGCCAAGACTAAATCTAGTTTTATTTACTTTTGGTAATGTTAGTGTCGTTGATAGGTCATTGGAGGTATTTGCCATAAAGCCAAGTGGTGTTCCATATCAGGATTTGACTCCAGAAAAGATTGTTATTGTAGATTTTTATGGAAATACGATTAGTGGGAATCTGAGACCATCATCAGATACTAAAACACATGCTGTTTTGTATCGGGAGTGGAAACAGATAAATAGTATCGTTCATACTCATTCAACCTATGCCACAGCATGGGCACAATCATTAAGAGATATTCCAGTATATGGCACTACCCATGCAGATTATGTTTTTTGTGGAATACCTTGCTCTGATCCCATGGACGATGATAAAATTCAAGGGGATTATGAGATAGAAACTGGCTATCAAATCATTAAATGTTTCCAGGATAGAAATTTAGATTATCGAGAAGTTCAAATGATTCTTTTAGGCAACCATGCACCATTTACTTGGGGTACTTCCCCAGATAATGCAGTTAATAATAGTGCAATACTTGAAGAATTAGCCAGAATGGCTTATTTAACTGAGCAGATACAGCCAAGTCCTTCAACGCTTAAGGAAAGTCTAATAAGAAAGCATTATGAAAGAAAACATGGTCCTAATAAGTATTATGGCCAGTCATGCTAAACATCTTCCTACTTTATAGTAGTTATAAATTTTTAATGTCGGCAAGAGACTTCTTTTTCAAAGGGTGAATCATTTATTTATGAAAATATTCAAGTAATATGTTACGAATACTATACATTTCAACTTGGTCAGTTTAATCCTAAACAATATTCATTATATGAAGGTGCTGCAAACGGCTGATTACATTGTTTTTCTTTTTTATTTTTTGATCGTCACCGGGTACGGTTACATGGTGTATAGAAAAAAGCGGCAGTCTACCATTGCAGCTACCCATGATTTTTTCCTGGCCGAGGGGTCTCTTACCTGGTGGGCCATCGGTGCCTCACTGATAGCTTCCAATATTTCTGCCGAACAAATGATCGGAATGAGTGGCAATGGATTCACCATGGGACTTGCCATATCCACTTACGAGTGGATGGCAGCCGCTTCCCTGCTCATCGTTGCTATCTTTTTTATTCCGGTTTATCTGCGCAACAAGATTTATACAATGCCGCAGTTTCTGCAGACACGCTACAATGGCACGGTAGCCATGATCATGGCTGTATTCTGGTTGTTGTTATACGTAGTGGTTAATCTCACTTCTATACTTTATTTAGGTGCCTTGGCGATTCATAGCATCAGCGGTATCTCCATTACTACCTGTATGTACTTACTCGGCATTTTTGCCATATTCATTACGCTGGGTGGCATGAAAGTGATCGGTTATACCGATGTGATTCAGGTTTTCTTTCTGGTATGTGGCGGACTGGTCACTACTTATTTGGCATTAGGATTGGTCAGCAAGATGTATGGTCAGACCGGTGTGCTGTCTGGACTGAACATTCTGTATACAGAAGCGAATGATCATTTTCACATGATTCTAAAAAAGGATAATCCAAGTTTTCTTGACTTGCCCGGACTCTCTGTTTTGATTGGGGGTATGTGGATTGTCAACCTAAATTACTGGGGCTGTAATCAGTACATTACCCAGCGTGCCCTCGGTGCCAGTTTACCCACTGCCCGCAATGGAATTTTATTCGCAGCCTTTCTTAAATTACTGATGCCGGTTATTGTAGTTTTACCTGGAATAGCTGCTTATGTATTAAATCAGAAGGGTTATTTTTCCGGTGGGGAACTCATGGGTGAAAATGGGCAACTCATGGCTGATAAGGCCTACCCCTCACTCCTGAATTTATTGCCGGTGGGTCTTAAGGGTCTTTCGTTCGCAGCGCTTACTGCTGCAATTGTTGCCTCTTTGGCAGGGAAAGCCAACAGCATATCGACCATTTTTACATTGGATATTTATCAGAAAAAAATTAAGCCTGATGCAAGTGAGCAGGCGTTGGTGAAAATTGGGAAATGGGCCATCGTAGTGTCCATGGTCATTGCCATATTGCTGGCTCCCCACCTGGGAATTGAAAAGGGTGGCTTTAAATTTATTCAGGAATATACCAGCTTCTTCTCCCCAGGCATTTTCGCCATGTTCATTCTTGGCTTCTTCTGGAAAAAAGCCACCTCCAATGCAGCCTTGTTTGCAACCATTGGTGGCTTCTTTTTGTCCGTACTTTTCAAATTCCTTCCGCAGGCGGTTGATTTATCTCCTCTTCAGCCTTACGGATTTTCAGCTTTGAATGCGGAAGGTATATATGAAATGCCTTTTATAGACCGAATGGGATTTGTATTCTTGATTTGTGTTATTGGTATGATCAGCATTAGTTGGTGGGAAAACAAAAAAGGTATTCAGCCCAAAGGTCTGCAGCCAGGTGGTCGCTTACTGGAGATGCACCCTGCTTTTCTGGCAGGTACTTTATTGGTGGCAGGTATCATCACAGCCTTGTATACGATCTTCTGGTAGGATCCGGTTTTGAAGTTTCACCTTTCAACAGGTGAGTTGGTTTCATGCTATTCGTACTGCTTGCAACCCTCGTTTTTTCGGTTCCCCAGCTATCTAGCATTACCTTTTATGGCGGGTGGAGTGGCTAGTGCCGGAACATCAAGCGGGATTCGTATGTACTATCTTACTTCCGGATGTCTGTGCGGTTCGAGAAAACCATGGGGGTGGGAAAGGGATATTTCCAAGCAATCGAATTGATATTTAACTGGTATATACTTTATACATAAATATTATATGTATCTAAGCAATTTTCTCTAAAAACCCTGGTTTTTGTAGGTGATTACCCGTCAAGTTTGTACCTTTGCCACCCCGAATTAAAACCATCGGGTTTTTTATGAAATTCATTAATAAACAATTAAACGCAGATGCTCAGGAGTCGGCTGCCACTGAATCAGTTGATCAGGCCGCTGCTGCGACAACAAAAACACCTGAGACAGTGCCTGCATCGGCACACGACGATTTCGACTGGAGCATTGACAAGCGCAATGTGAGTCATTATGCTGAAAGCGATCGCGTTAAGTATGACAAAGTGTATGATCAGACCTTTGTTCAGATTGAAGATGGCGAAATCATCCGCGGATTGGTGGTAGCATTGACCAAGACCGACGTGGTGGTAAACATCGGTTTCAAAAGCGATGGATTGGTATCTCTGAATGAATTCAGGGATGTTCCGACGCTCAAAGTAGGCGATGAAGTGGAAGTAATGGTAGTGGAGAAAGAAGATCGTCAGGGTAACCTGCACCTCAGCAGAAAATCAGCCCGCATTTATCGTGCCTGGGAAAGAATTGTGGAAGTACACAAAACCGGCGAAGTAATCACCGGTACGGTAACCAGCAAAACCAAGGGTGGATTGATCGTAGATGTATTTGGTATGGAAACCTTCCTGCCAGGTTCTCAGATTGATGTGAAGCCTGTAACTGATTACGATCAGTTTGTTGGCAAAACGATGGAGTTCAAAGTGGTAAAAATCAATGAAACCATCAAGAATGCAGTCGTATCTCACAAGGCACTGATCGAAAGCGATATCGAAGCACAACGTGCGGAGATCATGAGCAAACTCGAAAAAGGACAGGTACTGGAAGGTGTGGTGAAAAACATCACAGACTTCGGCGCCTTCATGGATCTGGGTGGGCTCGATGGCTTACTCTATATCACCGATATTTCATGGGGTAGAATTTCTCACCCAAGTGAAGTGGTGAAACTGGATCAGAAATTACAAGTGGTGGTACTTGATTTTGATGATGATAAGAAACGTATCAGCCTCGGTCTTAAGCAACTTACACCCCATCCTTGGGATGTGTTGCCCGAAGGACTGTCTGAAGGCAGCGTAGTGAAAGGAAAAGTGGTGAACATCGAAGATTACGGTGCATTCCTCGAAATTCAGCCCGGTGTTGAAGGACTCGTGCACGTATCTGAGATCACTTGGGCCAATACCCCCATCAATGCAAAAGAATTCTTCAAACTGCATGATGAGTATGAGGCAAAAGTGGTTACCCTCGATAAGGATGCCCGTAAAATGAGCCTGAGCATCAAGCAAATGACCCAAGATCCATGGAATGATATCGAAACCAAATTCCCTGAAGGCAGCAAGCACCAGGGATTGGTGAAAAACATCACTCCTTATGGCGTTTTTGTTGAATTACAGCCCGGTATTGGCGGTATGATCCACATCAGTGACCTGAGCTGGCTGAAGCGCTTTAACCATCCTGGCGATTACACCCGGGTAGGTGAAAAGATCGACATCATCATCCTCAGCATCGATAAGGAAAATCGCAAATTACAGTTGGGACATAAGCAACTGGAAGAAGATCCCTGGAATGCACTTGAAGAGACTTTCGCTGTAGGCACTATGCATGAAGGCACCATCGTTCGTAAAGAAGATAAGGGTGCAGTTATCCAACTGTCATATGGTCTCGAAGGTTTTGTTCCTAACCGCCACCTGGTAAAGGAAGACGGTAAGACAATTCAGGTAGATGAATCAGCTCAGTTCGTTGTAATTGAATTCGATCGCAATGAAAAGCGCATCCTCCTGAGCCATACCCGCATCCGCGAGCAGCAGGAGACCGACCAAAAGGAAACTGCCAAGAAGGAAGCCCGGGCCGAGTCCGACAGCACCAAAAAAGCAGTGAAAAACATCCAGTCTAAAGTAGAAAAAGCTACCCTGGGTGACCTTGGCGCACTCGCTGAGATCAAAGCTAAATTGAAAGAAGGCGAAGGGGAAAAATAAGCCCTGATCGACTTGAACCATAAGGCTGCTTCACCTAAACCGGTGAGGCAGCCTTTTCTGCTGATAATGAAGGCATTTTAAAGGATCATTAACGCCCTACCCGGCTGCAGTACCTTAAATTGCCGGTAAATAGTTAACTTTGCCAGCTTTTATGAAGAGAATTCCGGTATTTTATTTTCTTGTTATTTCCCTGCTTACAGCATCCTGTGCAGGTAAGTTCGGGAAGATTATGAAGAGCAAGGATTTCGAGTATAAGTACAAAATGGCGGAAGAATTTTACGCTAAGAAGGATTGGGTATACGCACAACAACTGTACGAAGACATCTTCAATTATGCTAAGGGTACTCAAAACTATGAGGATATGTATTATAAATTTGCATATTCTTATTATTATGACAAAGATTACCTGAATGCTGAAAATCTTTTTAAAACCTTTGTTGAGAATTTTCCGACCAGTACCCGATCTGAAGAATGTGAATTCATGCGGGCCATGTGCTTTTATAAGCAGTCCCCAAAAGTGGAATTAGACCAGACCAATACGTACAAAACCATGCAACTTTTGCAGGCCTATTTAAGTACACATCCGACATCTTCCCGTTTACAGGAAGCATCTGGTATCATTGATAAATGTCGGGAAAAACTGGAGGCAAAGGAATTCAAGAGTGCTGAATTGTACTATAACCTGGGATATTATAAAGCAGCTGCCATTGCCTTTGGTACAGTGGCTGATAACTATCCGGATTCTAAAAAAGCAGATGAGTACAAGTACCTTATTATAAAATCCTACCAGCGGTACGCTGATATGAGTTACGAGGAGAAGCAGAAAGAGCGCTTTGAGAAGGTACTGAATGAATGTAACGATTTCACAGAAAGATTTACCGATAGCAAGCACATAGCCGAAGTAAATAAGATAAAGACACAAACTATTAACTTTTTAAAAAATCTCCCCAAATGAGCAAACTGAGAAGGCAAATGAGTGCCAACATACCCAGCGTGGTGGAAACCAAAAACCTGACGGATGTAAAGTCAGTTACAGGCAATTTGTATGAGTCTATTGCCATTATCTCCCGTAGGGCGAATCAGATCAATATCTCTCTGCGTGAAGAACTCCACAACAAGCTGGAAGAATTTGCCAGTCATACCGATAGCCTGGAGGAAATTCATGAGAACAAAGAACAGATTGAGATCTCCCGTGCTTATGAGAAAATGCCGAATCCGGCCATTCTGGCTACCCAGGAATTCATGGAGGGTAAGGTTTATTACAGAAAGAATGATGAGGCAGACCTCTTCCGTTAATGTAAACTTCTTCTAATAGAGAACGACAGCCAACAGCTGTCGTTTTTTCTTTTTAACAACTGTACTTTTCTCTTTTGCAGGCATTGACGTACCTTTAAAAAAGCAGCATGCCTAGATTCGGTATATTTAAAGCCATGAAACGCGCTCTATTCCTTCTTTTATGTACTTGTACTCCCTGGCTGGTTTGGGGACAAGAACTGCAGGCGAAAGTAACGGTCATTACCAGCCGTGTTACCACTACCGTTGATAAACGCATTTTCATTACCCTGCAGACACAACTGAATAACCTGATGAACACCCGCAAATGGACCAGCGACGTGTTTCAGCAAAATGAAAAAATCGAGTGCAGCTTTATTTTAAATCTGGAGAGTATTGTTGATCCGAATGTATACAAAGCTACCCTTACGGTTCAAGCCGCCCGACCTGTTTACAACAGTAGCTATCAATGTGCCCTGTTGAATTTTTTGGATGCGGACGTTACATTTAAATACCAGGAGTTCCAGCCCATTGAATTCAATGAGAACCGTATTCAGGGCAACGACCCCCAGGCAGCCAACCTGACGGCGATTTTTGCCTATTATGCGTATATGATTATCGGTCTTGATTATGATTCATTTTCACCCAAGGGAGGAGAAACATATTTTAGAAAAGCACAACAGATAGTGAATAATGCACCGGAAGGCAAGGGAACAACTGGTTGGCGCGTATTTGATGGACTGCGAAACAGGTATTGGTTGAATGAGAACCTGATCAATAACCGCTACAATATCATGCACGATGTTATCTACTCTTATTACCGGGCCGGTATGGATAAATGGTTCGATAATGAAGCAGAAGCCCGTCGGAACATGTTGCAGTGCTTGACACAATTACAAGCTTTTAATAAGGAAAATGCCAATACAATGATCCAGCAAATATTCATGCAGGGAAAAATGCAGGAGTTGATCGGACTTTTTAAGAAGGGTACCTCTGAGGAAAGAAATCGCGCCATATCCTTGTTGACTGAATTAGATGTAATTAATGCGCCTACTTACAAGCAGCAACTGAAATAAATGATCAATGACATCACTCTTTATTTCAAGATTGAAAGAAATTGCAGGCTTGCGGCCTCAGTATAAGCTTTACACCCTCCTTATACTCTTTTCGGTGGGTTGTAACCGCCCCGATTTTGGCAGCGTAATGTCAACGGATGAAATGAAAAGGGTGATGTGGGATATGATGAAGGCAGATGAATTGAATAATCTACAGAGCATCAAGGATACCAATTTTGCCGCTAAGAAGATGAATTTTGCATA
>Ga0315900_10006386_pt1 | contig 15832 bp, 15 predicted proteins | sample LakEriMetagenome_FD_203521 | JGI IMG/M metagenome (GOLD analysis project Ga0315900, IMG submission 203521) | Freshwater fungal communities from buoy surface, Lake Erie, Ohio, United States - Buoy 12 MA114 | ecosystem: Environmental > Aquatic > Freshwater > Lake > Lake biofilm | place: USA: Lake...
TTTGGATTTATGATTCCATATCCGGCATGAAGCTCGTAAATTGAAATCCCGGACTCTTTTCTAATCAGATAGACGCGATCCAACGAGAACCCCAAGAGATTGGGACCAACCTGCTCGAAGGCAAAGATCTTGTTGTTCGGAATCTTCGGCAGGTATTTGTTGGAGGGGCTGAACAACTCCGGACAAATCTCGGATGAACTCGACCACCTCAGTTCACCCAAACCCCTCAAAGCGTCATCCGGTCTGTTGAACTCAGACGAAGAAGTGGAGGATGTCTTGATGTTGGAACACATCAAAGTGTTCTCGTACATCACGGCACAACCCGCTTTAGGCATTTCCTCGTCGAATGCGACGTTATCTATGAACGTGTCTTGACGAACCAATTGCCTGTCGTCCAACTCATAGAAGTAAACCGATGTCGCGTGCGTGGCCGTAGGCGTGCCGATTTGAAAGTTAGACAGTGTAATGATGTTGTCCAAATGCAACAGCCCGGCAACATACGTTCCACCGGCCGCTTCCACTCTCACGCTTCTGTAGATGTACGCCTGGTCGTACTTCGTTGTGTCGTAGTGAATCTCAATGGCTGCGTGGAGGGGTGTTGCAGGCAATGGACCTGTCGATCCATCTGGATCAAAGTCCCCCGACTTAGCACAAGCAATTTCGCTCAGTGCGCTTCTTCTACCGTTTTGGCTGTTGTACAGCAAGTAAGCAAATGAGTATGAACCGGGTTGAAGTGTTGCCACTTCTGAACGTCCAATGTCGTCAGAATCGAACGAAGCGGACGTAGCAATATCTGATAACGTAGTGATTTCGTCAGGGAAGAACTCAGTCAAAAAGATTTGACCTGCGCCGGGTCTTCCCGCAGACGGTACCGCAACTGAGCCCAACGCAATGCTATCCGCTGCTGAAAGCAGTGATGGTCTTTTTCCGGGACCTGTGTCCGTAAGAACCTCAATGCCACTACCTGACGACACGATCCTAAAACAAACAGGTTCCTTGTCCGTCATGAACACATAAACGAATCTACCCCACACCGAAATGCTCATTTGAGCGCCCGACACATTGTCAGAAGACAAAGGTCGTGGAGTACTGTACATCAACAACCTATTTCTATTCCATGTTCCTGCGCCTCCGGTAACCCTTACGAAATCAACAAACACATCGCAGGTTCCGGAAGGCCCCCCCACCCGATACACGATCCCAAAGCCGTACTCGTTGGATCCCACCTTGCAGTCAAAAGGGAAAAACTCCAACACATCTTTGTTTGACCAACTTTTCTGGTTTCCAATGACATTGGAGGCGGATCCGACCGTCGGATCAAACTGGTAGGCTTTCAAAAATCCCGGAAAGGGACTGACTCCCCCTGAGAGTTGACCGTTTACTCCAACTAACTCATGTGCGTTTGGTTTCGTCACATACGGACGCTGACCTGTACGATCCGTGCTGACGTTCATGAGGTTGTAGATCCAGGATGTTTTTCTGTCTTCCATGGCGTTCTCCTACTTCACATACCAACCTTTAGTCTGAACCTCACGCTCGCAAGAGCTTTCGCACTGTTGAACGGCCTCCTCAAAGTCCATGTACGGAAACACTTTAAGGCCGGAGTCCTTGGTGCAATTGTATATTTCCAAAGGCATACGGGATTTTACAAGCGCTTGAAACCGGGAAGACAGCGCCTTGTACAGTCTGTTGTTCGACCTTCTTCCTTTGTCGTCCTTCTTTTCATCCCATCCGTACGGCGAAACTGCGGAATCCTCGCTCATCTTGAAGTCCGCACCCAACAAGAACACCTTCTTGAACCCCAACCAGTAGGCTGTCTTGAGTGCAACCAACATCACAGACCTGCCCCCTTTTATTCCCAACGCATCTTTCTCGTCCTTCAAACACCCCCACTGAGCATACGGAGAGGTCCAAAAAGTCTTGGGGTCAAAGTAATCCTGACGAACAAAGTGAGCCACATTCGGGCAGTCACACACTCTCTTTTCCGTTTCTTTTACGGACCCCTCCACCATAGTGCGGATTTTTCCGGCTGCATTTGACTGGGGACATATTTTGAGGATGCGGGGATCCAACCAACCCACATCCGCAAACCGACCAGGAGGATCTACGCTGACCCACAAGTCCGGCTTCCACATCAACCAGCTGTTGTTGACCCCCATCGTCACCAGACCCCTACGACCCAGAAGGTGGAGGGGTGTCTCCTTCAACGACGGACCGCCAAGTACCATGAAAAGAGAAGACCCCTCATACATCCCTTGAAGATGGAGGGGCCTTCCGTCCGGACGTTGAAGGAAACAAAGATCTTTTTGCAGCTTGTCAGATCTTGATGGGTTTCGAAAAAGAATACCGGCGTCTTTAACTCCCACAGGACCTCGAAAACGCCTGTTAAACCCCACTAACGCTGTTCGAGAATCCCGGTTTGTGGAGGGGGCATTCGAGGTGGGGGTACTCAAGTTTGGAAGGCGTGCCATCGAGGCGAGCCTCTTCGCGCACTCCGCAGCCGCACGCTCCGCAATAGTGGTATCCATCGGTGTGTTTTCTCAACATGTTACAGGCTTCAGTGGAAACTCCGCCAAAGCAAGACTCTTTGCGTTGGTTCAGTACGTCCAAAGAGATAGTTCCCACTCTTTTAGACACCTCGCTCTTTAACCAAGATGTGGCATTTGCCCACGTGGGTTTTGTTTTCGTCCACCCAACATACGCGTTGATTTTTTCAGCTGATCGTGGATCCCCCTCCACATACTTATGGAGGTTGTCCACCGCTTTTTCTCGGAGCTTTGCCGACTCCTCAGACGAAACTCCGTTTTGCAGGCACTTGTTGCAGAACTTCTCGGTGATGCCTACCGGAAATCCCAACTTGTTGTTGATGAGACGACAACCTCCTGGAATGGAGAACTCACAATCAACCTTGTGTTGAGGCATCGGCAGAAATTTCAAGTTCTTATTTATGGCGCACCTCCTCCTCCCCCGCCTCCGCCGCCCGCACCGTCGCAAAGTTGAGGGCAGTACACTTCGTCGCTGGTCGGATACCAAACAAGCACGTTGAAGAGACCGAAGATCTGGCAGGGCGGAAGAGTTTCGGAGACTCCGAATCTTCTCACATAACAGCAGTAGAAGTTAACGTAGCAATATCCACCGCTCAACTGATATCCACGATCCACGCAAGTCGAACAACCGTTGCAAATCGCACACGAGCACAACTCCCACAAAGTAGAACCTTCATCATTCAATATGAAGAGGGGACATTGAGAGCTCTGGTTGCAGTGGGCTCCGTCGGAGTCAAAGTAAACAACACCGTTACTCAAGGCGATTTCGGGTTCGAAACATGCAGCCCATGTCCAAGGAACTTGGACATATGCAGCGTTCACCTCGTCCCAACAAAAAGGACCCTCCTCCGCCCCACAACCTCCGATGTAATCAATCGTCCCATCCGGATATACAACTTCGGCATAGCAGTCCTGACAGTCATCGTCAGGTATTCCGATTGTTGAGGTGGAAGAAGATCCTGAAATCGTGGTGGAACCACCTCCACCTGAAGAACTCACTCCCGATGAAATTATTGAACTAAGACTACTTACGGAGCTGAGTATGCTTGAGCTTCCGACGCCTGACGTGGCAAAGGATGAAGACATTACCGAAGACAAAACGGAGCTTGTACCACTGGTTGCGCCGCTACTTCCTGCACTTCCGGTACCACTAGTAACTCCACTACTCAAACTTGTGATAGAGCTTGATGTGGATGTGGATGTACTGGAAACACCCATGTCGGTCCACTCTCCTGATGTGTAGTTGATATTGGGATTTGTAAGAGAGTTGAGAAATGAGATGGGATCGAATACGCCCCAGTCCTTCTCTCCCGGAGGAAATCCGTAATAGGTGTCAGACTTGTTCATTGCAGGTTGCTGATTGAATCCGAGACCCAAAGCTTTGATGACCTCGGGAGACAACAGCGGAAGCAAGTCAGAAATCCACTGACTTCTTTCATTCGAACGATTACCTTCAGATGAAAATGGCATGTGCAGCCTTATCTGATTGCGTTCTTAGGTTGGAAGATTTTGGGATCGAATGAATAAGGAACCTGACTTATCGCGCCGGGTGCGTAGATGCGAATCGAAGGTTGAGAAAAGCTTTGATTCACTTTTTTTGTGAAGTCATTGTTTGATCGCTGGGAACGTCCCGGATTGAAATCCGAAATCCACTGAGCTCTCTCAAACAGTCTTGTGCCTCTGGAAGAAAACGGCATGGTTCACCTCACGGGGTTCCAACCCCAAGTCTGAGCATACGGATTGTCCGGCGTAGCCCGAACAAAGTGGTGGGGTACGCGACTCTGCATACCGGTCAAGTTGTCACCGATAGTCTTGATCGCTTGCACGTAACCGATGCGCAATCTTTCGTAGTGTGCCTGCGTGATCTTGCGTGCGGTACCGACCTGCATGGCTGCCCACAACGCAATCGCGTTTACGAGCGGCTGCGAACCTACGGGCGCGATCTCATACAACTTGCTACCTCCCGACGTCGCGTTTGTAAACGGCAGGTACGTATCAACCTTCCAGTTCGGCGCTTCGTAGTAGTGCCTCTTGATGATGCGTTCTTCAACGATGCCGGACGATCCCGTGGGGATCAAGCGCAGTACCTGTCCGTTGTATCCGCCGACGCGTCGATCAAGTTCGCCGACCGTAACTGCCCCCAACGTCATGGTGTCCAGACCCGCATCGAGCGTGCCTGTGGCCGACTTGTGCGGAATCACATCTCCGTTAGATACGTACCAGACCTGCGCGGTGGTTGATCCGGTGACCAACCCCTCCAGCACGAACTCCATGGCTCCCGGGTATCCTTCGATGGACCAGTTCTTTCCGCGATAGTCCATGCGGTCGCGCGGGATGATGTCGAGGATGATGTTGCTATCTTGGTCCGTAACCACGAAGCGCACGATCTCTTGGACACAAGGCGGCAACTTGTAGCGGACGTCGGTTGTGGTCAGAGACAAATCGTACTTCAGGATGATCTGGCCCTGCGACGTGTTGTTGAGACGTGACATCACGTCCACCATTGCGGGGCAGATGCAGTGGCGGACGATGTAGTCGTTGTCGTACTTGGCGTCGACGTCAGGTTCGTCGAGGTAGAAACGCACGCGGTCCAACACAGTGTCAAGAAACGACATTGAGCTGTTCATGGTTTAACTCCTTGCCAGTTCCCTGGCCATCTCTTTCGTACCTTCGGATGGTACGCCAACGGGAACAGCACCGATGGAGACCTTGTGAGCCTCTCGTTCCAGACCCACGGACTTCAACCTCTTGACCATGTCCTTTCGCACTTCGGCGCGATCCAGCATCTCGCTCCGCTTGCGGTGCTCCGCCTCTCTCAACTTGTTCTGGTGTTTCTTGATGATGTCGTGGGTGGGAGTGAGACGCGCCTTCAGCACTTGCGGGTGCATCAGATCGGACGGCCATCCGTTGCTGGACTCGTCTGCGAACCCCTCCAACTCCTGGGCTACCGGATGGCAGGTTTCTTCCGGCGTGTAGAGCCACTGGCACAACATGAAGCGTCGTGTCTTTCGGTGGCGATACACAAACAGTTTGGGGTCTTCCATCTCGCGGCGCAGCCAACGAAGCCAGCCCCATTCGGGCATGACCTCATGGTCTTCGCCTACTTCGAGAAAGTGAACGCAAGAGTCTTCGTGCGGATCGTACGTGATTTCCATATGTGCTCCAAAAGAGAAGGGCACCCTTCATCAGAGTGCCCTTCAGTGTAGCCGATTTATCGGTCACAGGTTAGCGGCCGCAGGAGCAGCACTTCTTTCCACCCTTCTTCTTAGCCATGGGAAACCTCCTTTCTTAGACCTTCGAGGTATAGAAGTAACGTGACTTGTCGACCTTCTGTGCGTCGGTCGACGTATCACGACGCGTCGGACTCTTACGAGTCGTGATTTGAACCATCAAACCAACAAGACCAGTAGCAGTGCCAGCCGCTCTGAAAGAAATCAGACTTCCAGAAGGCAGGTTGATTTGGGGGTTCGTGGTCACAAACGAGAGATCCACCGGAGCATTGGCGGTTCCGGATGTGAGTTCAGCACCCGTGAGTGCCGTACCTGAACCAGGTGCCGTGCCTGAAGCCGCTGATTCAAAAAGAGCGGTGCCGCTGGAAGAAGCTGTGCTCCAACGCATTGTAATCTTTTCGATATCGCAAGCCTCAGGCAAAATCATGAGAGGAACGGTGCCGGTAAAGGCAGCTGCCGCGAACGGGCCGAAGGTGTAAGTTTCCAAAGCCCAGTCGTTGATGTCGCCTGTGTAGGCGGTTGTGTGTGCTGTAAGTGCCATGGTCAAAAATCCTTGTGAAAGAGGGAATCCCCCCCACCCGGAGGTCGTGGGTGGGGGGGTCCCGGAGGGAAGAGATTAGACGTACAAGCGGTCTTCCGCGACGTTGGTGAGCTTCAAGCCGCAGACCTGCTCGGGGACGAGCTGCATGCGGAGGAAGCCCGGCATCTGCGTACCTTCGGTGATGAAGGTGCGGTTGGCCGACGTAGCGAAGATCGGAATCTGGTTCGAGCCGTTGCCGGTGAGTGCCGCACCGACGAAGCGGAACGGAATCCACGCGGGCAGACGCTCGCCCTTCTTGACGCCCTTGGGATCCGGAGGCGAGTAACGCTTCCAGTTGCCCTTGAACTTGTGACCGTACACGGTACCGGCTTCGATGTAGCTCGAAGTCAAGCCGCGATACGTACGACCATCCATCTGGATCTGGAAGTCGCCCGACGAACCTTCGTTGTTGATCGTCGAGGTCTTTCCGGTGCGGTCGTAGTACTGGCGTCCGATCTTCTGAGCCTCGTACGCGAGCCACACACCGTCGCTCGCAACGAGCGTGTCGATGTCGAATCCGTACTTGCCCTTGGCGGCGTGCCAACGGCGGAGGAGTTTGCGCATGAAGTGCTCGGTGAGCGGCTGACCAGCAAGGCTGTACACCATCGAGCGGAACTCGGGGTGAGTGTTGACGTTGATGTCGCCGTTGTATCCGCTGTTCGTACCAGCGCTCTCGAAGCCGAGGAGCGTGTTCGAAGCAGTACGAGTGACACCGCTGTTATCGCCACCCTTCAACCAGCTGTTGATACCGGCGATACCGGTGAAGTAACCGCCGCCCGACGCTGAGTACGGGGTGTTGGCGTTACCCTTGCTCGACGCCATCACAATGCGATCGCCGGTAGCAAGACCGGTGATTGCGAGTGTGGAGCTGGCGTAGACCGAGAGGTTACCTGCTTCACGCAGGTGCAAACGACCCGACAACTCATCGACGGCAACCACGATGAACGTGGTGTTCGTGGTGGATCCCGAAATCGTTCGCAGAGTCGAACCGTTGCTGCTGTAGATCTGGACGCGCATACCGATCATGAATCGGTCGATGGCGTAGGTCGAGCGGTTGAGGTCAATAACGATCGTCTTGTACTCACCGCTGCCGCTCGACGTTTCATCGGCGAGGTAGTAGTCGGTGTTGAGAGCGATCGCTGCGGTACCGTCGCCGACCTGACCCAGAGCGTAGTAGTCGTTCTGGCTGATGTAGAAGTAGTTGCACATCGTCTGAGTGATGTGCTTGGCGAACCCCTCCAGCTTGGGAGCGATGACTTCGCCGATGAAGGCTTGAGTCGCTTCCGCTTGGAGTTCACCGAGCGTCATCATCAGGTTAGTGTGCATCGACCGCATCGGAATCGAGAGGCGGTACGGCGTCTGGTTCGCGCCGAGGGTGGCGTCCGGGAACACGTTGCTGAGGCCCTGAAGGTGGAGCTTCGCGCCGAGCGAGGTGTTCTGCGGATCGCCGTAAAGGGTGAAGTCGCCCTTCGGACCGCCGGGCTCAACCACACCCGTCAGACCCTGCATGAAGGTCTTGATGATGAGGTAGTCACGACCGAACGAGTCCTGGGGACCGACGGACTGGTTGCTGACAATCATGTCTTCCCAAACCTTGTCACAGGCCGGGAGGAACATACCGATCTTCTTGTTAATAATCTCTTCGATGCGCACGCTCTGCGTGCTGAAAAGAGATCCTGTAGGAGCTGCCATTTGAACCTTTCCGACTCACCTTAGATAGGCGAGTCTGACTTTGATCCCCGCTCGGCCTCTGCGGACGCACGCAGGAGCTGATCGACGGCCCATCCTCGCGCCTCGCGCGATACGTCCGCCGGATTCATTCCGCGTTTGTACTCAGGTGCCTTCACGGGCTGAGTGTTAGTTACGTAATCCTGTTCCGCGCTGTAGTCCGAAGACCGTCCAAGTTTGGAGGGGTTCGGATAGATCGCACGATATTTGCCGTGCACCGACTTTGCGGCGTTTGCGGCTTCTTCTTGGATCCAACTATCGTTCCACCGTCCACCCTCTCGGATTCTGCGGACACGAAGTCGTTCCAAAGTTTCCCTCTTTACCTCACCCAAAAGAGTGTTGTAAAGGTATTCCACTCGCTCTGTTCCCCCTTCTTCTTCTTGAAGGGACGGAGCCAATGTAGTGATAAGTTTACCAAGGGCGGTGTCCTCGTCAATAGTCGAGTCCACTGTGTTGTCCAAAATCGTTTCAAGACGAGCGCGTTCCGACTTGCGGGCGGTCGCTTTCAAACCTTCGATTTCAGATTTAGTCGTACGAACAAACTCCACTGCATCTGAGTTTTCGTCAACTTCTTCGATAGAGGGTTCTACTTCCCCTCCATCTTCGCCACGTTGCTCTTGGATGTATTCTTCGATCTCGTCCGGACTGTACCCCTCTTTTGACATCACTTTTCGAATCGAGTCCTCGACCTGTGAGGGGTCTCCGCCCGGTCGAAGCAAGTTGCGCACGTGACCCCAGTCTTGCTCGGCCTCCTTCATGCGGCTTTCGAGTTCTTGGGCCTTTGACGCTTGACGCATCAGCTTGTCGTACTCGGCGCGACTCAACGGAATCTGGGTTTCGCCCCCTCCACCTGTTTCGGGTGTGGGTGCGGGAGATCCGCCGCCTTGGTTCATCGTGTCTTCATTGAGGTACTGCATTCATCACTCCGGGATTAGGAGGCATCATCCCCGGAACCATTCCAGGTTGAGGCCCCTGTTGCATAGACATCTGAGAAAGCATAGCCGCATCGTCAGGATTCGGAACGGCGGCGGGCAGCGAGAGGCCCATGAAGTTAATCAGTGTGGATCTAAACTGCTTCATCGCATTGTGGACTGATGCACTTGCAACCGACATCGCCGGACCGGTGACAAAAGAGTTCAACACACGCAACACGATGTCGGGCTTGGTGGTGTGCGGGGTCAAGATCATTTTTCCCGGCTCCCTTCCATCTCCGTACACCATGAGGATCGCGCGTACCGCCATCTCGTATGCGGCCTTGTCTTCGTCCATCCACATGGCGAAATCCAATCCTTCTTTAATCGCAAAAAGGTTGAAGGCCACAGGATCCTTGTTGACTCCCCGCTGCCACAACTCCAACGCTTCTTGTTTGCGAGCAACGGTGGATTTGGGTGTCAAAGCTCTGATGCTGAAATTGACACGAGCCAGATCCGGCAACGGGTTGTTGGTGAACGATACCGTCAGAGATTCGGGGTCAATGACGGCACCGGCAAGATCAAGCGTCAACGCTCCAACAGGCAACGCTCTTCTGCTCATTGTGAGCTTTGAAGTTACGGTTTGGATCAAAGATCGGTACATGTCCCCCCAAGCTCGAACTACACCGTTGGTGGGGGTGGTAAGCGTGCGGGTCATCTGCTCTTCGAGGAACTGCAAGCCTGAAGCACTGTCGACTCGGCCCTTCTCCTTGATGAGATCTTGAATCGGGTTGACTGCATTCATGGCCTCACGAGCGAACTGAGCCACACGACCCGGCATATCTCCGGCGTTGTGCGGCGTAATTGAGAACGGCTTGAACCCCTCCACCAATGCGTCGGGTTGCCAGAACATCACCCGCAGGCCGCGACCAACGTCTCGCAGAATCTGGTTCTGGTTCATTTGGCCCTGCGGCAACACGAGCACGCCGTAGCGGTCGAGATCCATGACGTTGTTGAACAACGCCTTTGACAAACGCTCCAAGTTGCGGTGGGTGGAGAACAGCAGGTCGAACATGCCTGCGCCGTGGAACGTGCCGTTGTTGAAGAAGCGGGACCAACCGATGGGGCAGTAAGCTTCTACGGAACTCAAATCGTCATCCTGTAACACCACATCGCCCGAGGTCACAACGTATCGGGAGACGGTGTTGTTAGCCCCAAGAAGCCACAACTCACGAACCTTCACTACGCCGATGTATTCGTCCTTCTCGGCGCTTGATCCCATGGTCGAGGAGTCTGAACGGGATCCCGTCCAGTAAGTGACGTCGCGGATGCCGTCACGCTCGGGCCACGGCTCGCCGGGATCGGCCTCGAACCATTCCATGTCTTCGAGGTTTGTTTTGATCTTCTTTGCGCCGTAGATCTCTTCGAGCTTTTTGACGGTCATCCAGCGTTGACGCACGATGCCTTGCATCTTCGTGACGTCTTGTCCGGTCAATGGGAACGGGAAGAGCTCGCGCGGGTGAATGACTTCGAGGTCGGTGGTGAGACCGATGGTGGGATGGTCAACGACGTGGCCGGTGATGCCTGCGAATCCGAGGCATGCGAACATCCACGCGTATTCCTCTTTGACGCGATCAACGGTGTTCTCGTTGATGGTGGCATCGCCGATGATTTGTGACATCGCCTTGGAGCGCATGCCGTCAATCGAGTTCGCTTGTGTCTCGGTGCGAAGACGCAAGTCCATGGACTGAATGCGTCCTGCGACTTGGTTGATCGCAAACAGGAGGTCTTGCGATTGGAACTCCATGTTGCCTTCTTTATCGAGAAGGTGCGGAGAGAGTTGGCCCGAGACGGGATCGAAAACGTCGAAGCGTCGATAGCCGTTGAGGTAGTACCAAGCGAGCAGCCAGTTGGTGCGTCGGTACATCAACTGCATCTCGCAGCGGTCAGCATGCCGACGGATCACGTGAGCAAGGGCCTTCGGATTCTTCGGCAACGCGATGGATTCATTCATCATGGCGCGGTTCCTTCAGGTGGTGGTTCACCCATAGCATAGGGCTTGGCCGCGACACCCCGTGGTTTCCATCCTCTGTACGGGTTTCGCACCGCATCGACAAGCGCCGGATTCGAAGTTGTGGGCACGGGAACGAACTCAGTAGGCGGGACAGGTGCGATCGGAGTCACATGCGCCGGAGGTGTGGAGGGGTCGGGCGCTGTGGCTGATCGAGGCCCCCCTCCAAAATAACACTCAAGCAACTTCATGGCAAGGGGCATCGGGATCCACATGCCATCACCGGACTGTTGCACATCAGGCAAGTTCATACGCGCGTCTCCGAACTAGAGGTTGAGGAATCAGGGAGGAAGGTGTCGGGTTCCAACAGTTTCGAGATGGACTCGGCGCTCAACATTTGGAGCGGCATGCCTGACACGATGGACGCTCCACCCGGCAACATCTTGACTCCGTTCTTAATCATCTCGAAGGGGTCGGTTGTTTCGAGGAGTTTACCTGGATCTTTGGTGGGCAGTCGGCCCTTGAGAGCCATGAGTGACATCGAGATCGTGTCGAGCTCGTCGTCGTGGTCGAGACCGCCGTCGTTGGCGTCGGGGTTGAACCCCTCCACCTGGTCAAAGAGGCGACGGATTCCCGGGTTTGATGCGCGGGAGTCGAAGGGAAGTTTGATGAGGGACCACTCAAAGCGGGGTTCGAGCGCTGCGATCTTCGCGGCTTTCTCCATGGTGCCGGGTCGAATGTCGCGGATGGCGGGTGCGAAGGTGAAGCCCATGTCCTTGGTGAGTCCGGTTGATACAGCGGAGAGGAACATTTGGTAGAGCTTGAAGGATTCGCGCACGACTTCGACGAAGATCATGGGGCATCGCCAGCGGTTGGCGATTTCGAGGGTCTTGCGCATCAGCACGGTGTCGTTCGCGCGGTCGGACCACATGTCGAGTACGAAGAGTTCGTTCTGGGGTGTGCAGGCCATGAGGGTGCACACGCGACGGTCCGAGTGCGTGCTCTCGGTGAATGCGGTGTCGACGGTGATGAAGAGGCGCGAGTGTCCGAGGAACTCGGTGAGCGGCATCGTGACGGTGATGTCGGGATTCTTGCGAAGCCAGCAGATGCGTGCGGATGATGCGCGTGGGTCGGTAGAGAGGTGGATGTCGGCGTCTTCGTACCAGAATGCGTGACGACCTCGTGGGTTCTGATCGAGCTTGAAGAACTGTTCGTCAAGGTCGCCGGGACGTCCGAGCATTTCGGCGTTGAACGCGGCTGCTCCCATCATCTGCTTCATCTCTTCGAGGGACACGAGGGTGGGTGTGCCGCGTGCTTTCTTCTCGGCGATGGTGGCTGGCCACATGTCAGGCCAACACGAGACGACTTGTCCGGTGGAGGGGTCCTCCATCGCGGCGCGTACCCAGAGGCGCGACCAGTAGTTGAAGCGAGGGTCGAGCGACATGGCCTTACCGGTGGAGGGGTCCGACACGGTGGACATGGCATGCCAGAGGTAGTGGCGCTTGGAAACGAATGTGCCGAGCCAGTTGATGCCGCAGTTCGAGCGCATGACCATGGGCACGCACAGACGGAACAAAAGTTTTTCCATGTAGGTGCGGATGAGCGCCATCGAGGTCGAGGCTTTCTCGTCGTACTCGGGATCGTCGATGGCGAAGAGACGGGGGCGGATACCACGGATGCGGGACTCTGCGGAGAGACAGCGGAGGTATGCGCCGTTGTTGAGGTGGAAGTATTCGACGCCCGTGGGTTTCTCGCCACGCGAGGGTTTCAGGTCGCCGAAGTCGTCGGCGATGCGTTGGTTGTTGAAGGCTTGGTCTTTGATGATCTGGCCGGTGTGCTTGGCGTTGTCGTGCGTTGAGGTTGCGTAGACGACGGAGAAGGCCGTGCCCGTGACGAGTTGGAGAAGGATCTTCTTGCGGAGGAGTGTGGACTTCGCACCGCCGCGAGGTGCGATGGCCGCGCACAGGCGATGTTGTGCCCACTGACGTACGAGCGCCCAGTGGAATTCGGGCGTCTCGCGTGGGGGCATGTCGTAGAAGAGTGGATCGAAATCGGAGTGGGGATCGGGGTGCAGGTAGTAGAGGTCGAAGAAGCGGAGGGAGGCTACGAGGTCACCGGGTTGTGCGTCGTCGGCGGTCCATAAACGACACGCGTTGATGCGTGCTTCACGCTGACCGTCCTCAGTGAGCTCTTCGTAGTCGGCAGGGAGAGGGAAGATGGGTGAGTCGCGGAACGCTTCAGGCACGGTGCCTCCGTTTTTCGTTGTGGAAGGATCCGACGATGTATCCAAGGGGTGAGACGGATGGGTTGCCGACTAGAGAGATTTGTTTGAGCCACCAATCTCGTGGTTGTACGGTGGGGTGTAACCCCTCCCCTTTTACTTTGATGCGGCTGGGTCTGGTGCAGATGGAGAAGATGAAGTTGGCGTTGGGTGTGGCAATACGGTGCATCTCGGACAGAACGAGAGGTACGTCTTCTGGTAGAAGGTGTTCGAGAGCGTCGAATGAGGTGATGAGGTCGGCCGTCGAGGAGGGAAGCGGGACGTCGTGCATGTGCGCAACTATGTCGGCTTCTCTGAATGCGAAGTCGATGCCGACCCCCTCCACACCTTGGGAGCGGAAGTGTTGTAGAAAGTTGTTTCTGCCGCATCCGAAGTCGACGATGAACTTGGGTTTGATTTGTTGTACGAGTTCGTAGGCTCGTTGGCCGTGATTCTTAGCGCCGTAAGAAGGCGAAGATGTTAGATAGATGTATTTGGATCGTTCATGCTCTCGACGTTTTGTGATGTCGGAAGACATTGTGGTTCACCGTTTACGCCTTCGGTGAAGGAGCCAGTACGAGATCGAACATACAGCTGCGAAGATGATGCACGCAGGCGTGGCGACAGAGGTAGGCGGCAAGACCGTTGGGATCCCAGAGTTGGAGGACGTTGAAATAGTAAGTGAGGATTGCATGGGTCTCTGGGGTGAGGTTGCGGTTTGACTCGTCGAGGAGTTGCGCCCGGATTCCGTTGCCGAGAGAGGTTGCGTTGAGGTGACGGGTGGGATCGTTGTAGCCGAGATCCATGACGAGAGGTCCGCACATGGAGGCCAGAGATTCGGGTGGGTACGAAAGGATGATGCCGATGACGGTGGAGATCAGTTCAGGAGGTGGGGTATGGATCTTGGCTGCGTATTGGGGCTGACGGAGCACCGGATGTGTGGGTTGAACGGAGCTTGCTGGTGAGGGCTGAGGTACTGAGGGTGACCGCTTCGCTGACATTCGTGTTCTCCTGTTTCCGTTTCAGTGTAGTGCGTGCGACGAGTCCTGACAACTTGGCCGAGGTCAAGAGGTGGGACGAGAGGGTTTTGATGGCGGGCAAGGATATGGCCGGGTCCGGGTCGCGCGAGAGTTTGACGAGGCGTTCAACGAATTCTTGTTGGGTGAACTTGCATGAGGCGAGGGCCAGACCGGCCCCGTCGAGGGAGAAGAAGGAGAGCGCGACGTCTTCGCCGGAGGAGAGGGCGGGCTCAATCCTCGTAGAGAGGGCGGGGTTCTGGGGTGGAGGGGTCAGGTGTGTCGAGTTGGGCTGCGTAGCGGGCGATGACTTGATCGGCGAGCTCGGCTTGAGTCGCCTCGTCGAGTCGAGAGACGACAACAGAAGAGAGTCTATCGGCTGCTTCGTCGACTGCCCTGGCAAAGGCTCGATGGGTTGCGGGGCTGTCGGGTTCGACTCGGGTTGAGATGAGTTCGGCGAGGAGTGATCGGAGGTTTCGTTTGACATATGCGGGGTCCAGAGTGTCGGTTGTGTTCGAGGGCGCGGGCGGAGAGGCGAGGTGGATGCAACCGGGGAATAGGAAGTCGGGTTGTCCGATGCGTGAGATCGCGCGAAGTGCGAGGGAGAAGGAGAGATGGTCGATGAAGCGCTGGCGACCGATGTAGATGACGGGTACGTGCAGGGCTTTCAGGAAGCGGCGAAACGCTTTGCGTGATACGCCGTGTGGTTCAAACGCGCGGTAGTAATGGGATTCGGAGTAGAGACGCGAGTGTGCTCCGAGAAATATTGCGGAACTTTCTTTTTCTGACATAGTTCACTTGACGGGGTTTGAGTGAAGTGTATGATGTGCCGCAGTAGACGCACTTTTACAGGAGAAGCATATGGCAGGTATCGGTTCAGTGGATAGGCCCCTTGTGAGCGATGAGCCCATGAGCGTTGCGAGGGCGTTTGTTGACGATGTGGGCATGGTCAAGGGGAGCAGGGCGCTGTGGTTGGTGGGAGGAAGTTGGTGGGTATGGACGGGTGGCAGGTGGAAGGTGAGAACCAATGAGCAGATGGAGCGGGAGTTATGGCGTTGGATGGACGGCAGGTGGTACGGGGTGACCGGTAAGGACGGGTCGGTGCTGCGGAAGTTGGTTCCCAGAACGTCGACGGTGATGGATGTGATGCGGGCGTTGCAGGCTGTGTGCGAGGCGAGGTGGGATCGCACGCCGTTGTGGGTGGGAGTGGAAGGACCGGACGCGCGTACGTGCGTGGCGTTCGAGGATGTAGTGGTGCAGGTGACGGGTGATGGCGTGCAGGTGGTGAGGGAGCGGGATGAGAAGTGGTTGGATTCGATGGTGGTGCCCGTGTTGTGGGATGACAAGGCCGAGTGTCCGAGGTGGATGAAGGCGCTTGATGAGTGGAGTAGGGGCGATGAGAAGTGGAAGAAGTTGTTGCAGTGGTGGATGGGTTACTGCTTGTTGAGCAAGCGGAGCTATGCGAAGTGGCTGTTGATGCAGGGCAAGAGCAGAGCGGGTAAGGGCGTGATTGCGGATGTGTTGCGGACCATGCTGGGATGGGAGAGTTA
>Ga0315900_10006389_pt1 | contig 15828 bp, 8 predicted proteins | sample LakEriMetagenome_FD_203521 | JGI IMG/M metagenome (GOLD analysis project Ga0315900, IMG submission 203521) | Freshwater fungal communities from buoy surface, Lake Erie, Ohio, United States - Buoy 12 MA114 | ecosystem: Environmental > Aquatic > Freshwater > Lake > Lake biofilm | place: USA: Lake...
TCTTCTATATTTTGCTTAGAGTTTTCTACTTCTTGAACCAAATCTTCCTCAAGCATAATGTCTTCATCTGAAGCCATCTGCTGAGCAGGAGTTGGTGCAGGAGTTGGTGCCGCCTGCGTCGGTGTCTTTGAAGACACTTTTCTTTGAGATGGTGGAGCGGGTACAACTACCTCTTCCTCTACCTCGGGGGCCATGGCTGCAGCCTCTTCATCTATAACTTCTTCAAATGCTAATCCTTCATCGGATAGCAATTGCTCAAATGCATCTAATTCTTCTTGTACCTCAGGGGCTAATACTTCCTCTACCTGTACTTCTTCTTGTACAGTCTCAACAGGTTCTGCTTCTAACTGAGCTTCTTCAGTAATTTCAACAGTAGGTACTACTTCTTCTTCGACTGCTTGCTCACCTTCTTCGGTAACTTGCTCAGTTGTTGTTTCGGGTGCTCCTTGCGCCACTTCTCCGCCAACTCCGGCTTCTGGCTGTACAGGAACTTCACTTGTTGCTTGCTCTTGAACGGCATTTTCTTGTGCTATTTCTTGTAAACGATTATTAATATCGTTAATTCTATCTACTTGAGGTTTAACGAGGTTCGGGTCCTTCCCTTCTTTTTCTTTATCTAATCTCTCTCTCTCCATCATTAACTCCAAAGATTCCGCTTTGGCTTCAGGAGATAAGTTATCAGGCATTGAACGAACTTTGCCTTGTATAGTATTGAATGAGTTGATGATTGATTTAGCTTCTTCACTTGTCATTTTACCTGTAAGCAAGTCTGCCTTTAAGCTATTGACCAATGCTGAGTTAATTCCTTCAATCTTTGTTGCATTTATTAAGGCCTCAAGTTCTTCTTTTTTGTAAACTGAATTGAATCCTATTTGCAAAGCTTTAGGAGATGATTGAGCAATAGACATTACTCCACCACCGATAGCTCCTAAATAACCTTCATATGCAGCATTACTAAGCACATCCTGAAGTCCTTTATTCTTAGAAAAATTCTTTCCTTTAAACTCATCATAAACTTCCTCAATACCAACTTGGGCGAGTGATTGAGATGCTTCTGTTAAAGCCTCAGCAGACGCACCTATTGCTGCTTTAACTCCCATCTGATTTAGTATATTAGTTACGCTAGAGTTAATAGCAGCTCTAATCTCTGCTTCTGTAGCCTCCTTAGGTAAATCAAGGAATGCCCTTTTCATTATATTGTTAGCAAGATTTTTACCAAATGCAGTCTTGCTTAAAGCCATATCAATACCAAAATTCTCAAGTACTGATGATAAAACTCCATATCCTGCAGATAGTAATACTTTATCAGTCTCAGGAATCTTTTCAATTTCTCCTGTTTCCTTATTATAAAATTTAGCACCATCTAATTGGTCCTTCATCTCATAATAATACATACCGTAGAATCCTGCATATCTTGCTGCACTACCTAACGCACCAAATGGTGCAGATGATGCCATAACACCTAATGATTCAGCTAAACTAAACATAGATTTTGCTAAGTCTCCTCTTTTGCTTGACTCAACGTACTGAGTAGATGTATCACCACCTGTAATAGCTTTAACCAAGTTATCTTGGTCTTCTTTTGACATATCGCCAAAGCTCAATAGTCTAGGTATAGAAGTCAGACCTTCTACAAATTTATAAGCCATACCACCACCAAATGAACCTCTTGATTCCTCAATTACGTAGTTCATTCCTATTGACTTATCAAGAGCTTTTGATGCTGTAGATACGGATTTTAAATTAGCAGCAATTTCTTTAGCTTCAGCTGCTAATGTAGTATTAGATTCTTGAATAATAGCCTCATACTCATCCATTGTCATCTCGCCTGATTTGACTTTTTGAGCTAATTGATTAATTCTAACCTGCTCTTCTTTTTTCTTTTTATCGAAGTCAACAGCTGATTTTTGTACATTATTGTAGTAATCACCAATTATCTTGATATCTCTATCGTCTCTACGAATTGCAGCATAAGCCTGCTTAGGGTCAATAGATTTATCAGCACGAGTCATTTCGTAAACATCTCTGAACTGCTCAGCCTTTGCCTTTACATATTCTTCCTTAGCCTCCTTTAATGGAGCTTGATACTTTTGATATATTGGCTTTGCGATTTTTTCTCCTTCTTGAACTTTTTTAACTAACTCCATTGGGTCTACCGGAGCAAGAGGGTCTTCCAAGAACTTTTGCGTTCTATCTAATAAATTTTCTGCAGCTAATTTATTTGTAGCTACATCTATTTCTTTTTTACGTTGAGATTGAATTGAGTCTATCTTCTGAGATGCTTTTGTAACATCTGCATTCGAATTTATTCTTATGAATGTCTTCAATCCTTCTGCCTCTTCCTTATCACCATCCCAAGTCCAATTGTCTAATTTAAGCTCCATTGTAGCTCCATTAGGAGCAACAACATTTACTCTATCAGACATACCTCCTTGCGCGGTAAATTCAAATCCTGGGAATGATTGTCTTAATCTTTCAGCAACAGCGTCATCGCTTGAGAATCTTGCTCCTAACGCATCTTGACTTACGAGATTACCTGTAACAACTTGATTTAGTCTTTGCTCTAAGTCAGCATCGCGTTTTGCTTGATTAACCACTTGAGACTTCTGTTGCTCAGACATTGGCTTAATGCTTTTGCCGTACTCTTTATTTAATGCATTTATAGAGCCTTCATTGGTAATTGTAGTCCAATCTTTTTTACCCGGTTGACGTCTTTGCCAAGTACCATCCTTTACTCGGTATTCGTTCTTTTCTTTACCTTGATATCCAAAATATATTTTTTCTTGAGGAGATGTACTTCCTTCTTTACCAAAGTGTTTATTTAAATTTGATACTCTAGTTACATCAGTAATAGGCTTCCATGAACTAGCTTGAGAAGCAGTTTTTTGAGTAGGCGTTTTTACAATTGCACCACCTATACTTTTTATTTGAGGAGAGTCGCTTTGTTTAGGAACTGATTCTTCATACCAAGCGCCATTTTGAAACTTATACCTTTTACCTGCTTTACCCGGATATCCTGTATATATATTAGACTCTTTTGCTCCTTTAGCAGTGAAGTCTACATTTGATGCTACATTTGGAATGTCTTCATTAGCCTCTTTGGAAGAAGAAACCGAAGTAGGTTTTTCCAATTTGGAAGCCGATACGGTAGGTTCTTTTTTTTTTACAGGTTCTTGGTCCTGTAGTTTAGGTTGAGTTGGTTGTTTTGAAATCGAACCTGAATATTTACTAAAGAACTCCTCTTTTGATTTTGTATACAGTCTATCTCTCGATACAACTGAATATACTTTATCTTTATAGGCCTTGTCTTGCCATTGTGTTTGGAACTCCTCAAAAGTTTTTGTATAGTACCCATCTCTTTTGAGTACGTCATAAAGTTTTTGTAAATCATTCATACTTCAAAGATAAGTATTTTATGCCTAATCATCTAGCTCAGCAGCACCTCTTCTAACTCCTGTTTGAGATTCTTTATCTTTTTTATTATAGAATCCTTTCAAAACGTTTCCTTGATGTTGCTTAGACCAATCGTTCTTACCTCTATTGTAAGCTTGAGAAGGAACTACACCTTTTGCGTCAACACCTTTTACGTACTTAGATAATCCATCTGCTGAATAAACTCTCTTAGGTGAGCCCTTTGCAACATATTTTTGTGAAGCATCATCCCACTGCTTTTCTTGAACTACAACATAATACTTTTCATTTTTCTCATCATACCCGTGTTTATAAGATGCGAGCTTAGGGTCTAAGTTACCAAAGTTACCTGTTCTTAACGCGTTATTTGAGTTTTCGTATACGGTAATGCTAAATGCGTCGTACTTATCGTCATCTCCGTCACCATCGCTGCCTACATAATTAGGTTCGGGCTCAGTGTAAGTGTCAAGTTCTTCTTTAGTGTCAATCTTCATAAGGATATCATCACGCATCTTTTCTTTGAAGACTTGATATTGTTTTTTACCCATCTCCGTGCTGAAGTCAACGTAGCTACGTCCCATCTCATCAATCTTCAGTAATAGAACTTCACTTGATGTTTGCTCCGCAGGATTACGTGTAAACGTGTATGTCTTACCCGTAAGCGGGTCTACCTTAACGTCATTGGTTAAGTAAGATGATACGTTGAGTGGGTTTGAACCAACGCCCTCAATTTGACGATTAACAACGTCCTCAAATAGAGATGCCAATTTAGCATCCTTCTCATTTAAGTCTTTTCTGTATCGAGGGTCTGTAATACTTCTAATGATACCCGCTGAGCTAGGACCGCCTTTTTCTCGAATCTCTACAACAGTAGTGCCTAAAGCATCTGCAATGTCAGTAGTGGCTTTGCCCGAGTCAAAGTAGTCATACTTATTTTTAAGTCTACTTCTACCATCGTTAATGGTCATAAACTCATCACCAATAGATGTAGTGACTTCTTGACCATCAATCTTTTCTCTTTTAATTTTTGTTAAGTTGATTAGGCCCGATGTTGGGTCAATGTAGTACTGAGTGTTTCTTAAGTTTCCGTAACTACCAATCTCTGCCTTCTCCCACTGTTCAAGTATCTGTGACCTTGTTGCGGGGTCAGCTGAGTTAGCTCTTTCTAATGTTTGTTTGTATTCAGCTTGATAGTCTTTATTCAATTCTAAAGCACCTTCAACACCTGTTTTTATATTATTTATTTTTTCAGTAAGCTCTTGAGTACTTAGTTCTCCGCTTTTCCAAAGTTTATTCAAGGTTAGCATATACTGAGAGATATTCCCTGCAAACTGAGCCATCTTTTGGTTTTCTAAAGAGCTCTCTCCTACTTCGTAGTTTGATATCTTTTCTGTAGTTTCCCTAATGGAAGTCTGTAAAGCAGCCTCTTTTGTTTTTCTTATAATAGCCTCATCTCTTAAGGCTTTTGATAAATCCTTACCAATTGTAGCCCAATCAATTTGATTCTCAGCTACCCTTTCAGAATATCCGTAATAAGTATCTGCCATATGCTATTGATATTTAAAACCTGCTAAAGGTAGGTTTGTGATGCTAAATGGATTTGTAAATTTAGGTTGTCTAGGCTGATTAACTAACTCTAATCTTCCTAATGAATTAAATCCTGTTTTGTCTAAATCTTTTAAATCTTGTGGATTTCTACCTTGGAGCCATTCCTCAAACATAGGAGGAGATAATACTTTTTTAGTCTCTTTTGTTTTTTCATCTTGAACTTCCATCCAAATAGGTAATGATTGAGCTTGAGTCTCGTCAATTCCCATAGTTCTAAGAACAGCATTCTCAAATCCAATTGGTTTACCTTCAGAGTCTAAAAGTCCTGATTGTATATTACCCGATTCTATGGCTTTATTGTATGATTCTTTTAAACCACCTACTCGTCTAGCAGCTTGAGTTTTAATTACGTCAGGAGCCATGCCTGCTGCAGTAGTGGCCATACCAACTAATCCTTGAGCAGCACCCGCAAATGACTTCATAGCAGCTGTATCGTAATCAGCTGCAGCCTTAGCCGCGCCCTCAGCCTCTTGTAAATTTAGCGATGCCATGTACTGCATATTCTCCTGCTCTTGCGCAGCTGACTTGAGTCCTAATGCGTACATCTCTTCACTCATTGCAGCTCTGTTCTGAGCTTCTTGATTCATGAAAGCCATTTGAACACCTCCCGCTGCTGCGGCTGCTCCACGCTGAGAACCTTCTCTAGCAGCTTGAAGAGCTAATGCTCCTTGCTGCAAAGCAGCTTCGCGTGCTAACTTAAATGGTTCTTTTGCAATACCCATTTTGTCGTAGACGTTTACTTGAAGATAGCTCTTTGCTTTATCTAATGCTTGCGTCACTTTGGCTTGCGCCTCAAGTGCTTTGCTTCTATTTTTTAATCCTTGCGCCAAGCCGACAGCGGTAGTTATACCCTGTGCTACTAATCCTGCTGACGCTAATGCTGCTGAAAATAACATACTATATGTTTAAGTACAAAGATATTAAAAATTAAGGAAAACTCTTCATCACCTCAGATTCAACGGCAAAGAGCTCTACTTTTGATGTATTGTCATTCTCCAAAGTAAACACGCAGTAGTGACCAAGAACCCCGTGAGACTCAGCGACTGAGTTCTTGACGTACAAGAAGTATGCGTTTTGAATAGGAGGAACTGAGCCACCTGTAATAGTTGTGTCAACAACAAAGTAGTTATCACCTGCAGGGTAGTTTTGCACGATGTTAGTTATCTCTCCACACAACACAGGAGTTCCATACGTAGGAGGTAGTGCGTAATAAAGGTAGTCGCCAACGCTTGCAATAGAACCAATTTGAATAAGCGGTGATATAGAAAAGTTTACCTCTGTTGCAGCTGCAGGGCCCGTAACAGCTTGGCTTCTACCAACACCGTTAAGTGAGCGTAATGCGTACTCGTCAGTTCCTGCAGGAACATCTCCCGAGTTTCGGATAAATGCAAAGTACGTTTGTTCCTTTTTCTGAAACCAATCCTTCTCGATGTATCCACTGTTTTGAATATCAGTCTCAATTGGAAAAGCTTCCCAAGTATCATCACCTTGTAGTGATAATGTTTTGAATAGTTTGTTTTCAAGAGGAACGTCGTTAAAAACGCTAGTCACTCTAGATGGTGTAAATGCTCCGTCGGGGTTACCCAACTGAAGCCACCATTCGTAGTAGAACGTGTTTCTGTTTGTATTCACATTGTGACGGTAAAGGTTACCGCCTTTGAATGTATAGAAGTAATTATTCATCCCAATCATCCAATCAGGAATGAAGGAGTAGAACGACGGCCAACCTGCCGCACTATCGCTGTATGTTAGTGTATATTCCATTTATTAAGAAGGGCAATTACAATCATTAATTTCAACAGTTACTCCGCTTGGGCTAGTATTAATTGTTATACTTTCTGACTTAGCGCAAATGTAATCTATTGTGTACGGGTCTATAGTAAATGTTTGAGATACTCCAGCACAGTCAATATATGCACCGCTGTGTGTAGATGCTGTCATGTTATTTACTGTGTAAAGAGAGCAAACATCAGAGCAAGACTCATATGGAGCAATGGTATCAACAGTTAATACAGGAACTCCTCCTGTCTCAGATATAACATTAAATACGCATCCAAAATAACCTACCTCTGATACAGTTACAATATCTCCAACAGTAAGTGGTATTGATGATGTTGCTACAAAGTCTTCGCCTGTTGCACATCTTCTTATAAGATATCTTTTAGATGCACACTCACCCATTTGAATAATAACTCCATTTTGAGTTAAAAACCAATCGTATGAACCCGGAAGCATTGTAGGAGCGTAGTAGTAACCATCAGTAACTACTGACTCTCCGTAAGGGTCTAAGAAAACCCAATCAAATAAACCAAGTGTTGTACCTGTACCATTAACAGGGTAGTTATAATAAGTTAAATTGTCCTGCAACTCACATACATTAGTCGGTGTTATTGCAACTTGACTAGTTTGAGTTGGAAACAACGTAGTAGGGCAACTTACATAAAGTCCAAATTGTCCATCGCAAGGCGCCTCTATTGTGATATCTAATGAAGACGGATTATAATTCACTTTTGGTATCACCATTACACAGGTTCCCGGAGGAGTAACTGTTAAATTTACTTGAGATGGTAATACACTTATAAATGAATTTGTACCATCAGTCTCATAAGCATTTGTAAATATGTTCCAATTATAGTTGTCGAGCAAAAATGATGTTGTAGTAATACCACAGTTCTTAGATTGGTCTCCTAAATATATCGGCAGTCCTGTTGGAGCTGTTAGATAACCATAGAATGGTGAGCTAAAGCTATTATATGTAATACCATCGTATACAGCTTTAAATCCTTGTGGATAATTAGTAGGGTCAAACCTAATAATTATTGCTCCTATATCACCGGGGGCATTTCCAACTGCGATTGTAGACCTAAATACACCTGTTTCATTATCATAAAAATTAAGCTCAGAATCACATTTCTCTCCGCATGATGGACATAGTTTTGCAGGTCCTAACACGCATTCTGTTAAAACTCTTGTAATTGAACCATCAGAATAAACACCGTCAGGGGCGCATATTGTAAGCGCATCATCTGTATATATTGATGTAGCTTGAGATAGTGTTGGTCCGTCTAAATAGTATGGCATATGAATTAATTTTTACATCCGCAATCTTGTGAAACTGATATATATACTCCCCCTACAACAACTGTTGGTGGGTCTGAAGCTAATCCGCAGATTATTTTTGTTAAACCTTCTTCTATTTCAACTGAAGCAGGTTCTCCGTCACAGTCAGTATAGTTTACTGTAGCTGTGCCTTCTCCAACATTTTGAAGCGACCAATCTCTACAAGTTTCATTACATATTTCGCATTCGCAACAAACATAGTTAACATTTAGAGGGTCGATAGACCAACATAAATTTACCTCAGCATAGCTACGAAGGTCCCAAATAAGATATAGGTAATCGCCTGTTGTTCCTGCAGGAACATTGGCGTAGTAATAAGTTCCACCACCTGCTGTTGTACCAATTGATGATGCAGCAACTAACGAATTGATATCTACAGTATTGTTGTTGTATACGGTATTTGTTCGTAAGTATCTAAATTTATTTTGAGATGGGTTAAAGTCAAAATTAGCTAATGCAAATTTATTTGACGCCATCTTAACCGTACTTCCGTTAGTTGGTATATTAGCTTGACCTTGTAGTCCTGATACGCTATTGAACCTTGATACAATTGGATTGACACCCGATGCGAATAATACCAATGAGCTCTGAAGAGAACCTGTGTAAGCACCATCTGTGTATCTCCATTGCGAGTAGATGTTCTTTCCTGCATCTGAATTTGATGTAAGAACTACTTCGATGATAGTGAGTTCATTTGCAGTAGGACAATTTACCGTAATCTCGATTACGATAGCTCCTGTTGTCTCAATTGAAACATTAATTACATCTTCAAGATTGCTGTCTTTATCAACATTTAAAGTTCCGCTAAATGACGTAAATCCTGTAGTGTAAGGAGTCCCGTCGTAATCTGCTGTAATTTGAAACTCTACGCCTTCTTCTGCTGAAATTACATTGTATTCAATTTCAACATCTCCAACTAAATCACCTACGTTTACACAGTATTCATAAGTTTTTTTGGTTTCTGTAAATATAAATTCTTGAGTGATGCCGCAAGATAAGCATTCACTTACAGTTGGTATAGGTTGATTGTTTGAGCTCAATACATATTCATCCGAGTACGGGTCGTAAGCACCAAGTTTTTGAGTGCTAAAGTCATTATTAAATAAATCACGAAACCAAGTGCCCATTCCTGCATCAGATATGACCTGTAGTTGGCTCATGCCTGTCTCGCTATCCTTTAAGTTAATTACAGCTCCGCGCTTAACATCTGTAAAGTATCTATTCTCACCCCATTGAATATAACTCTCGGGGTTGAATGATATACCGTACTTCTCTACGCGTGCAATTTGAGTACCTAATACCTCAGGTGTTGAGGTAAGTGCACCGCCTGCTCCTGCATCAGATAACAAGTTTTTATCTGCTAATACGTATGAGATTTTATCTTCTTGCAATACAAGCACGTCAGTCTGACGAGCGTCCATAATATAGATAGGTCCAAATGAGCGCTCTAAAGGTTTAAAGTTAAATAGACCTAGGTTGAACTCATTTAGTTTATTTACGTTGCTTTCGTTGTTGTACACACCACTATAGGTAATGTCAGCATACCTTCTGATTGCTTTGTAGTCCTCAGCAAGCATAGTTGTCACTCGGTTACCCAAAGTGATGTACGCTCCTGTAATAGAGTCACGAATCTTGTAACTCTCTACGCCATTACCGAATGCGTAACAGTTAAAGAAACCTGTATCTACTATAGCAGGTGTTCCTAATGTAAAGTTTTGATTTGCAATGTTACCTTGATGCTCACCTTGGGTGTTAATATCAAATGATAGATTGTTCTCAAAGAACACATCAGGCAATGAATCAGCAGGTTCAGTTTCAAAAACAAATAACGAATCGGCTCTGTATACCTCTATGTTTGCTTCTACCCAAGACACTTTATTACCGCATTCATTTGTTCCTGCAATTAATAAAGACAATTTATTAGTAGATAAATCTCTATAAAATCTATAGTAATTTTCACAGGTAGATGGATATACAAGGCAATCTACGTTTGTTATTACAGGATAGAATACATTTTGAATTGGACAGTTTGTGCTTGGATTATTGTCAGGACCAACCCAAGAGTCTCCATCGTCTAATATGCTTTCTATATTATCTCCAATCCACCAATCATACATATTGGCGTAGTTTCCTTGAGATATTAATGTTTTTTCTAATTTATAAAGTCTTGCTTCACAATTTTGAGCAGTTTGACCCTCTGTTCCTCTAAAGAAATTAAAATACAATTTTATAATTGTACCTTGAGGCACATCATAATCAATATAGTTACCCGGGTTTGCAGGGTCCTCTATGTTCATTCCATAAGAAAGAACAGGATACCCAATCAAACATCCCGGTAATTGTGTAGACGCTGATTTTAATCCTTCTGTTATGAAATTATTTTCAGCAAAAACAGCACTAAAATTATTAGGCTTTATTTTCATATAAACCCCGCTTGGTACAGGTATATTAGTAGATGGTGTTGCAGGACTTGGAATAATTACAAAATTCTCTTCCTCTGATTGTTTATCTAATACTGTTGCATAAACACAAGTATCAACAGGTCCTGATGAATCTCTTTTAACAATAAGTCTATCACCTACCTCAACCTTTCTTGAGTTCTCTCCTTCTAATAAAAAGTATGCATTTTTGGTTTGAGGGTCAACAAAGAATATACTACTGTAAATAGTCTCGTAGTTTTCAGTATTAGGTTTGATTACAAACTTATACTTAGTAGCCCAATATGGTGCTATCTGCTCATAAGGAATAGTTACAAGAATACTATTCTTTGTATCTGAATTTGAACATGGGACGTGCTCTGTATTTAACTCACTAACTAATGCAGTAGTAGAACGACCAAACTCATCCATGTAAACAATTCCAATTTCATAATCTCTGTTACTATGTAAACTTTGATTTTGAGATATTGATTGAAATGAGCAATCTGCAGATGAAATCTTCATGTACTCGTATACAGAGTAAGTTGGAGTTAATATATTGTCAACATAATTCATTGCAGGAAACTGAAATGATATTACATTACCAACTGATGTTGCTGATACCAATAAGTTTGCTGTGTCTATACCACTTGTATACTTAGTATATGTATCTAAGTTTTGATTCATTGCGCAGTTATACGCATCTGACAATGTAGTACCTAAGCAAGCGTTAGGTATCGTTTGAATATTTGCTATAGTACCAATGGCTTCCAAAAATGATGAATCTGATACCATATCAAATACTGATGCAAAATTTGAAGGCAAATAATAAGTAAATGATACGTCTACATTTGTATTTGTTTGAGCAGGATAAGGAGTACTTCCTGAAAACGCAGCATGAGTTAAATTAAAATCTATGTTTAATACAGAGCCTTCCGTTAATGGAATACCTGTTAAATCTAAATCTAATACTGTATCATTAACTGATACAGAACCATCTATATTGTAATCACCAATTGATTTTGTATTGTCTACATCAGTTGACCCGATTTCTTCAGTCTTTAATGAAGTGTAGTACTCAAACTTTACAGGTTGACCAAATTTATCAAGTAGGTCATAACCCTCTAAGTAGTTCCCATACATTAGACGATTCCCCATTATTGTTTGGGCTTTAGCCAAAAGAGGTACGTTGTCGTACAACCTTAGAATCTCGTAGTCAGGAAGTACGGTAAATATCTTGCTATTGGTAAAGTTGTATGTGTAGTTTGTGTTATCTGAAAGACCAAGCTTTGACTTATCTAACTTCTCAATTATCTTAATAACATTATTGTCCATATCCTTGAAGATAAGGTCAATACCAACTACCAATGGCCCTCCTGTATTATATGTTATGTCAACAGAATTAAACTCGTTAATCATACCGTTATTTAAATAGCTGTCATTGCTAAAGCTAAATTCCTGTGGTATAAATGCAGGCTCACTGAATTGAGATATAGCGGAGTATTGGTTGTCAGCATATCTGTATCGATACGCAAAACAAATAAAGTTCTCTTCCAAGAAGTTCTCTTGACCCGGTGCATTTGCAAGTTGAATCTCCGGAGAACTCATCGGTGGTTTCTTAATAACCTGTAGACGCTCTAATAAAATCTCAGGGTGTGGAGCTAATGGAGCAGGCGGCAATGCCACGTAGTAATCTACATTTGTAGGAGATGGATTTGGATAGTTCTCTTTTACATTAATAAATCTAGGAGGGTTGTAATCATCCGACCAAAACAACAAGTCGTCAATTTTGTTGACCGCTGTAATTACGTATTCAGGATTAAAGTTTAGAGTCGTATTTACACCACTCCCATCGTCAATACTAATAACGTGATACGTAAGTATGTTTGTGAGTACATTAAAAGAAACAACTAAGTCAAGTTTACCCGTAGCCCCTACAGTAAAATTAGGGTCATGCACAAACCAATACACGGTTTCTAATGAGCCATCCTCAAAAGCACCAATTGCTCTAGCGTCAGTACTCAATGGAGTACCGTCTATGTAAATCAAAGAGGTTAATTTTAAATTACCTTTTGTGTTCTCAATAGCGCCGATGCTTTTTTCTTCGGTAGAACCCATGCGCACGTTAAGCGCGTCAATGTACTGACCATCGGGAACAAGTCGCTCATCGACGACTTTGTTCATTTTACCTGCATTAAAGTTTCTTGTAAGATTAGCCATACTACTTCATAATCTTATCCATACCACGAAGATTCATTAGAAGTCTACCCGGATGTATATTACTGATTCTAATTTTAGCATTACGTAATAATGCAGTCTTTTCCTTTCGAGCTCTCATTATGATGTACTCCTGTACCCCAAGCTTTGAATTAAGTATCTCATACATAATGTATGCATAAACATACTTCTCAAATAACTTGTTTACAGTTACCAAGCTATCGTCTCCATTCTCCATACCATCAGAGATATACTCAAGGATGCACAACTCACCCGCCATGTCTGATGAGAAGTTAATTACACCTGCTTTTTTATCTACATTAAAAGTAGGATTGAAGTTTGCTGTTTCAGTATTTAAACCAAAGCGCGCAGAGATTCCGTAGTCGAAATACCAATTGCCATCAATAAACCACCCCTCTTGCCCATCAAATTGGCTACCCGGGTTTAAATAAATACTCTTTTTGCTGCCTGTAATTCTATCAAAGTCAATCGCAGAGTACTGAGGCTCAAGAACGTTACCGTCTTGGTCAAATAGAATGTTGCAGTTGTTATCCTGCAAGTAAGCCTTGGATGACAACGTTTGAATGTTCTCGCTAAGTGGGCGTAACCATCCATCCTTGTATAAGGAAATACGTACCCAATTAACGTAGTCAGATGGTAAAACAAAACGGAGCTTCTCACAAACGTTTAGTTCTAGCACCTTGATTTCCTTGAACGCATCGTAGTTGAGTTCTTGAATTGCACGCTTTGCATGAAAGATAATCTTATAACGCTCCTCATTGTTAATCAATGAGTGATTGCCTGAGTACATAAGCATAAAGTTGTTTACAATGTCCTTTAAGCTAACGTATTGATAGGAGCCCCAATTAGCGTCCTCAGGCGCGTTACCACCATTCTCGTAGTATTGATATTGTGAAATATATGCCATGGTTTATTATTGTTGTGTGCTAAATGCAGGATTCTCAGACTGTTCTTGCTGAATACCGTACTGTGCAATTTGAATCTCTCTAATCGACATACCGCAGTACTGAAGTATCTTCATTACCAATTTATACTCATCCTCTAATGGAAGCTCAAAGTCCTGATAATCAGGCTGTGATTGGTCAAATGCAGGCTCACCGTTAGGTAAGCTAATGTAAGTCCACTTAGGGTCTAATGGTAATCTAAAGTATGAACACTTCAAAGACGATACGCCGTTGATTGTGTCAGGATAAACAGATATGACGTCACCTTCAATTATGTATGCAGGATATTGTGTAGTAGGAGCTGTAAGCATTGAATCCAATAGCATATAAAGCCTAGCGTTAGCAACCTTCTCCGCATCACCTAACCTTGTAGTGCCATTAAAACAAGTAAGTCTACTAATCATGTAGAAGTTAAAACCTGTCGTCACAAGAGACGGTACATAGTATTGATTTGTAGCAGGTGCAACCTGTACTAATGTATCATTGCGTAAGAAGCCTTCTAAGACCTCAGCTATGGGATTCTCGATGTCAGCGTACTCTGTACCTGATAATCGAGCATTCTCTGCATTTATTGCTTTATTATAGCTACTATAGTACTCCTCATAAATCTCCATCTGAGCCTGTTTTGCAAACAAGTTGAAGTCAGATGGTGATATATACCCGTAGTTGTTTTTGTTTAAAACGGAGAGTACAGTATTTCTTACTGAGTTAATCATTTTAATCCTTTTTACAAAGATACATAAAAAACAAAAGGCGCCCGATTAAGACGCCTTTGATGTGGTAAGAACACTTCTTTTCAGAAACGCTAAAGTAGATGTGCAAATATATGAAGTAATTACATTAACTCCAAATTGCTCTCTAACATTTTTAATGCGTCTAGACCTTCTTTAGATGTGAAGTACTCAACAAGCTCTACGTATGGGTCTGCACCAAATGGCACATTCATCATTTTCTTTTTGTTAGATGGTGTGTTAAACCAAATCTCTTTATTTTGGTTCTTGAATACAAGAAGTTTCTTCTCAAAGAATATTTGAACTGTTGACTGAGTACTTAACATTGGGTCATCAAGAAGATTAATAAAGTTCTCAGGCTCATTCTTAGCGAACATCAAGATGTCACGCTTCATCTCTGCCGTTGTAATCTTATCAGGACTAACGTTAAATAGGATTCTGTATACAGTTTCCATTTGGTCAACAGTAAGTTCTTTAGCACGAATTAAAGCATCAACCTCGTAGTTGATTCTCTCTAACTCTTTAGCCGCATCCTTCTCAAAGTTAATCTCTTCAAAAGAGATACCATTGAGTGGGTGCAAATGCAAGAACTGCTGTAAAACAGGGTTTGTTTTTGGGACACTTAAAAATCCATCTTCAAAGATGATTGGCTCTACAATTGCATTGCCGTCTTGCTCGTCTTGAAATGGGCTTTTTTGATTTACCGCGTAGCGGATTTGTCGATTGACTCCATTCTCTTCATCCCACCAAAGTAATGGGTATCGGTCAGTTCCTCTAGATGGTAAAATGAATGATAGCGGAGCTGCATCATTCTTAAGTTTGTAAATCTTGTTTACGCTGATTGGTTTTTTTGTTGTTTTCATTTTATTTGATATAATTAAAATTTAAAAATAGGGGAGTGTCTTTGAAGACACCCCCCATTTTATTAATCCTATTGATTATGCACCGTAACGGAACAAGAAGAAGTTGTTCGCACCAAGTGTACAAACTGCACGCTCAGATAAGAAGTTGACTTCCATTGCATCGAGGTCGCTTGTAGCAGCACCACCGGCAGAACCTGTAATCCAAGTCTTGTAACGACGATTCTCAGCCTCAGTAGCACGGTAACGAACGTGTAAGAACGGACGCTTAGCGTTTTTACCAAGTACTTGGTCGTAAACAGTTGTAGAACCTGCAGGAACCAACATACCTGTTACAGTACCTGTAGCAGCAGCACCTGTAGGAAGACCACCACGCATTGTTGGGTCGTTGAGGTATTTCCAATCTGACTTGTAGAAGTCGTAAGAACCACGACGGAAACCTGTGAAACCAAGGTTCAAAGCCATGTCCTTATCGTTATCAAACAAACCGTAAGAAGTA
>Ga0315900_10006390_pt1 | contig 15827 bp, 10 predicted proteins | sample LakEriMetagenome_FD_203521 | JGI IMG/M metagenome (GOLD analysis project Ga0315900, IMG submission 203521) | Freshwater fungal communities from buoy surface, Lake Erie, Ohio, United States - Buoy 12 MA114 | ecosystem: Environmental > Aquatic > Freshwater > Lake > Lake biofilm | place: USA: Lake...
AGCTGGTGTTGTAGCGCTGCAAGCCCAGTGCGGCCGGCCCCTGAAGCACCGAACCGTCCGTGATCAGGAACTTGGACTGGCAGCAGATGGAGTCCTGCAACGAGACCTGATCGTCCAGCACGAACACCCGGCACTGCTCGGCGGGCTGGTAGGGGCAATGGCGGTCCATGGCCACGAAGCTGTCGGCCCCGGAGCGGTACACCACGATGCCGCGCGAACCACCGGTGAGGTAGAGCCATCCGCTGGGCACCTGCAGGTCGGCGTAGGCGGGGTTGTTGATGTTGATGCTGATGTCCACCGGAGTGAGCGGCACACCGGCACGCTCCTCCTTGCGGCAGGAGGCGAGCACGACCACGAGCGTGGCGAGGCCTATGACAGGTGCGATGGAGCGGCGCATCAATGCAAAGGTAGGCATGCCGCGAGGCGCTGACTGTCGTAACCTTGCCCACATGAACGCACGTGTGCTGCGCCTATTGCTGATGGCCGTGTGGCTGGTGGCGGCACCTGCGGCCGTGCAGGCCCAGGAGGGGATCAGCAAGAAGAAGCAGGAGAAGATCCAGGCCCAGAAGGAGAAGGAGAAGAAGAAGGCCAAGGCCAGGAAGGAGAAGGACGACCGCAAGCGGCACCTGTCCATCCAGGACAAGGAGACCCGCAAGCGCATCAAGCGCCACACCAAGCGCGCGGACCGCAGTGGGAGCGGAGCGCACCGCGATCGCGGCCTGTTCCGGAGGAAGCGTTAGGGTTGGACCTGTATACAACCGCCCGTGGAAGTTGGTGTCCTTCGATGGGTGAAGTGAACATGCCCGGTATATTTCGCCCAAGGTTGGTCCCCATGTTCCCCGTTCGTCCCCCCTTCCGTCCAGGCCCTCCGGTCCCCATTCCGCCGGAAACCTGCGCCAGTCGTGGCAAAGGGAAAATTTTGCCGATCCGGGATCTTCCTATATTTACGCCCCCTCGTTGCGCAGTCACGCAGAACGTAATACCTAACTGTTGATGGTGAGAAGGCTATTCTCCGCAGTTGCCCTATGTATCATTGGAACGGTGTCGGCCTTGGCCCAGCAGGGCGCCGGCAGCCTCCGGGGCAAGATCACCGACAAGAAGACCGGTGAACCGCTTCCTTTCGTGAACGTGGTGGTCGAGAACCGAGGCACCCAGGTGTCCGGTGGCGCCACTGACTTCGACGGGAAGTATGACATCAAACCGATCGACCCCGGCACCTACGATGTGGTGGTGAGCTATGTCGGTTACCAACCCTACAAGCAGACCGGGGTGGTTGTCAACAGCAACAAGATCACCTTCCTGGATATCGCGCTCACTGCCGGTGTCGAGCTGAAGGAGTTCGAGGTGGTGGAATACCAGGTGCCGCTGATCAGCAAGGATGGTGGTGCCTCGGGTGGAACGGTGACCCGGGAGGACATTGCGCGCATGCCCCAGCGTTCGGCCGCTTCACTGGCCACCACGGTGGCCGGTGCCAGCGATGCCGGCACGGGTGGCGGCATCAGCATCCGCGGTGCCCGTACGGAAGCCACCTACTATTACATTGACGGGGTGAAGGTGCCGGCAGGTGCCGGTACGGGCCTGCCCAAGAGCTCCATCGAGGAGGTGCAGGTGATCACCGGCGGTGTGCCCGCCAACTATGGTGACGTGACCGGTGGTCTGATCAACATCACCACCCGCGGACCCAGCCGGGAGTATTTCGGTGGTGTTGAATACCTCACTTCGGGCTTCAAGACCGGCGAGGACATCACCGAGGTGTATGGTCTGGACAAGTTCGCATTCAACCAGGTGGAGGCCAGCTTCTCCGGTCCCCTGTTGTTCCGCAAGGACAGTGTGGGCAACAAGGAGAAACCCCTGATCGGCTTCTTCCTCAGCGGCCAGTACACCAATGTGGTGGATGGCTCGCCCTTCTATATTGGTGATGTGCGCGTGAAGCCCGAAGTGCGTGACCGCTTCCTGGCCGAGCCTGCCCGCCTGCTGCCGAGCGGCACCAACGATTTTGTTCTCGGCTACGCCAGCGATTTCATTCGAGCGGATGATGTTGAGTCCATTCCTACGCGTCAGAACGCCGGCCTGACCTCCTACCTCGCCTCGGGTAAGATCGATATCGCCACCACCCCCACGATCAACTTCACCGTGGGCGGTTCGTTCGATTACAGCAACCGTCAGGATTACAACAGGAACAACGCCCTGTTGAATGCAGAGAACAACATCCGCATCGAGGAGACCACCTGGCGCGCGTTCGCCCGCTTCACCCAGCGCTTCCTCAACAAGCCGGAGCAGGAGGGCCAGAAGCAGACCATCCGGAATGCCTACTACAGCATTCAGTTCGACTATAGCCGCTATAACAACGATGTACAGGACTTCGTGCATGGCGACCGTCTCTTTGACTACGGCTACGTGGGCAAGTTCACGACCTATCGCGCGCCGCAGTTCGAACTGCGCGACTCGCGCTGGGTGCAGGTGGGTGAGCGCGATACGTTGGTGACCTTCACTCCTGGCGAGCAGAACCCTGATCTGGCCGCGTTCAACGCGTTCTACTTCAATGCGTTCGAACAGGAGCCCTATCCGGTCCAGTACCTCTTTGGTGCCCCGGATGGTTCGGACCCCAACTACATCGGTTTCTACGAGAACTTCCAGGAGACCACCTCCCGCGGCGTACTGTGGAACGGTGTTCGTCCCCGCTCGGTCTACAACATGTGGAATAATATCGGGTTCATTGATGATCCCAATGGTGCCGAGTTCCGCAAGCGTCAGAACGACCAGATCCGCTTCACCTTCAATGCCAGTGCGGACATCTTGGATGGGCATGCAGTGGCCATCGGTCTGGAATACGAACAGCTGACCCAGCGCCGCTATGACCTGGCCCCCATCGGCCTGTGGACCCGTGCCCGTTCGCTCGCCAACTTCCATATCCGGGAGTGGCAGGACAGCATTCCCACGAACATCGTGCAGCTGCCGGGCAGCACACTTCCGTTCTACTTCTACAGCCGCACCGTGGCCTTGGATGATCAGCCCTACTTCGACCGCAGCCTGCGTCAGGCACTCGGCCTCGACCCCAATGGCACGGACTTCATCGATGTGGACGCCCTCGATCCCTCCGTGTTCGCACTGGAGATGTTCTCGGCGGATGAACTCATCAACAGCGGCAACGGTACCGTGGTGAGCTACGTGGGCTACGACCACCTCGGCAACAAGGTGACCGGCCGCCCGAGCTTCGACTCCTTCTTCAACGGCACCGATGATGACGGCAACTTCACCCGCCTGCAAGCGCCCTTCCAGCCCATCTACATGGCGGGCTATGTGATGGACAAGTTCGCCTTCGATGACATCATCTTCAACGTGGGTGTGCGCGTGGACCGCTACGACGCGAACCAGGTGGTGCTGAAGGACAAATACCTGTGGCAGGAGGCCTACACTGCGGGCAGCGCTGTACCGAACAGCGACATCGCCTCCCAGCTGGCCAACCGCCCGTCGAACATCGGTGACGACTACGTGGTTTATGTGGATAGCTACGAGCAGCCCAACGTGGTTAAGGGTTACCGTGACGGAGATACCTGGTACAGTGCCAGCGGTGTGGAACTCGCCGATGGCAACTCCCTGCAGGAGTCCGGTTCCATCCGTCCTTACCTGATCGGTGGCGATCAGCGCACCGACCTGCCTGGTTCGCCGATGCGCAAGACCGCTTGGGAGGATTACACGCCCGCTTGGAACGTGATGCCCCGTGTGGCCTTCTCCTTCCCCATCTCGGACGAGGCCGTGTTCTTTGCCCACTACGACGTGCTGACCCAGCGTCCCAACGCCGGCCAGAGCCGTCTGAACCTGGTGGACTACGCCTATATCGAGAACACGGGGGACATCCTGAACAACCCCGCCCTGAAGCCCACCAAGACGATCGATTACGAACTGGGCTTCCAGCAGGTGCTGAGCAAGGCCTCCTCGCTGAAGATCTCGGCCTTCTACCGCGAACTGCGCGATCAGATCCAGATCCGCAACGTGGTGAACGCCTGGCCGCGTGACTACCGCACCTATGACAACTTCGACTTCGGCACCGTGAAGGGCTTCACGACCACCTTCGACCTGCGTCGCACGGGCAACGTGCGGATGGTGGCCAGCTACACCCTGCAGTTCGCCGACGGTACCGGCTCGGGCCCCAACACGGGCATCAACCTGATCAACTCCGGCCAGCCGAACCTGCGCACCATCGCTCCGCTCGATTTCGATCAGCGCCACCGCTTCCAGATCACCTTCGACTACCGCTACGGCGGAGGCTCGGACTACAATGGTCCGGTCCTGTTCGGCAAACCGATCCTGGAGCGCATGGGCATGAACGTCGTGAGCATCTTCGGCAGCGGCACCCCCTACAGCCGTAGCAGCCAGGTGGTGAGCGAGGCCACGGGAGCCAACAACTACCTGCTCGATGGTACGCTGAACGGTGCACGCCTGCCCTGGCAGTTCACCACGGACGTGCAGTTCGACAAGGACATCCCGCTGACCTTCGGTGGTGAGGGCGACAAGGCCAAGAGCGCCAACCTGCGCCTGTTCCTGCTGATCACCAACATCTTCAACACGGAGAACATCACGGGTGTGTACCGCTACACGGGTTCGCCCACGAACGATGGTTACCTGGCCCAGTTGACGGACACGACGCAGATCGATCCGCAGTCGTTCCGTGATCTGTACACCATCAAGATCAACAACCCCTTCAACTTCGGCGCACCCCGCACCATCCGTCTGGGCGTGAGCTTCGATTTCTGATGAACGCACAACTGTCGACCATGAAAGGCTATACGAGAGCACTCCTCACCAGAACCTTCGCTCTGAGCCTCGCCACCGGTCTGGGCCTGGGCGCCCATGCCATGCCCCCGTTGACCGGTTCAGGCATGACCGGCCAGTCGGGCGCGGTGGCTACCCCGAAGGCCGCCGGCTGTTCCCCGGCCACCCAGGTCACCCAGCTGGACTTCAACAACGTACGTGCGGTGTTGGAGAACGGCGGCAACAAATGGACGCGCCGCGGTGTCGGCAGGTCCGGCTACGAGGTGCCCAAGACCGCTGACTTCAGCGGTGCCAATGCCATCTACGCCGGCGCGCTATGGATGGGAGGGGTCGGTCCGGACGGGAACTTGAAGGTAGCGGCGGTATTGTACCGTGCCGACGGTAACGACTTCTGGCCGGGCCCCCTCACCAACGACGGTCTGGCCACCGTGACCCCCGAGGTGTGTTCGGAGTATGACCGGTTCTACACCACCACCCGGGCGCAGGCCGAGGCGCACGTGGCCTGGAAGAACTGCAACAATGACCCGGACTGTCTGGCGGAGACCTTCCCCAACGGCTACTCCGTGCCTACCGCGTTCATCAACTGGCCAGCCATGGGCAACGTGGAGGCCGGTCAGGACCTGTACCTCGCCCCCTTCTTCGACTTCGATGGCAGTGGTGATTACGACCCCTTCGCAGGGGACTATCCTGATTACGGGTTCAACCAATCCGTGGAGGATTGCAAGAACAAGCTGCGGGAGGACCCTGTGCCCCTGTTCGGTGACTACAACATCTGGTGGATCTTCAACGACAAGGGCGATGCCCACACCGAATCGCTCGGTCAGCCCATCGGCCTGGAGGTGCGTGCACAGGGTTTCGCGTTCAGTTCGAACGACGAGATCAACAACATGACCTTCTACAACTACACGGTCATCAACCAAGGTTCGCAGACGCTGCTGGACACCTACTTCGGGCACTTCATCGATCCCGACCTCGGCTGTTCCAATGACGACTTCACCGGTTGCGACGTGCAGCGCGGTCTGGGCTATGCCTACAACTGGGACGACAACGACGAGGCCTGTCTGGGTGCCGTGGGGTATGGTGCCCAACCCCCTGCCGTGGGTGTGGACTTCTTCGAGGGTCCCTTCAAGGACAACGACCTTTCGGACAACCCTGGTCCCGACCAGAACCTGACCTGCCAGGAGTACCAGCTCCAAGGGGGTATTCCGTACTCGGGCATTGGCATCGGGTATGGCGATGGTGTGGTCGACAACGAGCGCTTCGGCATGCGCGCGTTCATCTACTTCAACAGGGAGTCGACGAACGCCAACATGACCGACCCCAACAACTTCACGCACTTCTACAACTACCTCCGCAGCATTTGGAAGAACAACCTGCCCCAGACCTATGGGGGCATCGGTTATGATGAGAGCCCCGGTGCCACGGTGGCCCGGTACATGTTCCCAGGCAGCAGCGACCCGGTGGGTTGGGGTACGAACTGCGTCTCGCAGGACGCGTGGAGCGAGAGCACGCCCACCCCGGCCCAGCCCGACCGCCGTTTCGTGCAGAGTGCCGGTCCCTTCACCCTCGAGCCCGGTGCCTACAACAACATCACCGTAGGTGTGGTGTGGGCCCGTGCCAATGCGGGTGGCGCCATCGCCAGCCTCGGCCCCCTGCGGGTGGCCGACGACAAGGCCCAGGCGCTGTTCGACAACTGCTTCAAGATCCTGGACGGTCCGGATGCACCGGATGTCACCATCCAGGAGCTGGACCGTGAGCTGATCCTGTTCCTGACGAACCCGGTGGGCAGCAACAACGAGAACGAAGCCTACGAGGAATTGCAGCCCCTGATCCCCGAGGAGGGGCCCAATGGTGAGCCTTACGACCGCTTCTACCGCTTCCAGGGTTACAAGGTGTACCAGGTGAGGGATGCCCAAGTGAGTGTGGCCGAGCTGGGTGATGTGAACCTGGCCCGCTTGGTGTACCAAGGCGACGTGGAGGATGAGGTGGGCCAGTTGGTCAACTTCTTCTTCGATGACCAGATCCAACAGACCGTTCCGCGCGAAATGGTCAATGGAGCGAATGAGGGCATCACCCACGCCATCCGGATCACCGAGGACAAGTTCGCCCAGGGCGATCCCGCGCTGGTGAACTTCAAGTCCTACTACTTCATCGCCCTGGCCTACGGATACAACAACTACGAGACCTTCGATGTGAGCTCCGGCACCGGCCAGCCCTTCCCCTATGTGGAAAGCCGCAAGGCCGCCTTTGGTTCCATCCGCAGCTACGTGGGCATTCCCCACAAGCCCGGGGCAGAGGCGAACGGCACCCAGCAGAACGCCAACTTCGGCGACAACTTCCAAGTGACGCGTCTGGAGGGTCAGGGTAATGGTGCCCTCCGTCTGGAGCTCACCCAGGAGTCCGAGGACGCCATCATGGCGGGCACTCCCTGGCGCAAGGACGAGCTGAAGTACAAGCGCGGAGCCGCCCCCGTCGACGTGAAGGTGGTGGACCCACTGAAGGTGCCCAGCGCCCAGTTCGAGATCTGGTTCAAGGACTCGGTGACCCCGAACAACCTGGATGATGCCTACTGGTTCATCACCAAGGTGCCGGCGACCACCAGCAGTGATACCGTCTGGAGCGATCGCACCATCGCGGTGGCCAATGAACAGCTCATCCTGGACTGGGGCCTTTCCGTGACCATTGCCCAAGCCTACAACGACGGTGATTTTGCTTCGCCGATCGGCCCCGGCACCCTGGAGTTCGGCGACGACAGCAAGGCCTGGTTCGTTGGCATCCCCGATGGTGAAGGCGCCAACAACCCCTTCAACTGGATCCGTTCCGGCACTGCGGAGTTTACCGAGGCCACCGAGACCATCTACAATGACCGTCTGGGCAAGGATGATGATCAGATCTACGAGGGCATCCTGGGCGGTACCTGGGCTCCCTGGCCGTTGATCGGTCAGGCCCCCTTCCAGCCGGGTTCCCCGAGCGAGGTGAACCAGTCCATGGCGTTGGCCCGCATCAACGAGACGCCCAGCGTGCAACTGGTGATCACGGCTGACAAGAACAAGTGGACACGGTCTGCGGTGCTGGAGAACGAGGCCGATGCCACGCTATCGCAGGGCGGAGCCGCCAAACTGGCCATCCGTGCCTCGGCGAGCATCGACAAGAACGGGGTCAAGTCCGGCCAACCGGGCTGCAATGAAGGTGAGGCCCAGTTGACATCGGCCACCGGCATGGGCTGGTTCCCGGGCTATGCGATCGACCTGGAAACGGGCGAACGTCTGAACATCGCCTACAGTGAGAACAGCTACTGGGGTGGTGAGATCGGCCGCGACATGATGTGGAACCCGAACGACCAGCTGGTCACCAACACCGGCTCGCCTTTCTTCGGTGGATGCCACTGGATCTACGTCTTCAAGAACGACCGCCGTCAGGCCAACAACGCCGACCGCGTGCCGAAGTACGACGAGGGCGCCTACATCATGGCCACGCTGCCCGCCCCGGGTGTGCAGTCGCGCCTGAAGGTGTTCCGCGGTGTGGCCTGGGTGGGTGGCGGCATGGTCGCCATTGACCAGCAGTTGCTCTCCACCGATGTTCGCATCAACCTGAGCGTGGCAAAGCCTTATCGTCCCTACGTGAACTACAACGGCCAGCCGGAGCCGATCGACCCCGATCAGAACGCAGGCCTTCCGCTGTACACGTTCGGCACGGGCGAGTTCGCCACGCAGACCAACGTTTCCTCGGTGGCCAACGAGTTCCTGGACCGCATCAATGTGGTGCCCAACCCGTACTACGCCTTCAGCGGTTACGAGACCTCGCGTCTGGACAACCGGATCAAGTTCATCAACCTGCCGGTGTCCTGCACCATCAGCATTTACTCGGTGAGCGGCACGCTGGTTCGCAAGTTCCGGAAGGACAACGACCTCACCTACCTCGATTGGGACCTTCGCAATGCGAGCAACATCCCCATCGCTGGCGGGGTATACATCTGCCACATCGATGTGCCCGGCGTGGGTGAGAAGGTCATCAAGTGGTTCGGCGCCATGCGCCCCATCGATCTGCAGAACTTCTAAGAACACCACGACCACGATCCATTCACTAAGGAAGTAAGGAGATGAAGCGAATGATGGACAACAAGACCGTGGTGACCGCGGTGCTGGCCGCACTGATCGGCATGCCGGCTTTTGCCGGCAACCCGGACCGCGCAGGCTCTGCAGGCGCGACCCAGCTGCTGATCAATCCGTGGGCCCGCTCCTCGGGATGGGGCCTGGCCAATTCGGCATCGCTGCGCGGTGTGGAGGCCATGTTCGGCAACGTGGCCGGACTCAGCCAGGTGCGCAAGACGGAAGTGGTGTTCTCCAACACCCAATGGCTCTCGGGCTCCGGTGTTACCATCAACTCCGTGGGCGTGGGCCAGAAGGTCGGGGCTTCCGGTGTGATCGGCATCACCGCCACCGTGATGGGCTTCGGTGACCTGGAGGTGACCACCTACGATACGCCAGAGGGCGGACGGGGCACCTTCTCCCCGAGCCTCGCCAACATTGGTCTGGCCTACTCGAAGAGCTTTTCGAACAGCATCCATGGCGGTATCCTGGTGAGGTCCATCTCGGAGTCCATCAGCAACGTGCGGAGCACGGGCGTCGCCTTTGACGCCGGTATCCACTACGTCACCGGACCCAAGGACAACGTCCACTTCGGCATCGCGCTGAAGAACGTTGGTCCGGCCATGCGCTTCTCCGGTGATGGTCTCTCCGTGCAGGGCTTCCTCACCACGGGCAGTGACCAGCTCACCCTGGAGCACCGTTCGGCCAGTGCCGAACTGCCTTCGCTGCTCAACATCGGCTTCGGCTATGACTACCACGTGAACGACATGCACCGCGTGACGTTCTCGGGCACCTTCATCTCCAACTCCTTCACCAAGGACCAGGGTATCATCGGCGTGGAGTACGCCTTCCGCAAGATGTTCCACCTGCGTGGCGGTTACATGTTCGAGGGCGGCATCAACAGCGATGAGGACCGCACCACGGTGCTCACCGGCCCGTCCGCCGGCCTCAGCGTGGACCTGCCTTTCGGCGCCGAGAAGGAGTCGGTCATTGCCTTGGATTACGGGTACCAGACCACCAATCCCTTCTCCGGGGTGCACAGCCTGGGGATCAGGATCAGCCTCTGACCGTTCCGATCATATCTTTGGGAAGAGGACCTTTCGGGGTCCTCTTCCGTTCTTATCCACCGACCAGTTGAACCTGCGTACCGGCCCAGTCGGACGCCCATCCATCGACCATGAGCTCACCGGCATACTATACCGAGGAGGGCTTGAAGAAGCTCCTCGACGAACTGAACCACCTGAGGACCGTGGAGCGGCCCCACATCAGCCAGCAGATCGCTGATGCGCGGGACAAGGGCGACCTGAGCGAGAACGCCGAGTACCACGCGGCCAAGGAGGAGCAGGGCCTGCTGGAGGCCCGCATCGCCAAGCTGGAGGAGGTGGTGGCCAATGCGCGTGTCATCGACACCAGCCAGGTGGATACGAGCAAGGTGTACATCCACAGCCGGGTGGTGGTGAAGCACATGGGAAATGGTGCACAACGCGAGTTCACCATCGTGGCCGAGAGCGAGGCCGACATCAAGGTGGGCAAGATCAGTGTGAGCTCGCCCATCGGGAAGGGCCTGCTGGGGAAGGCACGTGGTGAGGTGGCCGAGGTGGTGACGCCCGCAGGAACCACCCGGTTCGAGATCATCGAGATCAGTCGTTGACCATGGCCAGCATTTTCACCCGCATCATCCGAGGCGAGATCCCCTGCCACAAGGTGGGCGAGGACGATCGCTATCTCGCCTTCCTGGACATCTCACCGCTCCGTGAAGGCCACACCCTGGTCGTCCCCAAGGTCGAGGTGGACCGGTTCTTCGACCTGCCTGGTGATGTGCTGGCCGGCATCATGCCGTTCGCGCAGGAGGTGGCGACCCGGATCCAACGTGCCATTCCGTGCGACCGTGTGGGTGTGGCGGTGATCGGGCTGGAAGTGCCCCATGCCCATGTGCACCTGATCCCCATCGATCGGATGAGCGACATGGACCTCACCCGGGAGAAACTGAAGCGCTCGCCCGAGGAACTGGCGGCCATCGCGGAACGCATCCGCCGCGCCTGAACCTATTTCAGGCGGTCCGGGTTGTTGCGGACAAAGCTCGCCCAGTCCGAGCGGCCACGTGCGGCCGATGACCTGGGGGCCCTGGGCACCGCCCCATTTGCGAAATGATGGCAGACCGCCACGGCCACAGCGTCCGTGGCATCGGTGCTTTCCGGCAGCGCGGGAAGCCCCAGGATGCTGAGCAGCATGGCGGCCACCTGCTCCTTGCTGGCATTGCCATTACCGGTGATGCTCTGCTTGATCCGCTTGGGCGCGTATTCCACCACGGCCAGTTCCCGCTGCAGGGCGGCCGCGATGGCCACGCCCTGGGCACGGCCCAGCTTCAACATGCTCTGCACGTTCTTGCCGAAGAACTGCGCCTCGATGGCCAGTTCATCCGGATGGTGGCGCTCGATGATGCGCATCGTCTCGTTGAAGATGGCGCGCAGCTTCAGGGTATGGTCGTCGGCCGCCGGAAAGCGGATGGCACCCGCATCCAGCAGGCGGGCCTTGCCGCTTTCCACACAAAGCACGCCGAAGCCCATCACGGTGGTTCCGGGGTCGATGCCCAGGATGATGCGCTCCCCGGGTGTGGGCCTACTTTTGGCCGAGGCCCCGTCAGGGGGCTTGTCAAGGTCCGTGGGTCGCACGTTGCTCGTCCTGTTCCGTTGGGGGGTCTTCCTCGTGGCGTGCGCGTTCCTATGCGTGCACCTGACCGGTCCCAAAGGTAGTTCCCTGCTGGGCGCTCTGGCGGATATGCCCAGACCGGCGGACCGTTGGGTACTATTGGGCGCTGTGGTCGCGCTGATGCCCGTGAACTGGGGCATCGAATCCCTGAAGTGGCGCTGGTTGATGCGTCCGGTGGAGCCCCTTCGGCCGCTGCGGGCCTTTGTGGCCACGCTCGCGGGGACGAGCATCACCTTCATCACACCCAATCGCACGGGTGAGTTCGTGGGGCGCGTGCTCTTTTTGTCCCCGGAGAACCGGGTGAAGGGTGCTTTCGCCACCGCGCTGGGCAGCATCGCGCAGTTCGTGGTGACGCTGGTGGCCGGTGCACTGGGGCTGGCCGCTCTGCAGATGGCCGGGCGTTCGCTTCCGTGGCCGGGTGGCTGGACCTCTTCGGTGCTCGCGACGCTCACGTTGCTGGTGGCGGCCGGATCGCTCGTGCTCTACTTCCAACCCGGGCTGCTGCGTCAGTTGCTGTTGATGGTGCCCTTCCTCCATCGGCTGGAGCGGGCCTCAGCCGTGCTGCACAGCTACCAACGGCACGAACTGCTGCTGGTGCTCGGGCTGAGCGCACTTCGTTATGCCGTGTTCACGGCCCAGTTCGTGCTGGCGTTGCAGCTCTTTCCATCGGGGGTGTCGGTCGGTACCGCGCTCGTCGCTGTGCCCGTGATCTACCTCGTCTCCACACTGGTACCCACGATATTGGTCACCGAACTGGGCGTGCGAGGCTCTGCAGCTGTGGGCTTCCTGGTACCGCTGGGAGGGCAGGCTCCGCCGGTGTTGCTGGCCACCTTCCTGGTATGGGCCGTGAACCTCGTCCTTCCCGCGTTGGCAGGCAGTATCATCCTGCTGCTGGCCCGCATCCGTACCCCTGCCACATGAGCCTGCTGCTTGTCCTGGCCACCGTGGTGCTGCTGCTGGTCGTGGCGGCCGCCCTGACGCTGGAGCGCTGGCGGGATGTGCTGCGATCGGAGGAGCCCCAGGGGACGGATGCTGGGCTTGTCACCGTGAGCGTCGTGGTGCCCGTGCGGAATGGTGCGGAGACCATTGTGCCGCTGCTCCAGGACCTCCATGCACAGGATCATCCGCGGGCCAGGCTGGAGGTGATCGTGGTGGACGACCACAGCACGGACCGTACCGCAGCCCGGGTGCGGGACATGATGCCGCGTTGGACCCAGTTGCATCTGGTGTCGATGACCAGCACAAGCGGGAAGAAGGCCGCGATCACGGAAGGTGTGGCCCACGCCACGGGCGACCTCGTGGTGCTTACCGATGCCGATGCCCGGTGCGGTCCACAGCGCATCCGGCGGCTGGCCGTGCGCTGGGCGGCGCAGCGGCCAGCGATCATCCTGGCCCCGGTGCGGACCATGGCCGATGCTGGTCTGCTGGGCCTGTTGCAGGAGGAGGAGCAGTGGGCGCTGCAGGCCGCAACGGCCGGAAGTGCGCTGAACGGAACGCCCGTTCTGGCCAATGGTGCCAACCTCGCCTTCGGTCGTGAGCACTTCCTGCGCGTGGGCGGCTACCAAGGGGATGCACGTCCCAGCGGTGATGATGTGTACCTCCTGGCACGCATGCGCGCGGCCGGTCTGCAGGCCGCGTATGTGCTCCATCCCGATGCGGCGGTGACCGTGGAGGGAGAAGCCACCTGGGTCGGCTGGTGGATACAGCGTTTGCGCTGGGCGGGCAAGATGCGCGACGCACGGTTGAGGGGCGCCTGGCCTGCTGCGATGGTCGCGATGGCGATGCCTTGGATGCTGGTCGCGCTGTCGGTGCGTGCGATGGACCTGCAGGTGGGGGAGCAGGCGCTCTACACCTGGTGCATGGTCCTCGCCGCGTGGGCCTTGTGGTCGGTGCCCGTGGTGCGGCTCGTCAATGCCATGAAGGCCGTGTATGGCGAGTCTCCGCGTTCAGCACGTTCCCTGCTGGCCCTGCTGTGCTTCGTGATCTATGCGCCACTGGTGGCCCTGGTGGCCCTGGTCCACAGGCCGCGTTGGAAGGGGCGACGGACCTGATCGCCTACTGCGGTCTCACCACACGCAGGCTGCTGCCTGTGGTGGTGTCACGGAGCAGATACACCCCGGCGGGCAGACCTGGCAGGGGGATGCGCCACATGCCTGTACCATTGGTCGCGATCGGGGCACCCAGCGTTCGTCCGTTAGCATCGTAAAGCACCCAGAGCCCCTTGCTCTGTTCATTGGTCAACAACACCAGGTCGTCGGTCTCGAAGTGCGCGCTCGATGTGGCGATCTGGCGCTCCTCCAGGCCAACCGTACTCTGCTGACAGGGCAGGGTGGTCACGGGCAGGTTGGCGTCCAGCCAGGCCCAGCGTTCCTGCAGGAACCAGCGCAGGGTGTCCACTTCACCAGCGTAGTCCTCGGCGATGTAGTAGTTGGGCCACACATAGGTGCCGATGATCGGCCACACGGTGAAATTGAAGCCCTGGCTCTCGTTCAGGTGGCCGGCCAGTGAATCGATCCGGGCGTTGATCGCCGCCAGGCTCAGGGGCCCGGCCTTCAGTTCCTCCCACCGGCATCGCAGCACGTGCCTGAAGTGGACATCGTTGATCAACTTCTCCCACCAACCGCTCACCTGGTAGCCATCACCGCCGCACACCTCTCCGAAACGGTGCACCCAGCCGTCAATGCGCCAGATGTCGCAGTAGTTGCCGTTGCCCATGCTGATGTCGTAGTCCCACATGGGGCCGGCCTTCAGCTTGCCGCCATTGCTGTTCTTGTCCTTGTAGTAGAAGGTGCTTATGCGGAGGCCGTCCCCGTTCTTCACCAGTTCGGTCAGCAGCAGGTGGTCGGCGAAGGACGTGACATCGATGAAATGCGGATAGCCGGTGGCGGTGTCCGCCGGGTCTGCGCTCAACAGGGCGGTCTCGAAGCTGTCCACGAAGGCTTCGATGTAGTCGGCCTGTTGCCAGAGGATCTCATCGGGTGCCGGTTCCTCGTATTGGATGTACACATCCGGACCGCCGGGGTTGAACGCAGGTGGAAGGATGCTCGTCCAGCCATCGCCACCCGCCCCGTTCACCTTGTCCACCTTGATGATGTAGCCACCGGTGAGCTCGTCGCCACTGATATCCACCGGTTGCAGGGTCGCGATATCCACACGGCCGGCATCGCGCTTGATCTTCTCGCAAAAGGTGTAGACACCGATGTAGGCCCCATTGAGGATCACATCCACATGCATGGTGCGCGGGGCGTAGCGCCCCGCGGCCCGCGAGGTGGCGTAGGTGAACGCATTCCGCAGCAGCGATCTGTCGTTGTACCCTGCGCTCAGCACCCAGTCGTTCTCCGCAGGCATGTCGAAGAGCGGCACGTTGATGCTGTTGCCGAAGATGTCCCAGGTCTCCAACCCGTAGCTCTTCTTGGGGAAGCCGGATGAACTTGCTCCGCGCAGTTCAATGCCGATGCGGCCGTCATAATGGTTGAAGGGATCAGTGACCTCATTGCGCACGCCCGGGCCGTTCCAGATGATGCCCATCTCGGCCATGATCTTCGGGTCATTGGGGATGTCCTGGCCGTTCGTGTTGATCATCAGGATCGGCAGGTCGCTGCCCGTCAGTGCGAAATAGCCTGCAGGATCGCTGCCGAATGTGATGCTCCACGTGATGAGCACACCAGCATCCGCAAAGGCGTAGTTGTCGTAGATGTGCAGGTTCCAGGTACCATTCCCGTTCTGGCCGTTGTTCACCAGACCCAATTGCCCTTGCGGCCGAAAAGTGCCCGTAAAGGGCGCCGCTGCCCCGACAATGGACTCCGTGGCATCCTGCTCAAAGCAGGTGTTGGTATAGTTGTCGCCATCACCGCCATTGCTGACGCTCAGCGGGACCATGGTACCGTCAGGCGCCACAAGGCTGATCTCCAGGTCGGCGACCCACGGGTGCAGCGCATTGATGCACACACGCTCCACCCCAAATGAGATCGTATCAAGCGTGCCGGTCAACCCGTTCACCGGGATCGCGAAGTCCACGCTGGACCCATCATCCGGGATGATGCCCCCAAGTCCGTTGAAGGTCTGCGCGGCCAGTCCAAGGGCGAATGGCAGACCAGCTGCCAGCATGAACATTCGCATGAGCGCAAATTAGTACGTGCAGGTCCTCCTGCCCACAGCGGGTCAGAACGGCAGATCGTCGTCGTCCCCACCGATCGGTGGCATGTCGGCCGCAGTGGGCGGGGGAGCCGCCTGGTAGCCACCACCGACCGGAGGCGC
>Ga0315900_10006391_pt1 | contig 15826 bp, 12 predicted proteins | sample LakEriMetagenome_FD_203521 | JGI IMG/M metagenome (GOLD analysis project Ga0315900, IMG submission 203521) | Freshwater fungal communities from buoy surface, Lake Erie, Ohio, United States - Buoy 12 MA114 | ecosystem: Environmental > Aquatic > Freshwater > Lake > Lake biofilm | place: USA: Lake...
TATCGTTCTACTAGTGTAGTATCTCTATCGTTCTACTAGTGTAGTATCTCTATCGTTCTACTAGTGTAGTATCTCTATCGTTCTACTAGTGTAGTATCTCTATCGTTCTACTAGTATTCCTATAATACAAGGACTTTTTCGTGACCTACACGAATACGTGTATCGAGGTAGATATCGATGCCCTTGTCTTGAATGTTTTTACAGAATGATACGTCTTCACTGTGCATGTCTTGTATTTCGATTCCGGTTTCTGGGTCTTTAATAGAATAGATTGGACGGTAAAACCATGGGTATTTCATACCTTCGACGACGCCTTTCTTGATTGCCATGAAACCCATACCGACATAGGAACATTTCATATAAGATTCATCAGGATGTCCTTGCTTCCATTCATCGAGCGAACTGGTTGTTAAAAATTCGTAGCTGCCGTTCTTTAAAAAGAACGCATCATCCCATTCGCGAACTGCGCATAATTGTTTATTGTCTTCCATAATATAAATGCCACTTGTGACTTGGTGTGGTGATTCTAATATACGTTTGACGTGGTCATAAGTGAAGACAATATCACTGTCAATCCATAACATCACGTCGTAATCGATTTGACCTTGAAACGGAACTTGGTCCGCACCGGCAAACACGTCAGCGCCCATACACATCGCACGTGCGAAATGGACAACGGATGAGTATTTTTGACTAATGACGATTTCGTGACCGTCTTGGACTAATGATGCGACTGTATTGGTCCACGCAGCTAAAAAGCGACTACTAAATTGTCTTCCAGGAACACAGAGAATGACTTTCATTGTGGAATTACTTTGGCGAATTACTTTGTGATAAATTATTGTTGCCTACTCTTTAAGTTTTACATTACACATATTCACTAAAAAGTCGCGTAGATAATGACAAGTATCTCCATCTGCTTCTGGATGGAATAACGTTCCCATGCGTTTCAGACGTCGGTTGAGAATATGACAAATGACTTTACGACGGTCGATACGTACAGTACCTTCTACTGTGAAACCGGGTGCAAGGGTGTCAATCATATCATTGAAACAAAACTGGACGTCGCACTGTCCAACGCGATGAACTTCGCATACTTCTCGACCGAATGGTTTAACGGTTCCTCCGTAGACGACGTTCATTAGTTGGAATCCGAAACAGATGCCATATATCGGCACATCTGGAAATCGGATGAAACTCGTGAGGGCAACACGGAGTTTATTTGGGTGTATCGGAAGTCCTATGCGCATCGGACTACCAGATAATATAATGCCTTTCACCGCATGTTCAGGGACATCGTCGAAGTCCGACATTTTACGAATAATCTTGTATGACGACACATGTGCTTTTAGAAAATCAACGAGGTGATAATAATAGTTTTTGGAAGGTGCATCGGGTGTATTATCGATAAGTAGTATCATCGTATGGTAATCGTATGACAATCGTTGGTCAATCGTACAACAATCGTGTCTATACCATAGATGGATTAAATTAAATCGTTTATATAGGATTTTTATCAGATTCTATATAATTGATTCGTGTCGTGATTAACTACTACACATCAAACATTCACTCTCTTCGTTCTTATTTACTGTTGCTGTAGTCTTACTCGCATCGATACTAAATGTCTGTGCCTTACTAACTGCGCGACGACGTAAATAATACATACCCGTCTTGAGACCCATCTTCCATGCATAAAAGTGCATTGCCGATAATTTACTGAAATCAGGGTCTTCTACCCATAGATTGAGACTCTGTGATTGACAAATGTAGATACCGCGGTCTGCAGCTTGTTCGATTAGCGATTTCATTGACAAGTCCCATGCAATCTTGTAGGTTCCACGGATGACTTCCGGAATACTGGTAATCTTTTGAATTGAACCGTTGTGTAAGATGACGACATCTTTGAGGTCATTGTTCCATAATCCGATTGCTTGTAAATCTTGCATCAGATATTTATTTAATACGACGAATTGGCCCGCAAGTGTCCCGCGTGAGTAAATGTTGGAAGTGAATGGTTCAATACATTCATTGTTTCCGAGGATTTGACTCGTTGATGCAGTTGGCATCGGAGCAAGTAATAGGGAATTACGGAGACCATAGTCCATGACACGAGCACGGAGACTGTCCCAGTCTAATTGCATTTCAAACGGGGTGTCTTTGCCGACGACATAGAGCGGTTCTCTCTTCCACATATCGAATTGGAATCGACCTTGACTCATTGGTGACCCTTCGAATGTAGAATAGGAACCTGCATATTTCACACCTTTTTCGACCCATTCGCGATTACGAGGGTGGATTGGTTGTAATTCATCAGTGGTATCGTATGTGACATTGGTTTCTACGGATTCGCGAACTTGTTCTGCAAATGACATTGCGATTTCATTACTGCGTTCGCATGATGCGTAATACATTGTCGCAAATATCTGACGGTTCAATTCAGCTGCTTCTGGGGAATCGAATGCAACACGGAAACGGGCATACACGTCTGCTAAACCTTGGACACCGATACCAATTGGGCGATGACGGAAGTTGGATAATGCAGTTTCCTTTACAGGATAGAAGTTGAAGTCGATGACTTTATTGAGATTCAACGTAGCAACGCGTGTGACTTCTGCAAGTTTCTTATAGTTGAATTGAGGACGGAAGTAGTGATAGAGGTCGTTGAAACTGCCAATGTGTTTTCCATTGATGAAGATTTGTGGAACTGTCTTGAATTGTTTGTTGCCGACAACACGACATGCGTCGCCGTCACATTCGACGGAACCGGATTCCTTATTGAGATTGATAAAGAAGTCTGCACGTTTTTCATTGTCATCGAGATTGATTTCTTCATAGGCAATTCCTTTTGATTCTAATAGGCGTTTTGAATAAGAGCAGAATTGGCAATTAGTCTTTGAATAGACTTGGACGCGTTGGATTGTTGATTTATCGAATTCTTCAACAAACGATGGAAGTGAAATGGACGCAAGGGTACAGCAGGCATACTCTTTGTGGTCTGAGTACTCCAGAACCTCCGTACATTGAGATGTGATAACACCATTAAAAATACCCTTATGTCGCTTTGGTTCATTGAAACAAAATGTATTGTCTCTGCGTTCTAATTTTGAAACCGATGTTATTTGTATATTAATGTCTTCAGTTGAATCATGATAACGGAATGGAATAATTTGCATACCTTGCAACAATTCACTTGCATGAATACATTCTTCTTTACCGTCTTGTATAATATAAAACTTGTGATACGGAGTACAGATTAATTCAGAACCGTCACTGAATTCGACTTTCATTAATTCTTGATTTTCGCCCGTCTGACGAACGACAACTTCACTCCATTCTTCTCCATTCCATACATTCACACGTTGGTCCTTCAATGTTTGAATTTCGATATGACCTTTATCAGTTAATATTTTTGTTTCTGGTGCGACACATAAGTTACTGGACTTTATGGTGCCATAGTTTTGTTGGTTGGACTTTAAGTTGGCTGCATCTTTGTAACAAATGTATGGTGTTCCGGTTTCCATTTGAGAACGTAAGATTTCTCTCCAGATATCACGAGCAGGTAATCGTTTGATGACCTTTGATGCATCTTTTTCATATTCTTCATATAATCTCTTATATTCCGCACCACATGCTTCACTTAATCCGCGACAACTATCGGGACACATTAGAGACCATTGTCCGTCCTTTTGAACTCGTTCCATAAATAAGTCACTCAACCATACTGCGTAGAATAAATCTCTTGCACGGGAATTTTCATCACCATGATTTTTCTTTGCGTCTAAGAATGAAATGATGTCACAATGGTGCGGTTCGAGGTACATCGCGAAGGAACCGTTGCGTTTTCCTGAATTATGAACGATACCCATGTCCGTTAAATAGTTGTGATTATCCATCATATTGAAATCATACACATCGCCGGTATAGTGTTCTTGTCCGATAGATTCAATTGGAACCCAATATAGGTTATCTTTGACGAAATAGTTTGCCGATTGTTCGATTGTATTGCGAATGTTCAATAATGGACCGGTGCCGTGGATTTCTTCGTGATATACTGGATAGGATAGATAATGGTCTGTTGTTAATTCAGATGCACTAATGTATGTCGGTGTTCCATCTTTCAAACAAGCATAGACTTGATGTTCCTTTGTTACGCGAACAGTTTGACGGACAATTCCGTGATGAATCGACAATATTTTTTTATCGACTTGATTAATTGCGACTTGTAATATAGGTCGTAATGAACCATCGATTGTATATAATCGGTCACCTATGCGACAATCTTTCATCTGAATTGGTCCATTTTCACCATAGACCCAAGTATCTGGTGTAAAACATTGATTTACGTGTCGAGCAACATCATTGAATACACGTAACATCGGCATAATACCTGTAGAACGACCATTGGTAGAACGAATTAATGCATTGTCACCTCGAACATCGTGGATATGAAGACCGATACCACCCGCCCACTTGGATATTTGGGCACAATCCGCAATCGCCTTATAGATACCACCGATACTATCTTCGACACCTAATAAGAAACACGATAATAATTGTGGGTGTTGTGTTCCCGCATGGAACAAAGTAGGTGTTGCGTGAATGAAATACTTTTGTGACATTAAATCGTAGGTTTCGAGACAGAGACGTAAGTCGCCACAGTGTAACCCGATAGCAACACGCATCATCATATGTTGGATACGTTCGACACACTTGCCATTTAGGCGAATCAAATAGGAACGTTCGAGGGTCTTGAAACCGAAGTAATCGTAGAGGAAATCGCGGGAATAATCAATGTAGGAATTAAGTTTCTGTTTATGTTCCATGACGAAATCGTATAGTTGCGGTGCAATTAAACGCGGATTGGTATGGACGACTTGCGAAATTGTTTCGGAAAAAGAAGGCGAAGTTAATTTATGATTATTGGAAATAATGATGCGTGATGCTAATTGACCATAAGATAAGTTATCGACCGAACGTTGGGTACATATTTCAGCAGCCAATTCGTCGAGTTCCGATGTTTTCACACCGTCGTATATTTGCGAACACACTTTCTGTGCGACTTCTACAGGGTCGATATCGGACAATTTCGGTGCCATTTCACACATGAGACTGATACGAGTAGTTACCTTGTCGAAGGAAACGTTTTCGTATTGACCATTTCTCTTTAAAACGCGCATATTGAATATTGATTATCGATAAATATAAATGTGCATATATCTGGATAGAATAAGCGCGGTATGTTTAGACTATTTATAGGATTTACTTTTTTTCACAATGTATGTTAAGTAATAGGTAACATGGATATCCAATTCATCGTCTTCGCGATTATCGCATTCATTGTCGTCATCTATTTATCATCACGCCAAATCCGTCACGCACGTGTGACCGTTCTTCGTCCAGATATCGGAACGAAATGTGCATTAGGAACGATTCGCGGAGATACATGTATGCGCAACGAATATCGTCCTTGTCGTCAGGGTTCTTATGAACAATGTACGAATAATGTACCACCGGCAAGTAAATGCGTTTGCTCGAATCAACGCGGTTTCGAATTATGTGAAAAGGATTTGCAAATATCCGATGCATGTTATATGAAAGAATACGACCTCATACCGAATCTCGATATCGAATCAAAGTATTCAAACGACGATACGTTACCACGCGTAAATCGCTATGTGGTTGAAACGACGCCACATGATGTGATTGATTAATCAAGAAATTTGATTCGAATATCCATGTATTAGTAGAACATCATCCACACTTATACCGAATTAGACTATTCCGTGCAAAATGTCCTCTGTAAATACTCCATGTAACTGCGATAATGAAAATTGCAATTATGTCAATACACATTCATTCACAATCAATATGGAACACATCGTTCAATCAAAGGATATTGCAACCACACACTGGAATCTGTCATCCTCTTACGAATATACACCTGAAAATTTCTATGTGATTTCACTTAATATCGAACGATATAGTCACTTTGCAGGTTTGTATGCATACGACATGTCTCGCGATTCTGTCGTATATATACCGATGAATCCGAAAAATAATCTCGAACTCGATATGAATCTCATCGTCGAACTCGGAAAAGTTTCACATTGTGGCGGTCATCTACAATGGGACCAATTTAACAATAGTAACAAACATGATGCTATTATATCGATCATGAGTAACTATTCGTGTAGTTGTTATAATGACCTGAATGACTGGCATGATTCTCATTCTTCATATATTTGTATGCACTGTCAAATCGTTCGAAGAGAACTCACAAAGTATTCATTGAAACGTGCGCTCACCATCGCCGAATTCATGACCTATCTATATTCACACGTCGAAACCACATACGACGACCTTATTATGAACATGGTCAATCATTATAGACGATAATTTAATATTTTAGACTACACCTTATAATACGTCCCAACTATATCGAATTTCCGCATATTCGTGCATACTTGTAAGTAACAAACACGCATGAATCCGAAATAGAAATTATTTTTTTTCAATTAAAAAAATTTAAGGTATGTATATAATAAATGAAGATAGGAACAGGAACTAAACCAAACTATCAAAAAAGTATGTTGAATGTGAATGATATTATACGATATAATGGTCTCGTTTATCGTGTTGAATTTATACAACAGAATGGAACAATGTACATCCTTCATGACATGGAACACGGTGTGCGAATTCCATGTATCTTGAAGAACCGCACCTATACCATATTGGTCAGTAAGCGTCTCAAAAATGACATTAAACGGTCCGTCCGTAATCTACGCCGATATTCCAAACGCAATGAACCTGTAAAACCGCAATCGATGCCGACATCTGATGTGCAACCAATCGAAAAGGTTGAGTTATCATCCGGGGAAACATCAAAGATACACATTGTTGAATCCTATATAACCGAACAAGAAGTCTCTTTGTCGGATTCTGATTCCGTCAATGTTGAACATGAGTCACCTATGACGGAAGAAAAAAAAGTAGAACAAGTTGTTGAAACGACATCGCATTCGGCTTCGACGGAGACTGCGACAACCGCATCTGCATATATGTCGTATTGTTCAATTATGTAATTTGCAATCTTATCCATTGAATTATTGTGTTCTTACTATAATTCAATTGATTGTCGAGTACAATTGATTACACATTAATTTCATCGACATGTGTGTCTTGAGGTTCGACGACTGCGTTCGGAATAGTCTCCTCGACGGGTATTTCATTGTTATAACACAAGTAGCGTATCGACAATGTGGTTTCACGTCCTAACCGCTGCGCACGTCCAATCACCTGTTTTTCGAGGTCACTGTTCATGCGATGGTATATGATAATCTCATCCGTCATCTGTAGATTCAATCCCGCGCCGAAGAACCGAGCATTCAATAACAGAACTTGTACTTTACCTTCACGGAATGACTGTATTATCTTCTGAATATGAACGGTAGAACCGGATAACATTTCATAGGATATACACGTCTGGTCCAAGCGGTCGCGAATCACATTGAATGTCCCGTTGAATTCCGAGAATACGAGGTATCGTTTGGTCGGGTTCATAATGAGTTCGCGAATCAAAACGTCGATTTTATCAAACAATACACTGCTTTCGTGTGATTCCGTCATTGCGGTCAATTGACTTTCCATATCAGTGATATCATCATATGCATTCGATACTTGTCGTTCATATTTACTGATATCGAGAATCAGATTCATCGAATCCGGATTGACACCGGCACGGCACATCGGACATTTCGCGCGACCATTCACGATATGATGGATACAGTTGAAACAGAATATATTATTACAACAATTCAATATCGTCGGTTTCGTACATGTATCGAGACAGACCGGACACGTCTTTTCACTACTCTGACAAATACGTTCCTTTATATTATGAATGCGTTCATCGACGAGTTTCATCTCGACCTTCAAATCATCCAATGATTTTTTTGCATAAGTGAGACGACTGTAGAGATTATGACTGTGACGCGCACGTTCATTCTTTTCGTTTTCTTCCAATACACCCTTTTCGCGTGTTTCCGCGTCGAACTTTTCACGTTCTATCCCGATTTCCTGTATCTGTCGTTGTTTCTCACTGATGCGCAACTGAATGGAATCGAACTGTGTCTGAAACATATTACATGCGGATTTTATGATATTCGTCTCGGAACGAATGGGACATCCGATTTCCACTGCGGTCTGGTCGAGGTCACCGGCATTCATTGCTCTCATAATGGCCTCGTCGATATTGCCGTTCAGTGCAGCGATGTGACTTGGTGTGTAACAACGGTGATACGATATCGTCGGACTTGGTAGCGACATCGAGTCCATGACGAATTCCGGATGATTACGAATCATGCATCCATAAATACGTGCAGTATGATAACCTACATTATAACTCGAACGTAGATAGTTCATCTTCGATTTCAACATCGTGCATCCGCGCATACCATCTGTTAAATTGAGAACGGTGGAATTATATTCTCCATGTGGAAAGAGTAGTGATGCCATCGACGACGTAATACACCAGGTCATCTTGCCAAATACATGAGTACATGACGGCAACTTAATACTGTCTGCTTCGTCAAAGATGACACGTTGGAATACGAATCCTTCGATTTCTTCTACATGTTCGCACTCGACATAGTCGCGGGTGGTTTGGACACGCGCATAATCGATACGGTCTCGTAATTTCCCGATTGTGTCGATAAACTGTTCATACGATTCGAAGCGACCTTCATTGAAATCCTTTGTGAATGTATTGAATGAATGGCGGATATACGATTCAATTTGTGCATAATTTGTGAATCGATTGTCTTCGACCAACATCGTTGTTCCGTCGGTGTATTCCCGTTTATAAGCATTGCCGTGTTCGTCGTATTCCATAATTGCATTATTATCGTGACTGTATTGATGTGCATAGACCCGCGTTTTCCGATTCGTTCGATGGCGTAGATTACCTGTTTTTGCAAGGTGTTCCATGAAATCTTGGAACATCGTTGATTTTACTAGGACGATATCGACCGAATTCAATGTCTGTATAATTGCATCGCGTGTATTTCCTATACCACTGATATCCTTTGCTCCGCCGACTGCGAGATGCGTCAGATTGGTATATCGACCTATATAGTTCAACCATTGGAAATAGACACCATGTGGAACGACGATAAGGTTCGATTGGAATTCAATACAGTCGTCCGCAAGAACAACACCTTGTGCCAATTTCTTGTCCTTGCGGTCTGTCAATTTCTGGACTTTCACGATATTTGACCACATCTTGACTTGGGGTGATTCTGCGATTAGAGCAAGCATACATAGCGATTTACCACTGCCGACATTGTCACAAAGGAACAACATATTATATTGGAGAAGACGATGGTTCAGATTTTCGCGAGTATGCATCTCATAGAGTGTTCGACGTTGATGCGGTTTCAGGGGGATTCGGACTTTCGACGGAGTATCCATTGCAGGACCGAATGGCGAAATCGTCCCGTTATGATGCAATAATGTGATATACATGGTTTCTGTTGTAGTGCTGTTCATAATCGGACTGGTGACGGTCGAATCCATGTATCGCGCATTCAACGGATTCATCCAGTCATAGTTGTGTGGAGGTATATGTCGATGACGGACGTTGCGTTCAAAGACATCTTCGTGATGTATCTTATATTCAATTCCCCAATTGTCCGGTGTAATCTGGTCATAGGATGATGGTTCTTTATTGTCATTGTGTATATTGCCTATCGTGTGACTTATTTGACTCATTTCTGATGTGTATAGTCTTGGGTATGTTTCGCGATATATGTCCTTTACAGGAATGCTTATCATATCTTTTATTGTCAAATTTATATCATCGGAAATACCGGTATTCCGGGTCAATCAAATTTAGTGAAAAAAACCCGATTTTACCCCTTTATAAAATACCCGGAATTTATTTACATGGATTTCAATTGCATGGAATCAAATTCGGCGAATTCTATATGCACATCACGTTCCTCCACAAATCTCCGTATTCGAGTCTCGACGTTATCATGGAACATGTTATTTGATTATAGAAATTCCGTTTCTTGGTTATTTTCTATAATGAAATCTACGCCTAATTTGATATTGGACGATAAGGTTGTCGTTTTTTATACTTGGGTCTAACACGTTCCTGTTCATGACCATGACCATGAACATGCCCATTTCCATTTCCATTCTGATATTGGAGATGATGTGGTTGTGGTTGTGGTTGTGGTTGTGTTTGCACAGGAGTCTGTGGTATATTATACCATGAATGACCATAAGCACCAGTTGTTGAAGGTTGGGTGTTCGTGTTACGTGCAGAATATTTCTTTACATATTCATGTGGAATCATGTGTTTGTATTGACGCGGAACCATAACTTGATATTGTTGGACTGCAGGTGGAATATAAGTGGCATATGTATGTGTATGCGCATCGCCTTGTGGATGAACGTTATAGTGGTGTTGGTTTTGATGTTGTGGGGTATAGTCACGTGGAACGTCAGAACCCATATTTTGGTTATTTAAGTTTGCATATAATTGGTATTCGCACATAACCATATTGCCCTTGATACCGGTTACATTCACTGCGATTGTTTTTACTTTATTTTCCGACATAGAAACTTGTTCGATCATTGTATCTTCGTCATATTCGACGTACTCTCCAGGATATAATTGGCGAAATACGTTCATTTCAGTTTTAATCCCCGATTGATGAACAAAGATATCCTTTTTCGTATGTATATCGCGAACCATACCGTATCCCTTTTTAGGTTGAAACCATAATACTTGACCGACTTGTCTTTCTAATACTGGCGACCATGAAAGTGTTGTATCAAAGGACGATGATTCTAACGGTGTATTCGGGTCGTATTCGTGGATTTGTGCAGACGGGTCTATATTTATATTTTTATTAAAATTTGTCATCGTTGTATTTTGTGGCATGTGTAAAATAAACGGACTATATCTTTAAGCGTGGCAACTATCGTAAAAATGTGAGCGTCTAGATACAGAGGATATATTCTCGACAGATAGTAATTGACAGATTATTGACACATGTATTCTGACGACGATGACTATATGGACGAGTCCCCTTCCTCCGAGATGAGCACGAAACGAATGATTCTATGGATTGTTGCAATCATTCTCTGTATATTGACCGTGTTTCACTTCCTCAAATGGCGGAATGGACAATCCAATGAAACGATTGCGATACAACAGCAGAGTATCGACGAAATTGACCGTATATCCATCGATTATATCGACCAACCACTCGTGATTGATATGATTGAAGACGATACCCTCGAATACAATATGTTAGAATATCAACTCTATTCGCCACTCGGAATATTCCGTCACTATATCGACGCAGATATGAACCAATTCACGTCAAATCCCGAATATGTCGAACGCCATTTCCACGGAGTATTTGCTATCAAACCCGACAGCGATATCGTTGTCGTCTATCAAACGCCGAACAGGTCGCATACATCGTTTATCGTCGTTCATCCACACAATATCCTTCTTATTCCTCGGTGGGGTGTCTGGCGCATCGAACCGTATGATAAAATCACAAAAGGTGCAAATACAACAAGCGAAAACGACGAAACGGTCGAAGAACCGCATACACATACGCCGAACGAAATACGCGTAGAAACCTACAGTGTCGATACACCATGGACGAAGACGTATCGATGGTTCGCGAAATGCGCTATCTACCTCGGATTCAAATTGTAATCGCTATGTAATCGCGAGAACGTTCGAGTTCATTTGGACTCATAATTATCAATGGATATAGTAACAAGTTCTATACATATAACAAACAATGGGTGGCGGTTTATTGCAATTACGTGCATACGGAACAGAAAATCTGTATTTGAATGGTAATCCGCAAGTCAGTTATTTCAAAATAGCATATAAGCGTCACACACATTTCGCAGTTCAACCCATCGAGGTCCCATTCGAAACCATTGACAGTATATCCTATTCGATGCCGACGCGCATCAAGATGAAAATACCGCGTAATGCCGACCTAATGTCTAAATTTTTCATCGAAGTCACCATCCCACAGGTCAATGTCACACGTGACAAGGCGCCATTTCGTTGGATTCCATACCTTGGAGCACAGATGATTCAACGAGTGCGTGTATTAATCGGTGGAACGATGATTGAAGAACTCACCGGCGAATTCATTAATCTCTACCATCAAACACATCTATCGAACGAACAACTCGCGACCTATTACCAACTTATCGGTCACACGCCGGAATTGACGAATCCGTCTGATGCATGGGGAAACTATCCATACGTCGATGATGCATTGAGTTCGACGAACACGGCAATGCCGTCGATGCCACTGATGAATGCTGGTTATAAACGTCCATATACCATTCCGGAACGCCGATTGAGTATTCCGATTCCATTCTGGTTTCACCGCAATGACGGATGTGCTCTTCCATTAATTGCCCTTCAATATCACGATGTCGTCGTCGAAGTGGATTTCCGTCCAATCCGTGAATTGTATCAAGTCGGAACGATTGAAACGGTCGATTTATCCGCGTCATTCATCGGTGCTACGGAAGTCGAACCGCTTACACAACTAACGCGCACTTACTGGAGACGACCGGTATCATCGAGTGTCGAATTCAAGACGTATTCGTCACAAGGATTTAATACATGGGCACTCATTCCTCTTGCGAATATACACTATATCTTCTTGAGTGCCGATGAACGTGTTGCCTTTGCGAAGTCGGAACACCAATACCTGATTGAACGTGTGCAACTCTATGAACAAGTCGGAGTGAAGAATCGTGTTGCCGTCGAAGTGGAAACTTACCATCCGGTGAAAACGATGTATATCGCATGTCGCCGTAATGACCGCGATGAGACGAATGACTGGTCCAATTATACCAACATCGACAATCCGGAGATGGATGTCCGAAAATACCAGTCCTATTTCTATGAAAAATCGAAGGAACTCGCGGTTACTACACCTTCCGCTGGTAATGCGTTCCGACGTCTCGGTCAATATCGAACGAACGAATTGCGAACGACGAATGTCAATGTCACTATTGATTTAACAACTTATACAATTCGTAAAGAAGAAGCATACACAACTTCGCAGATACGAGACTTTCTTGCGATGTGGGACCGTCGTCCATATCAGAATATACCGGTCATTAACAATGCGAATCATACCTATTACACGCCGGATATCATACAAACGACGGAGATTATCATGAACGGTAATCCATTTATCGACGCGAAACGTGCATCCTATTTCGAAACCAATCAGGCATTCTTATATCACACCAATAAATTACCATCGGGGGTATCGATGTATTCCTTTGCGTTGAAACCTGAAATGTATGCACCGTCGGGTTCGTGTAATTTCAGTGAAATCAACAAATTAGAGTTTTATCATATCATGAAAGACACTACGACTTATGACCCGAACGTAGCATATGATGTCAATATATATTTAATTCAGCAAAATGTGTTACGTATCATGAACGGTATGGGTGCACTGGTGTATGGTAATTAAAGGCAATTTTTGACATTCGTATATATACATTATATACTAATCGCTAAATTGAAATTTCGAAAATGGCGACCGAAGAATGCAAAACTACAAATACCCGCAAATGTCACCAATGCAAACAAACATTGGATATTTCGCATTTTACCGATAATGATAAAGTATATTCGAAATGTAATGATTGCCGTGAGCGTATCAATAACCGAAAACCAAAAAATTTATGTGAAGTATGCGGAATAAAAGCGAGATATAATAATCCTTTTGAAAAATTAGGCAAATTTTGTAAAGAGCATAAGGAAGTTGGAATGATCGATGTTACACGACATCGATGTCAGTATGAAGGATGTAACAAAATACCAAATTTCAACTATGACGGTGAAAAAAACGGCAAATACTGCAAGGGACATTCTCTTTCATTCCTGGGAATGGTTGACGTTACTAATTCACGGTGCCAAACTGAAGGTTGTAATAAACAACCGCATTATAACTATGACACTGAAAAAACTGGACTATACTGTAAGGAACATTCCAATCCTGGTATGGTAAACGTTATACATTCACGATGCCAAACTGAAGGTTGTAATAAACAACCCTGTTTCAATTATGAAGGTAAAACAAAGGGACTATACTGTAAGGAACATTCCAATCCTGGTATGGTAAACGTTATACATTCACGTTGTCAAACTGAAGGATGTAAAACAATACCGACTTACAATTATGAAAGTGAAACAACTGGAATATACTGCAAGGAACATTCTCTTTCATTCCCGGGAATGGTATGTGTAACTGCAAAACTATGTAAAACTGAAGGTTGTAATAAACGACCATGTTTCAATTATGAAGGTGAAACAAAGGGACTATACTGTAAGGAACATTCCAATCCTGGTATGATCAACGTTATACCTTCACGGTGTCAAACTGATGGATGTAAAACACGACCGACTTACAATTATTATGGTGAAACAAAGGGACTATACTGTAAGGAACATTCTCTTTCATTTCCAGGAATGGTATGCGTAACAGTCAAACGATGTCAAACTGAAGGTTGTAATAAACAACCAAAATTCAACTATGAAGGTAAAACAAAAGGAATATACTGCAAGGAACATTCTCTTTCATTTCCAGGAATGGTATGCGTAACAGTCAAACGATGTAAAACTGAAGGTTGTAATAAACAACCTAACTTCAATTACGAAGGTGAAAAAAAGGGAATATATTGCAAGACACATTCTATATCATTTCCTGGAATGGTAGATGTTACACATACACATTGTCAAACTGACGGTTGTAATACTCGTGCACAATACGGCTATTGTGGTCAATCCACGACATTATGTGCTAAACATCGTGATTTACACGAACATAAAAATCGACTATATATCAAACCAAAACGAACCTGTATCGGTAATGATGAGGAAGAATGCAAAGATATCGCAGAATATGGTAAGACTGAACCAACTCATTGCCATGAGCATAAAACGGAAGATGAAATTCATCTTGTCGCCCAAAAATGCAATAACTGATGCTAAAAATGGATTATATGGATTACGTCCATTTTCCAATTAAACCTATAGTTATATAGGTCAATCGATTTCATATAACTTACGTTATATTGGGTCATGCATCATTGACCCGTACTGGGAATAATATTTAATTAGTATATTCCGAGCACCATGAACATCTCTATCGAGTTCATAATTACAATTTTCATTTTGGCATTTATAAATCTTTGAACCACCGACATTGTTCCAAATATGACCACAACATCCACATGTTTTGGTTGTATATTCTTCTGTTACGATAACTAATTTTCTTTTATCTCTTTCACATAAACCTTGTAGTTTCTGTTGGAACCGGTAATGAGACAATCCTTGCATCTCTCTTTTTGTTTTGGAACTAATTTTGTCTCCTGTAAGCATCTCTGATGTGCGGAATTCTGGGAGCAATATAGTTTCAAACTGATTCACTAATAGTGATGCAAGTTGGTTATGAAAATTTTGACTTATATTATAGAATTTCAATTCTAACTTTGATAGACGCTGTTTGAGTCTCCATTTTTTTCTATATTTCGACTTACTTCGAAGACTTCTCAAGTGGTCTATACGGTCATATAATTTTCTCAAATGTCTTATATGTTCTTCTCCTGATTTGAATACAAGTCCATCTGGACTATATCCAGTTTGAAATGTCCTTACACCTGGGTCCATTGAAGTAATTTCATTTGGAGCAGGTGAATATGGTTTCTCTTTTTCGTCCAATGTTAATATAAGATAGTA
>Ga0315900_10006392_pt1 | contig 15821 bp, 7 predicted proteins | sample LakEriMetagenome_FD_203521 | JGI IMG/M metagenome (GOLD analysis project Ga0315900, IMG submission 203521) | Freshwater fungal communities from buoy surface, Lake Erie, Ohio, United States - Buoy 12 MA114 | ecosystem: Environmental > Aquatic > Freshwater > Lake > Lake biofilm | place: USA: Lake...
TCCTGCGAGCCATGCGGCGTCCGGTGCGCCCGGGCCGCGAGACCGAGCGTGGTTGCCTCCGCCGCGCGCGCCGCGAGCGTCACGTCGTCCGGCGAGAACGCCGCGGCCGCGGTGCGCTTCAGGATGAACGCTCCGCGAACGCCGCCGATGGCGCCGAACGGCACCACGAGCACGGATCCCGCCTCGCCCGCGGCGAGGATCTCGCCCGAGTCGAGCGCGCGTCGCGCGAGTCGCAGCGGCGCCGCCGCGTCGCGGGCCTGCGCCGCAGCGCCGGGCGCGACGAACGTCTCGAGCCGCGCGTCGGTCGCGCGAAGCGGCACCGCCCCGCACGCAAGCGTCGCGGCGATCGCCCGCGCAGCCTCCGCGAGGAAGGCGTCGGCGTCGGTCGGCTCGAGCGCACGGGCCACGAGCAGCGACGTCAGGTCCGCGGGCGGCGAGCCCCCGGCGCGCGACGCGGCGTCCGACGCCATGCCGTCGTCCCGCGTCTCGATGGGCGCCGCGCCCTCGGACACCAGCAGGAACTCGCTGTCGCCGCAGCGGATGCGGTCGCCAGCGCCGACGCGCACCAACCCATCGGTGCGCGCGCCGTTGACGAATGTCCCGTGGCGACTGCCGAGGTCGCGGACCCTCCAGCCGTCGACATCCGGCGTCAGTTCCGCGTGGCGGCGGCTGATCGACGCGTCGGTCAGGTCGAGGGCCTCGGTGGACCGCCCGATGAGCTGCGGCTCCCGCTCGGGGAGCGGGTAGACGCGCCCTCGATCCGGGCCACGCACGACGGCGAGCGACAGCATGCAGTCCATCGTACGGGAGCCGCCTCTACCATGCGCTCCATGGCCGAGCCGCTCCAACCCTCCATGCGCGTGGTGATCCTGCACGGGAAGGACGGCTTCACCATCCTCGAGCGGCTGAAGCGGTTCCAGCGCGCGCTGACCGACGCCCACGGCGAGGTGTCGCGCTTCGACTTCGACGGCGCCTCCGCGCGCGTGATCGACGTGCTCGACGAACTCCGGACCTTCGGCCTGCTGGCGACGCACAAGTTGATCGTGGTCGACAAGGCCGATCAGTTCGTCGCGGGGGAGGAAACCCGCCGTGCGCTCGAGCGCTACGCGGAGAGCCCGATGCAGGAGGCCACGCTGGTGCTGCGCGCCGAGACGTGGCGGCCCGGCAATCTCGACAAGCTCGTCGCGAAGGTGGGCGCCGTGCTCAAGTGCGAGCCGCCCGACGACGCCGTCGCGGCGGAGTGGTGCGGGCGCCGCGCCGAGAAGGCGCACGGCGTCGCGATCGGCGACGACGCGATTCAGGCGCTGGTGTCGCGCGTCGGCAGCGACCTCGCGCGGCTCGACACGGAACTGGCGAAGTTCGGCGCGTATCTCGCCACCGAGCCCGAGGGTTCGCGCGTCGTGACGAAGGCGCTGGTGACGGCGCTCACAGGGCAGAGCCGCGAGGAGGCGGCCTGGTCGGTGCAGGAGGCGTTGCTGTCCGGCCGGCCCACCGAGGCGATCCGTCGCGTGCGCGAACTCGTCGAGATCTCGCAGGCGCCGGAGCAGCTCATCCTCTGGTCGCTCGTCGACCTTGCGCGCAAGATGCACGACGCAGCCCGGCTGCTCGAGGAGGGGCAGCCCGAGCAGGGCGTCGCCCGCCAGGTGAAGCTGTGGGGTGCGTCGACGAACCCGACGCTGCGCGCGGCTCGGGCGCTTGGCGGCGGAGGCTCGGCCCGGTTCCTCGCTGCAGCGATCGACCTCGACCGCCGGTCGAAGAGCGGCCAGGCCGGCGAACTGTCGCGCACCCTCGAGGCGTTCGTCGCCTGCTGGAGCCCCGCGCTTGCGGGCCGAAGCGGCCGCGGCGCGCCGACCGCCTCACGGTGACTTCTCGCGGTGACTTCTCACGGTGATCGCTCCCGCCGTCGCACGGCTGGCACACGGGGCCCTCTGGGCGCCCGGTGACATCGATTCCGTGGCGCCCCCAGCGTGACGCACGGCCCAAACTGTTGTTTTAGGACGCAGTTGGCCGATCTTCCCCACGCCCGTCGCTTCACGCGCAGCGAACGCTGTGCCGTGGGCCGTCGGGAATGGGCATTTGTCGAGCCCATTGGAAGCACTCGGGAAACACTCGGCCGGAGCGCAGGATTGTCTCCCGCCGACCCGCTGCGATGGGCGAACGACGCGCAGGAAGCGCGTTCCGCGAAGTTCGCCGTTGAATCCGCAGATGAACCGGCTCGCTGCCCGGATTGGCAGCGCCCGGGACAGGCATGCCTCGGCAGTCCATGCAGCGTCAGCAACCACACGTTGTCTCAGGCCGCCAACCCCGGCCTCTCCACCCTGAGACGAAGGAGCACACCGTGCAGAATCGCACCACCCCCGCACGCATCGACACCACGCACTCGCTCGACCCGGTCGAGATCGTCCTGAACGGACCAGCCGCGCGCGACGTCGAGGTCACGGAGGCGACGTCCCTTGGTTCGCAGGCCTTCACCCCGATCTTCACCGTCGCGGCGCGAACGCCGCTCCTGCTGCTCGGCGTCTTCTCGATGGCGGCTCTCGGCTGCGCGCAGTCGGGAAGCTGGACCGACAGCCGCGAGGGGGACGGCAACGCGCCCTCGATCGCGGCGCGTGAGCCTGGCCCGACCGCCGACGCCCGCGGGATGTCGGATTCGAACCGCCAGGTACCGGGCGCCTCGGTCGCGTTCGATGCGCCGAACGGCGGCACCGACGTGCCCTCCCGCGCCTCGGATGGACTCATCGATTCCCTTGCTGCGACCTACGCCGCCGACATGGCGGCGCTGGCGGAGATGCAGCGGGCACGCCGCGAAGCCGCAGCCGAAGTGATCGAGACGCAGAGCCTGCAGACCCCGGAGAGCAGGGGAATTCCGCCCGCCCAGGCCATTTCCATCGCGCCGACCGCCTCGACCGCGTTCGGCGCGCCGATGCACTCCCAGATGTCGAACGACGGCACGCAGGGTGCGGCGAGCGACGCTCCCCAGTCCGAGACGCCCAAGACCCTCGTGCGTACGCCCGCGACCCCGGCGATCCGCCCGACGACAAAGGCGGCGGATGCGAAGGCGACGACCCCGAACCCGACGAACCCGAATCCGACGACCCCGAGGCCGAGCTCCGCTCCGACGTCCGAACCGGCCGCGCCGCCGAGCAGCGGTGGTGGCACTGAGACGACCGCAGCCACGAACCCGAATCCAACTTCGACGGGCACGCCGCACGGAACCCACGACGGAACCCACGACGGAACCCACGACGGAACCCACGACGGAACCCACGACGGCACTCACGACGGAACCCACGACGGGACGGACGACGGGACGGACGGGCACGCGAACACCAACCACACGGGGCCGCACCAGCCCCCGAGCGCCGGAACCACCGACCCGACGACGGCGAACGCGTCCGCAACCCCGGCGCCAACCCCGGCGGGAACCACGACCACACCGGCGGCCCCCGCGTCGCCCATGATCACGGCGGTGAATGGCGCGCTCGAGCTGCCTCCGCCGCCGGCGCCGACTCCCACGACACCCACGGAGCTGGCGAAGTTGCTGGCGGAGAGCCTCGCGAAGCAGAGCCAGGACAGCACCACCCCGATGCGCGAGTGGCTTGCCTTCGCGGCGCTCGCGGTGGCCGAGCCCACGCTCGAGTTGCCCGCCGACTTCGGCGCCGACCTCCTGCCCACCGAGCGCGAGCGCATCACCCGCGCGCACGCCGGCTTTGTCGCCCTTGGCAAGGCCCTCCAGAGCGGCGCGGACGAGATCGACCGGACCGTCGCAGATCGCCTGCTGAGCGCGCTCGCCGGCGGTCCCAAGCTCTCGATCCCCAAGGTTGACCTCTGCACCCGCGTCGAGGGCTTCGGCCGCTACATCCCGCTCGCGAGCAACAAGTTCCTCGCCCGGGCGAACACGCGCTTCATCGTCTACACCGAGCTCGATGGGTTCAGCAGCGAGTTGACCGACGGCGCGTTCGTCACCCGCCTCGCGACCCGCGTGTCCGTCCAGTCCGAGCGCGACGGGATCGATGTCTGGCAGCGCAGCCCCGAGTGGACGGCCGTCGTCGACTCGAGCGACGTGCGCCGCAAGGAGTTCTTCCTCTGCGAGATCGTCCCCGTCAGCGAGTACCTCTCGGTCGGCAGCTATCGCCTGAAGGTCGAGGTTCGCGACGAATCGACGGGTGCCGTGGCGGAGTCCATCGTCCCGATCCAGATCGTGGCCGATCCGGCGATGGCCGCAGCGACCGAGTGAGCCGCCGGGACGGCCGCCTTCGCGTACTCCTTCGGATTCACGCGGACCCCGAGCCCAGCGCCAAATCCAGCCCTTCACCCAGGCGCCCCCTGCCCGATGGCGGGGGGCGCTATTCTTCGCGCGTGGCCACGATGACCCGAGACCCGCGCGCAGCCTCGACTTCTTCCCGCGATTTCCTCGGCATCGAGGGACTTGCGCCGGGCGAACTCGAGACCCTCCTCGACCGTGCCGAAGCGCTGCTTCCCGCAGCGATGGGGCAGGTTCGATCGGAGCCAAGGCTCGCAGGCCGCGTGGTCGCGAACATCTTCTTCGAGGACTCGACGCGCACCCGCGTCAGCTTCGAGATCGCCGCGAAGCGACTCGGAGCCGAGGTCGTGAACCTCGGTGCGAGCGGCTCGAGCGCCTCGAAGGGCGAAACGCTCGTCGATACCGCGCGCAACATCGAGGCGATGGGTGTCGATGCCATCGTCGTCCGCACCTCGATTTCGGGAGGCGCCGCACTGGTGGCCCAGCACGTCGACCGGCCTGTCATCAATGCCGGCGACGGGCGCCATGAGCACCCGACGCAGGCGCTGCTCGACGCCCTGACGCTGCGCCTCCGGCTCGGCAGCCTGTCAGGCAAGCGCGTGGCGATCGTCGGCGACATCGCGAACAGCCGAGTGGCCCGCTCAGCGGCGCATGCGTTCGTCCGGCTCGGCGCCGAGGTCATCGCCGTCGGGCCGCCATCGCTGGTTCCTGTCGGATTCGACGCCATCGCGAACGGCCCGGGTAAAATCTCGATCACGCACGATATAGACTCTATTCTTGGCGATCTTGATGCGATCATGACACTACGCATCCAACTGGAGCGGGCCGCTGGCGGCGGAATCGCTCCAGATTATCGGTCTGGTTACGGCCTCACCAGCGAGCGCCGGGCGAAACTGAAGCCCGGCACGCCGATTCTCCATCCCGGCCCCGTCAACCGGGGTGTCGAGATCGATGATGCGGTCGCCGACGATACGGCCGACAGCGTGATTCTCAAGCAGGTTTCCTGCGGAGTCGCGGCGCGAATGGCTGTGCTTCTGCGTGCGATCGCCGATTGAGCGCGCGGTCGCGCCGGGTGTCGGACAGTCCTTTCCTCAAACTCAAGCGCGCTGCATGCCGATAAGACGGCGCGTTCGTGTCGCAGCCACCGCTCGGTGGTGCGTTGCGTACGACGGTGCCACCGGAGTCCAAGATCGTGAATCCCAAGAAGTTGCCTCGTGATCGAGTCTCTCCGCAGCCGCTCCAGTCGCGGCATGAGCTGCTCTCCGAGCATTGCGTCGTCGGCGAGGTTGCCCCGCGCGACGTCGGCGCGACGTCGCGCCCAACCTTCATCCTTTCGGTTGGCCGCGTTGTCGGCTGCGCGGTCGCGTCCGCGTCGCTGCTCGGCTGCGAGGTCGACTCGTGGATGGATCCGAGCCGCACCGGCTACTTCGAGACGACGCCCACCACCATGCCCGTGCTTGCGCGGCTCGACGTGATCGAGCGCGGCGGCGTGGGAGGCACGCAAGCCGGCCCGCCGATCGAGGAGGACCTCGTTCCTGCGGAACTGAAGTACCGCCTCTCTCCGGCAGACGAGATCCGGGTCGAAGTGTGGGAACTCATCGAGGTCGGACGGACGGAGATCCTCGAGGTCGTCGTCGATCAGACCGGCAACATCCGCATCAAGGAACTCGGCGACGTCGTCGCGGCCGGACTCACCATCGAGGAACTCCAGAAGGAAATCGAAGCGAAGGCTTCGCGCATCATCAGGGGTACGCCGGTCGTCGGCGTCAGCCTGATCCGCGGCCAAGGCTTCCAGTTCTCGATCTCTGGCTCGGTGCAGACCGTCGGCGTGTTCGGCCTGAACCGTCCCGACTTCCGCATCGCCGAGGCGATCGCGCTTGCCGGCGGAGCGCTCCCGACCACGCAGCGCGTCACCGTCGTGCGCTCCGCGCCGCTCGATGACACGCTGAACCCCGTCTACCCCGAGCCGGAAGCGCGCAACATCAAGGTGATTCCGCCGATCACGCCGGTCGACGACATCACGCCGAAGACGCCTGGCACGGGTGGCGCAGCCCCCGCGCCGTCGAGCGGCACGACTCCCGCGGAGGCCAAGCCCGCGGTCGACATCAACGACCTGATCGATCAGCTCGACTCGAAGGCGCGTCAGCCCGATGCGCCGGCTGGCGGAGCGGCGCCCGCGACCGATCCGGCCGCGACGCCTCCGACCACGCCGCCTGCCACGCAGCCCGGCGCGGCGCCCGGCATGCTGAAGGGCTCGAGCTCGCGCGGTCCGCGCGTCTTCAACGCCGACGATGCGCCGCCGATCGATGTCGACGACGTCACGTCGCCGACGGTGCAGGACGCGGTGACCGCGCCGGTCGCCGCAGACTCGACCCAGGCGGTCGGCGCCGGCGGATGGGTGTTCGACACCGCCGCCGGACGCTGGATCCGCGGTGGCGCTCCCTCGACTTCCGGTCCGCGTGGATCGGACAATGCGGCGGCAGCGCGGCCGATGTACGCCACGCGCATCATCGAGATCGACTACCAGGCGCTCATCCGCGGCGACCAGAATCTGAACATCGTGGTGCGCCCCGGCGACCAGATCTACGTCGAGCCGCCTGAGACCGGCTTCGTGTACATCGATGGCGAGATCAACCGGCCCGGCGTCTACGAGATCCAGAATACGAACGGCCGACTCACGCTGAGCCGCTTCGTGTCGGCGGCAGGCGGACTCTCGCCCACCGCGATTCCGAACCGCGTCGACCTCGTGCGCGTGATCGGCAAGGACCGCGAAGCCACGATCCGCGTCGACCTTGCCGCGATCCGGAACCGATCCGAGCCCGACATCTACATGCGTCCCGACGACCACGTGATCATCGGTACGAACCTGATCGCGACGCCGCTTGCCGTCATTCGCAACGGCTTCCGCATGACCTATGGCTTCGGCTTCCTCCTCGATCGCAACTTCGGAAACGACGTGTTCGGTCCGCCGCCAGAGTCGAACCCATTCAACTGATAAAAACGGCCTTGCTGCCTTCACTGCTGATCTACGTGGTGCCGTCACGCTCCAGTTTGGAGGATTGGATGCGACGGAGGGCGCGGCAAGCCGACGAAACAACCCCCGCATGCGCGACCGACCGACCGAGAGCCCGAACCAGAGTGCAGCAGGCCGCGTAGCCGAGCGTCCCGCTCTGCGCCGGGCGCGTGCCGCCCAAGCTGTCGCGTCACTCGAGCGCGTGCGCGCCGGTGGGCTTGCAGGGCTGCCTTCGGAATCACCGCGATGAATCAACTCCGAGGCGCCAGATTCGATGCATCGGTCGGTGCGGCACCCGGGGGAGGTGGTGCGCGCAGGGCCGCCGCGACCGCAGCCGCCGCGCTTCGCAGCGTGACTCCGACGCAGGCCATCGTCGCGGGAACGGTGCTCCTCGGTGCGCTCATCGCAGTCTTCTGGGTCTTCGCGAAGCAGCAGTTCATCCAGGCCTTCGAGCAACCTGCCGACTGGGGTCACACCCTGCTCGTGCCGTTCATGTCGGGCTACTTCGCCTACCTCAAGAAGGACGAGATCCTCGCGAAGCCGTTCAAGGCGAACTGGATGGGGCTTCCCATCGTGGTGTTCGGCGTCGCCGCGTACGTCGCGTCGACCTTCGGACCCTCGTGGTTCGTGCTCCACCACAACGCGCGCGGCGTGTCGATCAGCATCACGCTCGGCGGCCTGAGCCTCCTCATCCTCGGTTGGAACGCCACGAAGTACCTGCTCTTCCCGCTTGCCTACTGGGTCGTCTTCGGCCAGACGGTCAGCGACCGGCTGCTGCAGCTCGTCACGCAGCGCATGCAGGATTGGTCGGCGGTCGGCGCGTGGGGCATGCTCGCGGTGTTCGGCATCGACGTCGAGCGCAGCGGCAACGTCATCACGGTCTTCGTCGATGGGAAGCCCAACCAGCTGAACGTCGCCGAGGCGTGCTCGGGCATGCGCATGCTCGTCGCGTTCCTCGCGCTTGGCGTCGCGATCGCCTACACCGGCCTGACGGTGACGTGGCAGCGCGTGGCGCTGGTGCTCTCGGGCGTGCCGGTCGCGATCGGCGTGAACGTGCTGCGCGTCTTCACGCTCGGCATCCTCTCGCTCTACGACGCCAACTTCGCCGCGGGCGACTTCCACAGCTTCATCGGACTCGTCTGGCTCGTGCCGGCGCTCGTCCTCTACCTCGGCATCATGTGGTTCCTGCGGAACCTCTTCGTCGAGAGCGCGGACGCCGCCAAGAAGCCGGAGCCCGCCGCCGCGGCGACGACCGGAAAGGGGAATGGCGATGCGGGCTGATGCATCATCGATTCGCGCGTACTTCATCGCGCTCGGCGTGCTCATCGCCGGCGCCGTCGGATTCCGGCTGCTTGTCGGCCAACTCAACATCTTCCTGATGAAGGAGCGCGTCGACCTGCGCCGCCCGCTCGACACCGTTCCCACCAAGATCGGCCGCTGGGAGCGGTTCGGATCGGACAGCGTGTTCAGCGACACGCTCATCGAGGAACTCGGGACGCGCAGCTACCTCGATCGCACCTACGCGATCGACGGCGATCCGGCGAAGGGCATCATGCATGTCCACGTGGCCTACTACACGGGCACGATCGACGCGGTGCCGCACATTCCCGAGCGCTGCTGGGCCGTCGGTGGCCTCGAGCTCACGCGCAACTCCGAAGGCGCGAAGCTCGACATCGACCGCAGCGCCTGGGAGCCGCTTGTCCGCGACGGCATCGAGCCTGGCCGCTACATGTCGGTCTCGGTGATCGATCCGGTGACCGCCGACATCGAGCGCGTCGCCATGCCGCTTGGCGACATCGTGGCCACCACGATCGAGTTCCAGGATCCGAAGTATCCGCAGGACCGACAGGTCGGCGGGTACTTCTTCATCGCGAACGGCGTCGCGGTGGCCTCGAGCTATGGCGTCCGCCAGGCCGCGTTCAACCTCCGCGACCGCTACGCCTACTACTGCAAGATCCAGCTCACCAAGCGCGGCAAGGTCGCCGAACCGAATGGCTCGCTCGTCGAGCCGTTCACGCGCGACGCCGCCGATCTTCTCGGCGGACTGATCCCGCACGTGATGCGCTGCCTTCCCGACTGGCCGACCTACGAGGCGAAGTCGCGCGAGGCGACTGCATCGACGTCGGCGGAGAAGCCCGAGGGCGACACGCAGGCGGCGGCTCCGGACACGCACGGTCACGCGCGGCGCCCGGACGACCAGATCGACGACCGCAACGGTTCGTCGCTCCAGCTCGCAATCGGGGAATCGAACGGGTCACGCACGGACGCGCAGCGGAATCCGCCGCGTGATTCGAGGAACTAAGTCATGGCACAGAAACTCAACAAGAAGCTTGTCTTCGTCGTCGGATCGCTCCTCATCGCGCTCGTCATCGGTGGCGCGGGGATCTTCCTGATCCGCTACCGGACCGACGCGGACCGCCATATCCGCGCGGGCGACGCCGCGATGGCGGCGGGCGACTTCACGAAGGCGGCCGAGTCGTACGGGCGCGCGGTCGCGAAGAAGCGCACGAACGTGCCGTACCTCGAGAAGTTCCTCGACGCGACCATGAAGGTCCGCTCGGCCAACGAGAACGACGCCCGCGAGCGCTACGGCCAGTCCCTCGCCGCGCTCGCGAGCCTCGCGCGCGCCGAGCGCGGCAAGCTCGAGCGCTGGCGCGCCTACTTCGACGCGCTCGTCGAGCAGGCCGAGGCGGTCGGCAGCGTTGCAATCTGGAAGTCGCTCTCCGACAACACGAAGGAACTCGCGCAGGCATCGGCGCCGAACTCGACCGGCGTCGCCGTGGCGAAGATCTACAGCGGATACGCGGCGATGCGCCGCGCCGAGTCTCTCGACGACACCGAGCGCGCCGACGCGCTGGCGAAGCTCGCGGAGGCCGTGACCGATCCGGGGCTCACCCCGCGCGAGAAGGACCTTGGCTACGGCGCGATCGCGCGCATCGGCGTGTCCGAGCTCGCCCGCGCCCGTTCATCCGGCGTCGCGGCGCGCATCGAGGCGGCCACGAAGACCGCCGACGCGGCGATCGCCGAAGCGCAGGCGAAGTCCGCGGGAGGCCTGCAGACGGCGATCGCGGGCTTCGAGCGCGCCATCATCGACGCGCGCGGCAACGCGGCCGATGCGACGCTGCGCGAGAAGATCGAGGACGTCCGCGTCGCCGCCGAAGCCGCGAAGCTCACAGGCCTCGAATCGCTCAATGTGGCGGGAATCCTCTCTCGTGGCGGCGAGTTCGGCGCGAAGGTCGCGGCGGATCTGCTGGCGAAGGCGATCGCGCGGAATCCCGACGCGCTCATGGAGCGCCGCGCACGCGCGCTGCTGGTCCGCCCGACCGACCGCGCCGATGCGCTCCGCGAGATCGAGGCGGCGCTGGCCGTCCAGCGCCCGACCACCGGCATCGTCGCCGCGAGCTTCGACTCGAACCGTCTCTCGTGCGCGATCATCCGCTTCGACATCCTGTTCGACGACTCCGCAGCCGCCGAAGGTGCGGAGTTCGACGCGCTCGTCGCAAAGGCCGCGAGCGCCCGCGAGGAGATCGCGAAGATGCTGGTCGGTGCAGCCGACGACTCCGCGCTGCTGCGCGCCGACGCGAAGCTCGCGATGAGCCGCAAGGAGTTCCAGCAGGCGCTCCTCAAGCTCAACGAGATCTTCCGCAAGGGAAGCGCCATCGACCTCGAGCTCTACGTGCTCTCGGCGATCTGCAGCCAGCAGGTCGGCGAGGCCGGCCGCGCGCTCGAACTCATCACGAACGGCCTCCAGCTCGCGCCATCGAACACGCAGCTGCTGAAGATCCGCGCGCAGCTCGAGATCCGCACCGGCCGGCTGGCGGACGCCAGCGCGACGCTGCGGCTCGTCCGCTCGATCGATCCCAACGACAAGGAGGCCGAGGAGGCCGAGAAGCGCGTGGCCGCCGCCATCGCCGCCGACCCGGCGAGCGGTGCAGGCGTCGCCGGCGGCGGACAGTTCGCCGATGACTTCGCGCGCGTGCAGGAAGCGATCGAAGCCGGCAACTTCGTGCTTGCGCGTCAGTTGGTGGCGGCGCTTCGCGTCGAGCGAAAGGACCCGGATCCGCGCCTCGAGCGACTCGCCGTCGCCGTCGAGCTGCGCGCGGGCGACGACGCCGCCGCGAAGGCGCTGCTCGCGTCGGCGCTCGAGCGTCTTCCGGGAGACGTCGGACTTGCCCGTCTGAACGCGGTCATCTCGACGACGGACCCGGTCGAGCGCGTCGTGATGCTCAGCGAATCGGCTGACGTGCCGGAGCCTGACAGGACCGTTCTCATCTATCTCAACATGGTGCAGTCGGCGGCGAGCGTCGCCCAGGCTGCCGATCGCGAGCGCCGGCTCGGCGCCTCGACGGCCGCGGCGACCGACAAGGCCGCGAAGCGGCTTGCCGAGGGCGTGGCCGAGTGGCGCGCGAAGGCCCGCGCGGCCGATCCGATGAGCCCAGTGCTCATCGAGTCGGAGTTCCGCGACGCGCTTGGCGCGAAGGACTATGCCGCCGCCGGCGCGGTGATCACGCGTGCCCGCGAAGGCAAGCGCGACTCCACGCAGGTGCCGCTGCTCGAGGCGCAGCTCCTCATCGCGCAAGGCAAGCTCCGCGAGGCCGCCACCGGCCTCGAGCGCGCCATCCAGGAAGGCAACGACGCCTCGTCGGTGTACCGCACGCTCGGAAGCGTGCTCGAGGAGCTCGGCAATGTCGAAGGCGCGCTGCGCCAGTATGAAGAGGCGTACAAGCGCCGGCCCGACGATACGCAGACCATCCGGCTTCTCGTCGGCGCCAACGTTCGAAGCGGCAACACGCAGCGCGCGCTCGAAGTGCTGCGCGCGGCACGTCAGGTCGCCGCGTCGGACGAGGAGATCGTGAATGCATGGCTCGCGCTCGAGACGCAGTCCGGAGACCGCCGGCTTGCGATCGGGCTTCGCGAGAACCAGTACCGGGCGAGCCCCGCGGACACGCAGAATGCCGTCGCGCTGGCGGGTTTCTTCGCCACCGGCATGCCTGAGCGCGCCGACATTCTGACCGAGGGCGGCCAGCCCGCATACACCGATGCGGCGTGGCTCGCGCTCTCCGAAGCGCAGCGCAACGCGGCGCTCGACCAAGTCCGCAATGCGTGGCGTCGTCGCGCCGAGGACATCTTCACCGCGACGTTGCGACGGGACCCGAAGAACGTCGATGTTGCCGAGCCCCTCGGCGCGATGCTGCGGTCGCTCGGTCGCGAGGCCGACGCGGAGCGCGTGCTGAAGGACGCCGTCGCCGCCGGCGGCGCCACCGTGGGCTGGCGCGGGCATCTTGCGCTTGGAGCCCTGCAGCTGCAGATCAACAAGCGGGACGCCGCCGAGGCGAGTTTCCGCGAGGCGATCGCCCGCGAGGAGAAGGCCACGCGCGATGCGACCCGTGCCGTGATCGAGCTCCTGCTGAGCCAGGAGCGGTTCGCGATGGCGCTTCCGTATCTCGAGGATCTCGTCACCAGCGATCCCGATCCGGCGGTGCGGTACCGGCTTGCCGAGTCGCTGATGCGCGTCGGCCGGATCGACGACGCGCGCAAGGCGTTCGACGCCGCTCCGCGCGATGGAAACAACCCGCGGCTCGGCGAGGACCTCCTCGATGGCGCGCTCATGGTGGCGACGGGCGACCGTCTTCGTGCCGAGGGCAAGCGGGCCGAGGCCCGCGCTGCCTACGAGGCCGCCCTCGCGCCGTACCAGCGCGCGAAGGCGCAGGCTCCCAGCAGCCCCCAGCCGTTCGTGCAGGATGCCATCGCGAAGCGGCAGATCTTCCAGCTGACGGGCGACAAGACGCGGTACGCGGAGGCGTTGGCCGCTGCGGACCGTGCGATCGCCCTCGGGGCGACGTTCCTGCCCGCATGCATTGTCCGTGCAGACGTGCTGACCGCCGGCGGCGACATCCCCGGCGCACTCGGCGAGTACGACCGTTACCTGAAGCTCGTGCCGACATCTCCCGAGATCCGTCGGCGCTTGGTCGATCTCGCCGTTTCCTCAGGCAACCCCGATCGCGCAGAGGCCGCGCTGCGCGCAGCCATCCTTGCCGCACCGGGCGAGTTCGGCTGGCATGCGGGTCTCGGCGAAGTGCTGCAGCTCCGTGGCCGGCATGCCGACGCCGCCTCTTCGTTCGCGCGCGCGGACGCGCTCCGGCCCGATTCGGGCACGTTCCTCCGCGAGCTCGATGCGCGCATCCGCGCAAAGGACTATCGCGGCGTGACCGAGGCGACCCGTCGCCGCGGCGACTTCGTGCGCGGCAATCCGACCGCGCGCGCCTATGCCGGCATCGCGCTCATCGGCCGCGGCGAGGCGAGCGACGGCATGAAGACGCTCAAGGAATCCTACGAGGCGGCGGTGGCCGCCTCGACGGACGCCGACGACCGCCTCGTCGGCGAGTGGCTTGCCGTGACGGAGCTCCTGTACGGACCGACGGAACTGGCGAACGCCGAGAAGCTCTTCAAGGAGGTCGTCGGTCCGGATCTGTCGCCTCGCGCACGGGTCCAGCTTGCGTTCCTCGCGGCGTCCAGCCCGAGCGGCGGTCCGCAGACGATGATCGAGTACTTGCAGCCGCTCGAGAGCATGGACTTCTCGAAGACCCCATCGGTCGGGGCAGTGGTGCTCGAGCGACTCGGCACCGCGTACTACCTTGCTGGGGACTGCGCGAAGGCCGTGAACACCTACGAGCGGGCGCTGACCTACTCGCCGGACGCCGACGTCATCCTCAACAACTTCGCCTACCTCTGCGGCGATTGCCTGAAGGATCCGGATCGCGGCCTCTCGTCGGCGCGACGCGCCGTCGCGATCGCGCCCACGCGGGTCGAGTATCTCGACACGCTCGGCTCGCTGCTCATTGCCAAGGGCGAGTTCGCCGAGGCGCTCGGCGTGCTCGACCGCGCCGCGGACATCGGCACCAGCGCGGCGGTCGAGTACCACCGCGCGCAGGCGCTCTCGGGGTTGAACCGGAAGCCGGAGGCGCGCGACGCGTGCACGAAGGCGATGGGGCTCAATCCAGATCCAGCCATGCGAACCAAGATCGAGAAGCTCAGCGCAGAGTTGAAGTGACCTGTCGGAACGCGGCCGCCGCGCACGCCCCTCAAGTGCGCGACGGAAAGCCCCGATAAACGGAATCCGAGGACGTTTATGACGACTGCCCCTGCCAGACCACCCGCCGAACTTCGCCCTCAGACCCAGCGCTCGCGCCCCGGCGGCGCCGCGCAGGTCCAGATCGATCCCATCCGCGTGCTTCGCCAGCACGTGTGGGGAACGGTCGCAGCTTCCATCATCGGCGTCGCGGTCGGCGGTGTCGCGTACGGCGCGCTGTCCTTCGTATATCCGCTGTTTTCCGCGCAGGTGCTCTTCGAGCTTCCGGCGCCGCCATCGGACGTGGGTGACGTGATCGTGCGCGACCAGCGCACCGAGGAGGCGGTCGAGCGTCTCGGACAGACCGAAGCCTCGCGCGTGCGTTCGCGCACGCTGCTCGTGGCGGCCATGAACCGGCCCGACATCGCAACGACCGCGTGGAGCAACGGCTACCTCGACGAGTCGGGCGTCTTCGACCCCGAGGAGGCCGTCGACGACCTCGAGGACGAACTGAGCGCGAGCCATCTTCGCCGAACCAACTTCTTCGCCATCTCCTGGTCGACGCACGTCGCGAGCGATGTGCCTGTCGTCCTCAATGCGATCGCCGACACCTACATCGATCAGCGCAAGGCCGAGGAGGATGCCCGGTTCGCGGTGAACCGCAAGACATTCCAGGATCAGTTGAACCGGATCGAGAACGAGATCACCGACCTCGGCAACCAGCTGTCGAAGTTCGTGCAGGACAACAACATGACCTCGACCAGCGAGGAGCGCAACGAGCTCCTGCTGCGCATCGAGGACACCGCGCGCCAGATCAACCAGACGCGGACGCAGCTCACGCTTGCCCTGAGCCGCCGCCAGCAGACCGAGCAGAAGATGAAGGGCGTCGTCAAGGAGACGCCGGAAGACATCCGCCGCGCCGAAGAGGACGAGCAGATGCGCCAGGCCAACCTCACGCTGCAGCAGCTGCGCGTCGAGGCCGAGTCGCTGCGCAAGCGCTTCACCGAGGGGCACGCCGCCATCCGCACCGTCGAGGCGCAGGTCAAGGCCGCCGAGATCGAGCGCGACGCCAAGCTCACCGAGATCCTCCGCCGCAACATGAACGCGGACTTCAAGGAGTACAACGACGTCGCGCAGAGCCAGACGTCCGTCCTCAAGGAGTTCGAGGACAAGCTCGAAGTCCAGACCAAGGCGCTGAAGGACTACACCGCGAACCTGACCACCCTGCAGCAAGTGCGCGAGCGCCGCGAGCGCCTTCAGGAGGCGCGCGCGAAGCAGCTCGAGGTGCTCGCGAACCTCGATCAGCTCAAGGCACGCGAAGACGCGCGCGCCGCGGCCATCGCCCGGCGCGCCCAGACTCCGCGCGAGCTCAGCTTCCCGCAGGCGAAGATCATGCTGCCGCTCGGTCTCCTCCTCGGAGTCGGCGCGTTCCTCGGTTTCGTGTTCCTCCGCGAGTTCCTCGACACCCGCGTGCG
>Ga0315900_10006394_pt1 | contig 15818 bp, 14 predicted proteins | sample LakEriMetagenome_FD_203521 | JGI IMG/M metagenome (GOLD analysis project Ga0315900, IMG submission 203521) | Freshwater fungal communities from buoy surface, Lake Erie, Ohio, United States - Buoy 12 MA114 | ecosystem: Environmental > Aquatic > Freshwater > Lake > Lake biofilm | place: USA: Lake...
TCCCGTTGTGAATCCTCCTCCAGCGTTAACAATTTTAATTCCATTCCTAAATTCAACATTTGGATTTCCGCTGAAATTTATTGTTGAAGGTGAACCACCCGGATCAGATGTAGCCGCGGCTAATTGTCCAACAAATGTAATATTCCCACCGGCATTTTTACTTAATGTACTTAAGGATGGAACATTAGTATTTCCATTTATTGTTAAATTGAATGTACTGCATTCTAAATATCCCGATGTATTTTGTATGTACGATAATCCGCCTGCCCCAATTGTTGTATTTCCATTTAATGTTTTAATCCCGGTGCCTCCAATTACAAGTTTTCCATATGTCGTATAAGGCAAAGTAAAATTATTATTGAAACTATATTGAATACTTCCGGTGCTAACATCAGCGGTTCCGAAGGTAGGCATTAATGTTGCATTAGATATATTATTAAATGCAAGTGTTAAATAAATAAAAGATGGCGCATTTAAAATCAAATTTGAACTTGAATTTGTGCCATCAATAGTATTATTGATATACAATGTAAAATTACCATACGTTTGATTCATTGTTAATGTAATACCATCAATTAAAATAGATGAATTTATATTTGTAAAACAAGCCCCGGCGGTAGTAAACAATTGATTGTTTGTGCTGAATTTCCAAATTCCCGTACCCGTATTTGTATTTGTTCCTCCAACGTTTGTACAATTTAATCCATTCTTGAATTCAACATTTGGATTTCCACTAAAATTGAATCCCTCTCCATTTCCCATTGAAACTAAACCATTGAATGTAATTGTCCCAATATTGCTATTTTTAGCCAATAGATTGCTTGCAATGTTTGTATTTCCTAAAACTACTAAATTGTAACTTGAACATTGTAATGTTGCGGATGTGTTGTTTGTTAATGTTAAATTTGAATTTATCGTTGTATTAACTCCCAATGATTTTGTTCCCGTTCCGGCAATTGTAAGGTTGTGAAACGTTGAAAAATATGTTGGAATTGTTGCGGTATAATTACCCGTAAATCCTATTGTATTTGCAAACGTTGTGAAATCAAATATTCCCGTTGTCATTGATGGAACGGATGCCGCGGTGTTAAAATACAAATTACTTTTATTTTCCAACTTGCTTGTTGATGAAACGCCGTTGATTGTATTGTTCAAATATGCCGCTGAATTTGGCGCGCTAAATGGACTTGCAAAAGTTAATGTAATTCCGGAATCAATCAATATAGGGCAATCCAATGTTAAAATTGTCGTTGATGGTACATTTGTACCAATCGTTTGATTGTTGGTTGTAAACCTCCATGTTCCCAATCCACTATAAAAACCTCCCCTGGTTCCATATCCTAAATTTGTGTCATAAGAAATATAAAAACCATTCTGACATTCAACATCCGGATTCCCTGGTAATAAAAGACCGCCAGGATATTGTAAACCATATCCAACGCCAAGCAATCCGCGAAACTTTAATCTTCCCGATCCGCTTTGTTTAAATATACACCATTGATTCACTAATGTTTGTCCATAAACTTCAAGTTCATATCCGGCGCATTCAAATATCGGTAATTTATCATCACTTGAATTTACTATTCCGCCAATGTATGCGCTTGGCGATGAATCAGCACAAATCAAATTATTTAAAACAATTGTGTTTGATGTCAAATATTTTGCCCCCAATCCGCTTGTTGTCAAACGATAATAATTGTAAGGCGGAATGTATTGAACGCCATTCCTGGCAAAATGAATATTTGTCCAATTGTTTTGATTAATTGTCCCTAAAACATTTTCAACTCCATACAATTTTAATTCAGTAAAAAACCCGGTTCCTAAACCACTATTGACAACTCCAACATTTTTAAAATTCCCGTAAACATTCAATCTAAAATTGTAATAGTTAAACGTTCCACTTATAAAAAGATTGTTGCAATAATAATCAGCCCCATATAATGGATGTAAAGTTGAAATTAATACAACGTTTTTTATATAAACATCATCGTTGGCCCCTGGAATCATTCCAACTCTACCGGATGCCGTTTGCCAAATTGTTGCATCCAACCAATTCCCATCCTTTACGGAATAAAAGATTTCCCGTTTTTGTATTTTGGGAAATCCATTATCCGCATCATTGGTAAATTTCTGAATGCCGCTATCTTGCAAGTTTACCGGGAATCCAAACATATTTTAAAAATTTCCGCCTCTTAATAAAACATCCGTTGCATCCGCTGCTGATCCATAAACCGATTGAGAAACGCTGATAATTTGTCCGGCGTTTATGATTAACCCGTTCGTGAATGTGATTGTTGTTGTTGCGCCAATGGCGGTATTTGATGCCGTAACGGCTGACATTACAACCTCTGAAATTAAACGCGGATTCAATCCGGATTCATCCGAAAGGAAAACACGTTGAACCCTTGCGGCGGATGCGGCTGCCGTTACCTGGCTTGATGTGAACGTTACAAAATCAACCCTGGAACCATTGGCCCCGGCGGTGAATAATGAAACCAATGTCCCGGATCCATCGCGCGCGGTGTTTGCGGCTGCGATCCTGGCCGTTGCGGCCTTTGGTGTCAATGTAAAAATTGGCGTTGTATTTGCTGGCATGATATTTTAATTTAATGATGGATCAATGGGATTGTCAATTGGGACAACGGGAACAATCGGTTCCGGTTGCGGTTCAACGCGAATAATGGAATCGATATATTCTTGCAATTCCGCGTCGGTTGATTCGCGAATTGTGATCAAAACGGAATCAACGTCGACAACCCTGGTAATATGGATTTGTTGAATTCCAAATTGGTTGTTACAATACGTTGTTTCGATTGATTCGAATGTTCCTTCGATCATTCCCGTTTGTGGGCAATCATAACTTACCGGGCCGTTTGGATCGCTTACGATCACATGCCCATCCGGTGCGATGTACTTCATGTCAAATAAAATTATAATAATTGAATAATGTGGACGCGAATGCAGTTTGTGCGGCCGGGACATATCCCAACGCATCAACAACGGATTTCGATTCGTATCGGTTGTTTGCCGCTACCCAAAAAATGCCGTCGTTGTTGTTTTTTGTCGGCGTATAAATGTCGTGTAATTCGCCGGATTCGTACCCGTTATCGACTTTTATGAAAATTTTTCCATTGTTTGCATGCGCATAAATAACGAATCCCATAATGACGGAATGGTTCGGCGCGGATGGTTTCACCTTTGTCAAAACTCCCGGCGTTGTTGGCGATAAATAAAGTATGTCGCCATCATTCCACGTTTCACCTTGCAATGCCCCGGTCGTATTCAATCCGGTAATTTGTCCGGACGTACAAATAAAACCCTCCTGGTTATTGCCAATATCTTCGGCAATAACGCCCAATGTATCGGTTGAATTGGCGTCGTTATTCGCTTGCGCTAAATTAACTTGCAATCGTTGCCCTTGCGCCCCGGTAACCTTTACGGCGCGGTATGCCGCTTTCGTAACGGCCCCACCGGTGCCATTCACAACGCGCGCGTATTGATTTTGTCCCAAATGCAACGTTACATTTCCGCCTTTCAATCCCAAATTTAATGTTCCGTCCGTGTCGTCCCAAATCAAACGACCAACACCGGCCGTCATTGTTGGCGTTAAATCCGCCTGGAAATATCCGCCCGAAATTCCATATTCGCCCAAATTGACGTTTGCATTTGCCCCGGTATATGGAACCGCATTCAATAACGTCGCCAATTCTGACGCCGTCAATTTGTACGATGTCCCGGTTCCTGGATCGCCGATCAACATCAAATCGGCCAACGTTGCGCCAACCCTTGAATCTAATTGATTGATTTTTTTATTCGGCATAAATTAATTTGTCATTGTTTGAAATAATAAATTTGTCCGTGTCATTCCACAAAAGGAAATTACCCAAATCGACAACCGCTTGACATTTGTTTGCGTCAAAACGAACGCCGATTTCAACCTTTACGGACACCCCGGCGGTTAAATCTTGCAACTGATAATCACGGATCGTCAACGGATATTCGGTATCGACCGACCATGAATGTTGAAACCCGAAATAATTCAGCATCGCCAAAAAATCCATTGCCACCGACAACATATCGGATTTGACTTCAAATTCGTTTTGCAACGCATTATTTGCAATGTCCATCAAATCGAAAAAATGGAACGTAAATGAATATTTGGTCAATCTTTCGGTTAAACTGACAATCCCGGTTTTGTCCAATTCCGCAAAACATGCCGGATAAATGACATCCGGCCCGTCCAAAAATTCGTCAAAATTACCGATGTAAAAATGATTGATTTGTTTATGTGATTCCGCCAATTGTCCAATTCGTCCGATCACTTGTTTCAATGTCATGGACGAACCGGCATATTCTGAAAATGAAAACGTCGTTGGTACCTGGCAACGATTCGCATCGAACCGAACGCCAATGGTAACATCAACCGAAACGCCACATGTTAAATCTTGCAATTCATAATCGCGAATCGTCATGTTGTAATCGTCGCCAACTTCCCATTCAGTATATTCAACATCCTTTAACAATGCGATGTAATCTTGCGCAACCGACGCCATGTCCGACGTAACTTCCCAAACGTTTTCCAATGATCGATTTGCCGTGTCCATCAAATCGAAAAAGTAAAACGTAAAATTCAAATTGGCCACGCGGTTTTCCAACGAAATCGTTGAATCGTTTCGCAATTCGCAAAACAACGCCGGATAAACAACATCTTCATCGTCCAAAAATTCATCGAAACCGCCGATGAAAAAATGGTTAATTTGTTTGTGGCTTTCCGCTAATTCCGTTAACCTTGATATGACTTGTTTTAACGTCATTTATTTTGTCTTGTTGCGCTAAAAATAAACGCAATTTTTTTTCGTTTTTTTTCGATGTGTTTTTTGGCATCTTAAATATAATATGGATCGTTGGAATTATACCCGGCCGGCGGACGTTTATTCAACGAATAATCGTCGCGCGGAATTTCGGTTTCATCCCCCAAATAAATTGGCGATGTGTACGATGCTTTTTCCGGATGGACGACATCAACACCGGAAACATAGTTTAAATATTCCGGGAAATAATCGTCGGCATATTCAATCAAATAATTGCGCAACATTTTCGCGTAATGTTCCGCCCTGGATTTGTATTTGGCAACAATGGAATACATTTCCGACATGGTCGGTTGTGTCGCATTGTCGACGCTTTTTTGCGAAACGCCTTTGTTCCAATATTGATAATTCAACCCTTCCGGCAATTCCGCCATGACGTAATTACAACAACATTCAACAATGTAATTGTCGACCAATGATTTGTAATTGCCGGCCAATGTATTATTTGCGATGTCATTCAATATTTTATTGAACAATGTTGATCCCAAAATCGGCATTATGTACAAATCTTGCACGGCCTTAATTTCGGGATAAATCAATTTGTCGTCGATGTTGTCATGTAACGACATGCGTTCTTTTATGACGGACGGCAAAATTAAATATGTTATTGTTGCCATGTTTTATTTTTTCTTAATTACAACGTGTTTAATCCAGGTATGACGACATTTATAACTATTACCCCACCAACCGCCGGCCCTGGTGAATACCGAATATCCCAAACGTTCTGAAAGTTTTTGAATATCCTGGCGGCTGAACATTCTTGATTTGCTCAACGCTACCATTTTTCTACAAAATGGACGCGATGTTGGAATTAATTCCGGCGGCGGAACGTCCGGCCTTAATTCGTATGTGTACATGACTTTGATGTCCGGCAATGTTTGCGCCGGCAATCTTTCCAATATTTTGCGAATTGGAATGCCCTTGACAACTTCCGCCGCGATCACTTCCTTTTTTACAAGGTTTTCGACGATGCTATTCACCGAATCCAAATCATATTTCAACGCTTCCGCGATTTGCCTATTCGACAAATCCGGTTGTTTTTTCAACAACTCCATGATCTTTGATTCCTTTTCGGTGTATTCATCAATTGCGGCGAATGCCATTTTGAAATCGTCGTCCTGGCCGGTGTATGTTTCCGATTTTAATATGTTGTAATCGTCGCGGTTGTCGCCATATTCGGCAAACATGTCCGCAATGAATTCGTCGGAATCTTCCATAAATTGTTCATCCGCCGTCATTGGATTATCGTCCAGGCCCAAATATTGATTTATTTGATCGCCGGTGAATCCGTATGCCGACAATTGGATTGACGCTTGCCCCTTCGTTAATTTGCCCTGGCTGAACAAACGGACAATCCGTAAAAGGTTTTGTTGTTGACGACCGGACAATTTGATCAACGCTTCGTTTGACAATTGTTCCGGTTGAACGTTGTTTGTGGCCGTTGCGATGCCGTATTTTGCCGGATCGATTCCGAACTTTTCCAATATCCATTCCTTCGGCAATAACTCCTTAAATTGAACGGGATCAAGTTCCATGCCCACCGGTTCAACATCCTTCAAATGGTATTCGGCATCTATACCGGCAACGCCGGAAAAGTAACCGACAATTTCTTCGATTTGCTTTTGTTTCCCGGTAACGTATGTATTTTTGAAAATTTCATACGCCGTTTTCAATTCGGTCGCTGCGCCCAACTTTCCAGGTTCTTGAATTCCAAAAAGTAAAGGATGTGTAATGGAATGCGATGCGTAAATGTTGTTTGTGATCAACGTATCGATTGACCCGAAATTTTCTTTTGTTAAATCCGATTGCCCCAAATCGTCGATTGTCGGTTTTTTGGTCGGATCATTGTTGAACGCAATCAACAATTTTTTTCCTTCGGCCCCGGTTGCGGCATTTTCCAAACGCGCGGTGATCCGCCTTTTTTTATCTTCGTCCGGTTCCCCGTTGTAAAAATTGATAAACTTCGACGCGCTGAATCCGGTTTTGGCGTTGGTTAATGTATGCCTGGAAACCTCAATGTCGGATTCAACCCAATTGCACGCGGCAACCCATGACGGCAACGCGTATGGATTTTTTCCGCATCGATATTCCTTGAAATAAAATATTGATGTTGTTACACATCCAGGATGAAACGCCGGATATTGTGTTTCCGGTTGTTCCCATGTGTTCGACCATTTTTTGCGATAGTAAAAACAATCGTTTGATTCGTTCGTCCGGATGCGATCATACGACATGTGATAAATGTTGTAACCGCCGGCAAGTTTTGGAATAACCTGGAAATAACAACCGCCAAAATTTTCGATGTCCAAACATGCCAATTTCATCAATTGATCCCATGATTGTTTTTCATTGGCCTTTTGCAAAAATACCTTCCCGGCTTCGGATTCGGTTGTCAATCCGTTTCCCATGATGTAAACACATTTTCCATTTAAAATGGCGTTGTGTTTCGCTGACTTATTATACAACCACAACAAATAGGTCGGATAATCATTCCTGTCGCCAAATGGAACAAAATCCAATCCGCGCTTTTTATCCATCAATGGGATTCGCGAATCGGCGAATTCCATCGATCCAACTTCGACGATGTCGCCATCGATTTTGTTAACCTCCGTACCCTTTGTATGTCGTTTCCGGTTCATATCCTTGTTGAATTAAATTCGCCGCCGGGTTCAATAACATTTTGCCACATTCAACCAAATTCAATCCGGTCGGATCAAGGTTGACGGCGGAATTTTGTTCGTAAACTTCGTATGAATATTGTCCGGCTTGCGCACTTGCGAATAATGTAATTGTGTTAAATTGAAATATGTTGGCGCGTTCCGGGAAATCACTAACATCGGACGCGGAATTTACAATGATTTTGTATTGAACTTTTGTCGAAACGTTCGTGAACACAAACAAATAATACGGATTTGTTATCGTCGTCGATTCGTTCAACGTTACGATTGTTTCCGATTGTGTTCCGATAGTGTAAACGATCATGTAAGTATGTGGCAAAAAACGTCATATTGTTGAAATGAAAAAGGCCGCCAATATACGGCGGCCCCTCATGGAATCATGTGTAACCCACAACATGAAATATTATGTTGTCAAAGTTCCCAATGCGGTTGAATTGACTTCATACGCCATATTCTTTTCGTCGCCACTAAATGCCAATTCGTACCCGTTGCGATCGGCCAACGCCTTTCCGGTTTTGTTTGCTGACGAATCCATCATCAATCCGTATTCGCGACCATACATCCAACCGGTTCCGTTTTCGTCAACAAAAACGAAAATCAATCGGTTTTGAGCCAACAACATCAATTCGTTACGAACGGACGTTGTCATTTTGTTGATCGGGAATTTGATCGTTTGTTTGTTGGTCAATGTTCCCATTTCGCGGTTCCCGGCAAATGCTTCGTCGGCTTCGGCGGTGTGCGCAATCAAATTGTATTTTTTGAATGTCTTTGTTGACGCCTTCGTGATCGCGGTAATAACACCGGCGGTTTCAGTTATGGCCGTAACGTTTTCGAATTCAATTACATACAATTCTTTCACGCCGCCGTAATTCATCCGGCAATCCAGGTTATATCCTTGTGTTAATGCGCACGGCATAATTGTATATTTAAAATTTTTGTAATATGTAAATTGGTAAAAATCAACTCTTTAAATTAGGGCCGGCATTTAACCGGCCCCATTTATTGAATTAATTAACCAACATACAATACGTTGTTCGCTTGACGGGCAACATGCGCGGCAATTGTGAAAATGTGTTTTACGAACATATCTTCGCGGTTGTTTGCGATCTTGTTGATTTCCATTTTGTTGATGTCGGCAACAAGGTCGGTACACCAAACAAGGTTCGAAGGCAATGCGGCGATCACAACATTTTCGGGCAATGGAACGAATTTGATTTCGATTCCGTTGTAAAAATATTTGTCGGCTTTGATGTCAACACTAAACAAATCGCGATATGTCGCTGAAACATTGAAAATGTTGATGAATTGTTTGTTGGAATACGGCGCGTAAATGTACGGCTTTTCAGTTTGAGCCAGGACAACGGCCGGGATTGCTGCGTAAATTTTCGCATATTCGGTCGCTACGTTGGTGCTTGACAAGGTTGCGCCGGCAACTTTGATCCTGGTTCCCAATGCGCCGTTATTGTAAATCATTTTTGCAATAACGCCATCGAATTGGGTTGCGGTTTGTGCGGCTGACCATGTTTGTTCGGCTGCTCCGACCTGGTTGTTTGCGGTGCCTGGTGTCAATCCGGCGATTGCGGTTTTGGTTGCGGATGTGATTCCACCCCACCACTTTGTTTCGGCATCGGATGAAATTTCTTTTCCGTATGCGGCCAACACAACGCGTTCGAATTCGCTTGATGCCATTTCCCATGCGCCGGGTTTCATTGATCTTTTGAACCTGGACGGACGCAAGGTGTTGGGATCAAATTCGTGATAGTACATCACTTTTGTTGGCGTTACCGCGGTGTCCACCAAATTAAATGTTCCCTGGCTTGTTGGTGCGCCGGATGCAAACGCTTGCAATGTAACGACGTTTGTGTTTTCGGTAAAGATCGTTTCGTTCTTTACATCGCTTTCGAATGAAACCAATCCTTCGGAAATAGTTTTGTTTTCAAAAAGCAGTTCCTCCAATACGGGTTCGTATGCCTTGCCGCGTATGTCGACGATTGTTGCTGAAATTGCCATTGTTATTGATTTTTAGTTTTTGAAGATTTTGTTTCTTTTATTTCTTCGATTTCATCCGGGAACCTTTCTTTCAAATGTTCTAATTGTTCCTGGCTTAATTTCGAATCCGATGTGAACGGGTTCGACTTCGGGCCGTATGCCCAAATTTCGACGCCGTCTTTTATTTTCAATGCCATTGTTTAAAATGTTTTTTGTGCGCGGAATTTTTCCAATGGCGACATTTCTTCGAACGCCTTTACCTTTTCGGTCGGTTGCTCAATTGATGAATTCGCGATGGTTTCCACCAATGAAAACATTTGTTTCAACGTTTCCGATTGTTTTTCGATTGTTGCGTTTTGCGCGTCGATTGTTTGCTTTAATTGCGCAATGTCGGTTTTTGCGGCCGCAAAACCTTGTTCCATTTCTGAAAACATACCGGGCAATTTCTTCATTGCTTCGACTTCGACTTCAACCGGTGCAACAACTTCGGGTTTTGATACGCTTGTAATCAATCCACCGGCAACAACGATTTTGGTTCCATCTTCGAACTCATGTTCGCCATCCGGTGCCGGTTCGCCGTTCAATACAACGGAACCGCCAACATCCAATTTGTCGATTGATACAACCGCGCCGCCTTTCAATTTGTATTCTTCGAATTTTGATTCAACGCCGGATTGTGGCGCAACATTTGGGGCCATTTCGCCGGATGCCGGAATAACCGGATTCGCCGGAACCATTTCCCCGAATATCATTGTTCTGATCATTTCGACCGCTTGTTTTGGTGTCATGTGATAATTCTTTTTTGATTGTGGCATAATTTAAAACATTGTTGAATTTAAAATTTGAACTATTTTTTCGAATTGTTCTTCGTATTTGTCTTTTTTGGCCATTCCGAAATTCCCTTCGACGGAAAATCCCTTTACCAATCCATCCTTTACCCATTGCCAGGCCACCGGATTTTCGACATACATTGAACCGAACAATGATCCATCCGCCAAATCTTCGAACCCTTTCATTGGACGAATTCCGCGTTCCTTGTCCGATTGAAAAACTTCGAACAATGTAACGCCAGGAACCTTCATGTCGGAATTGTGCATCAAATTAATGTTGTTGTGAAATCCCTTTTTGGCTAATTTGATGGCAATTTTCTTGATTGTTTCCGGTGAAAAGTAAACTTCGTATTCCCCCAATTCCGGATCATTCCGATAAATGCGTTGATTCGCGATCATTAATGGCCCGGATATGATCCGTTTATCTTCGTCCTGGATGGCGAATTGAATGAACTTTTCGCCAACCGATCCCAATTCGGAAATGACATCGGCGTTGTTGTCATAATGTTTCGAAACGCCCAATTCTTTAACCTTTGCAACCTTGTCGGTATTTGATCCGGTCGCGAATACGCGATCATGTGAAATACCCAATTCATCGGCAACGCCAAACATTGATTCGCGATCATGCCTGGCCGACACAATATAAACAACCGCCCCGGCTTCGATTTTGCTTTTGGCCAATTGCTTTCCGCGTTCGGTGTTTAATGTGTCGTCGAAATCAAACGATATTTTTTCACCGGCGAAATGTTGTTCCCACATGGAATAACAAATGGCGGCGGCTTGTTCGGCGTCTTTCCCTTCCCCGACAACATAGGCAACACAACGCGGAATAAATGCGTCTTTGCGTTCACCCTTTCCAGGTTCGACAAAATCTTCGTTGAATTTTACGAAATCTTTTTTTATTGCCGGCCGGTCGACCAACGCAATAAAATCAACTTCCAAATCGGATTCCGGATCGTCCGAAATCAACATTTCATAAACGGGCAATTTTTTCATTTTATTTTTATTTATTGTTTTAACCTCCTAAACGGGCCGCCCTTTGCAACCTGGCATTTCTTTCGTCTGAATTACGAACGTCTGAATCTAACACATACGCCCGATTTGCGCCACCGGCGGCGGCGTTTCCGATCCCCTGGATCGTTGCCGCTGACAATGCCATTGATGCTGATTGTGGCAAAACCGGTGCCGGTGTTGATGCCCCCGTCGGTGCCGATGCGCCAACCGATGCGCCACCGCCGCCACCGCCTTTGACTTGCGACAATATGTTTTTCGCCTTACCAACGGCGGATAAAACCGCGGCGATTTGCGTCGCATAGAATATCGGGAATGCAAATGGTGCCGCCGGGCCGGTCGCCTTTGCGCCCTTTTGCGCAATGTCTAAACCCTGGACGAATCCAACACCGGTTCCGATCACAATGTCCGCCAATGCCGCCGCCTTGCTTGCCGCGGTTCCTTGCTCAAACAATCCCGACAATTGTGAAAACACCTGGCCTACCCCTTGCGCGAATTGCATTTGTGCCGCCAATTTGGCGTCCATAATGGCTTGTTGATTGATCAAATCTTGTTTGTCAAGATCGGCAATTTGCTTTTTGTATTCAATATCCGCCAAATCCAATTCCAACTTTTTTTCGTTGTATGCGATTTGTGCGTCGACCCTGGCTTGCGTTCCGGCCTTTGTCAAGTTGATATTTTCTTGCAAACGGGCCATTTCAACATTACGTTCTTCGTCCCGGATTTCCTTTAACGCGTTTAATTTTTTGCGTTCACCTTCAATCGTTTCGGCAATCGCCTTCCGCCTTTCAAATTCAATGGCGTTGTTTGATTCGGCCAACGCCCGATTCATTTCCAATTCTTCCTTTGCCAACGCGACGGCGTTCACCTTTTGTTCGGATTCCAATCCGGTTATTTGGGCCAATATCGCCTTTCGTTCGTTTAACGCTTCCGTTAATGCGACTTGCATGTCGATATTACCTTTGTTGGCCGATAAATCCGCTTGCGCCGATGCAATCCGTGTATTGGCCAGGGCCAACATTGCCTTTTGTTGTTGTTGCAATATTTCGCCCAACTTGTTATTTGCCGCAATACGATCGGCGATTGAATTCGATTCGTCATCGCGTAATTGCCTTTGTTGTTCGGCCAAACGATCATAATGTTCGACCAATCCTTGCAATTGGGCCGCCGACAATTTTGCCGTATTGGCTAACGCCGTTTGTGCTTCCGCGGCTTTCCATGTCTTTGTCGTATAATCAACAACCTTGTCAATTACCTTTCCGATTTTACCGGTTGTGTCGTCAACGCCCGTCAACACGTCGACCATTTCTTTTCCGGCCTCTTTTACTGAATCGATTGCGCCTTTGAAATCCCCGGTGAACAACTTTTTCAATGCGGTTCCCAAATAACCGATTGTGTCCAGGAACGAATTAAATCGTTCAATGATATTGTCTTTGATCGCGTCGCCAAAACTTTTCAGCGATTCGACCGGGTTTTCAAATATTTGTTTGAACCATTCGACAACCGATCCGATGTTGTTACTTAAAAAATCGACAAGGTCGTTGAAAATCTTTGTTAGGAAATTCATCGACGTTGTCATAAGGTCGGCGACCTTTTGATTTTTACCTAATGTTTCCTTAAATATCCCGAACGCCGCTTCGACCGCTGACAATATTCCCAATCCCTTTAACGCTGAACCCAATGTTGAAAATGCGCCGCCGCCCTTTTTGGCGGATTCGGCGGTTTTGTCAATCGCCGCGCCCGTCTTTTTTATGTCGTCTTGCGTTTCCTTTGTTCCCTTTTGTGCGCCCGACGTGTCGACGTCTATTTTCGCTTTTATGTTTATGTCCGCCATTGCTTAATATATTCGATTAATTACTTTCAAAAGTTCGACAACGCAAACATCTTCATTGGTTGCGTTAAAATCCGTGATCTTGTTCAACCGATACAACACGCCATCGATCCAAATCAATTTCGAAAAATCCAATTTGTAAACGTCTTTGTATGACAATTTCATTGTACACGTCAACAACCTGGAATCCTTGTCCGTTATTTCGGCCATGTATGAATCCCAATAATCATTAAACAAATTGTTCGGCGTATAATTGGCAATTTCAAAACTTAATTCTTCCGGCGGCGAAAAACAAAGATCAAACGTCGGCGTTATTGGATCGTCCAGGTGTCCGGCGTAACCATACGCCGTCCCCGATCCCAATGTCGTTCCATTGTTTTTGATGGCCCATGATGCGACGCCGGTTAATTTCTTCGCTTGCATGATCCGAATCACGGAATCGATCCGATCTTCGGATTTGTTCGAATTGGACAATTTAAATATCGACGGAAATATTTTGTCGGTTCCGGTGTAATTGGTCAAAACCGAATTCGCGAAAAGTATTTCGACGGATGTCGTTTCTTTTGCGAATTCATAACCGGTGTCATAAATGAAATCGCCATATCCCAAATTGAATTTTTTACGATAGTTTTCGTTGAAATGGTCGTTGTCTTGCTTGAATTTAAAATTGTAATACCTGGCATTCAATTCCGACATTGGCTTGATCCGCATCGGCTTCGAACGATCAACTTTCAACGACCAATCGACGGACGTCGCATCTTCGTAAAATGTAACAAATGGCAATATCTTCAATTTCTTTTCACTTTCATAATCTTCGAAAATGTAAAGATTGAACATTTTAACAATGTCAGAAATGAAATCACGTTGAAAAATACCCTTCGGAATAATGTCGTTTGTCGAAATTGTGTCGCCATAACCGATGGAAATCAATCCCGGTGTTGTCAAATCAATTTGAAACAATGTCCCGGTATTTATCCAATAATCCCCGACGTTTGCGCTTACCTGGACGGATAAGTAATCCCCTGGATTGATTGTTACATTGTTCGTCGTCAAATATAAAATGACGGCATATCCTGGCGTATATGAAACAACGTCCGAATATGTTGCAATTGTTGTTCCGTTTTTTTGCAAATTAACCCGAAACGTATTCAATACCGGATCGATTGCGTTGATCACGGCGTCGATTTCCAATATTATGTTTGTTGTGATCGCGGTTGCGCCGCCGTATGTGAATATTGTATTTCCGCCGCTTGCCGTAAAATCCCCCAACGTTGAAACCGAAAAAATAATTGGTTGCGCTGAAAAATAATTCGTCGTCGTTGGCGTCGCTTGAAACGATGTTGTGTCGTATCGGTATAATGTTTTTTGATTATGCGGTATGATCAACCGATTGAACAACGCCGTTGACAACGCCGGGAAATCCCATGTGTAACCGGATGCGGCAATGATCTTTTCCAACATTTCACGGACGTACAATGCCGGCCGGAATGTGTCAAATTCAAAATCAATTTTGTACCTGGCCGGATCTTTTGACGCCGCCCCGTAATCGATCAACGGGAAATAAACACCGGAACCGGCAATGGTATTCCATGACGCGGTGATGTTGGCGTATGTCCACGCTTGATCGTATGCGCTAAAATCAAGTTCCTCAATCTTTTTATTGGCCAGGGCCGCAACAAATCCGCCCAATTCACCGAACACCGCGCATTCATATTCAATGAATCCATCTTCAATAATTATTTCCAGGATGCGGAAAACGCCTTTGAAAACTTGCATGTTGTCGGCAAAGATTATGGCATTCGCCGAAATCGCCGCGTTAAAATTTATGCCGACATTTGATTCCGCCGGATTATAATCGTTCCGGGAATTGACGTTGAAAATATTGCCAAATACCTTGTTGTTGTTTTTGGTACCTGGCAAAATGATCGTTTTTGAAAACGTTGTGTTTTTCGCGCCAAAATCCTTGATGTCGTCGATGGACATCGTTAATAATGTGCTGAATGATTCGTTGATGTCAACCGCTTGTTTTTCTATAAACAATTGAATCATTGGAATTGTGTTTTGTATGTTACGCCCAAATCAAATTCAACGGCCAAATTGATCAACCCGTCAACGATGTGTTCCCGGAATTCGTAATTGTTGGCCGTCATAACAACCGGATAAACTTCGCCTTCATCTTCGATGAACACTTCCGGCGATGCGACCAATTGGGCCAACCATTGATATTCGGCATCGGACAACCAATCCGTATTCAAACGCAATTTTTCGCGGAACCTTCCGGCGAATTGTGTCGTTTGTTTGTATAATGTGTAATTGTTCAACACGGAAACGCCACCCGTTGCGCTTACGCGATACGGCAATTGTTTCCATGACTTGCGTTCGATGTCATACGTTTTCCGTGAAACCTTGTTGAACATCATGGTTTCATATCCGCCCCATTTATTGAGAAAATGAACAAAGTAATTTTTGTATAATCCGTCGCAAATGATCGCGACCGAATACGTCTTTGATCCGATTTGAACCGAATATGATGTTGTTGATGTTGTAAAATTGCCAGGATATTCGTCGTTTATTGCTGACGGCGAAATGTTGATCAATTGCATTGTATTTG
>Ga0315900_10006397_pt1 | contig 15811 bp, 12 predicted proteins | sample LakEriMetagenome_FD_203521 | JGI IMG/M metagenome (GOLD analysis project Ga0315900, IMG submission 203521) | Freshwater fungal communities from buoy surface, Lake Erie, Ohio, United States - Buoy 12 MA114 | ecosystem: Environmental > Aquatic > Freshwater > Lake > Lake biofilm | place: USA: Lake...
GACGAGGAGGAGTTGGCTTCCCTGGGCTGAGTTGAGCATCACGCTGCGTCCGTCCTCGAGTTGCGTCGAGTTCGCGAACATCATCGAACGCTGGTTGCGACCCATGTTCTCAATCTGCAAATTGGGTTTTTGAGATCCAAAAGATTTCGTGTCGACGTTGAATGTGGCCCCTTGGGAGGTAACTGCAACCAGTGAGTCACCGAGCGGCGTGATCGAAGCGACGGGAGTTCCGATATCGGTTTCCCAGAACGGGTTGCCTGTTTTCGGATCCACGGCGGCGACACGAACTCCACCAGTACCGCGAACGATACGGCTGTGGATGATGGTTTCTCCGATCTTGCTAGGTCGGCAGGTGAACTCGTCCAAGTCATCCTTGAGCCACATCGAATTGAGTTTTTGGCCGGTGATTTGTATTTGGAAGTATGCCAGACGGCTTGAGGCTAACCAAAGGTCGGTCCCCGACATCAATGGCCAAGTCACCTTGGGTGCAGCTTCGTTGGATACCAAGTTCACCATCTTGAACACTTTGTCGCGCGCATTGGTAACTTCGACATCGAGGATGGCGATTTCGCCCAGGTTCGTAGCAACTGCCAATCGTCGGCCTTCCACCTGGGGTTCAACCACGACGTGGCCCTTGAATCGAACCGGCGCTTGAGCTTGGGTCAATTGCAATCCTTCATCGTTGGTCGTATAGACCCGCATGAGGCAGTGATCGGGCCCTGCGTTTTCAAATAGGATCAGTTGATTGAGGACCCAGATCGGCGGAACGACGATGGTTCCTGGATTGTGTCCGACGTAGACGACTTCTTCGCATTCGCCATTTCCTCGGCTCATCACGTAAAGGTTCGAATGATTCCCTGGGAGGTATCGTTTGCGTTTGCCGGCCGCACCGCCCATTCCTACATCAATCGGTTGAGGGATCTTCTTAGCCCATCGAGACTGCCCCGAAAGTGCGTCCAAGCAATAGACATTACCTCCGATAGTGGAGACGAAAACATCATCCCCATCGACCGATGGTTCGAGGATTCGTTCTGGAAATTTACTTTCCCATACGAGGCTGCCATCTTTCGCTGATAGTCGGCTTACAGTGCCTCGGGAGGCGACTGCGATGATTGGATCGCTATCGCTGGTTGGAGCGATGCGCTGCGGTTCCGAGTTCCAATCGCGGCCGATGTATTTTCGCCAAAGAACTTCGCCGTTGGAGACTTGGATCGCCACTACGGATCCTTTGACGCGAAGGAATGCTACGTCATTGCTATTGCTGTCGACTGTATTACCCGTCCGACTGGTCAGTAGCGCTGTGGATGTATTAAAGACGGTTGCAGGTTCATTGCTGACGGTGGGTGACGAGCTTGATTTAGCGACCAATCCCTTTTGAAGATTGGTGGCTGCCTGCATCAATTCGCGCAGCTTTTTGTCGGGTTCCAGCGGTGGATATTTGCGAATCAATTCCTTTCGAAGGTCGTAGGTCTTCGTTACGTCCTGCGCATCGATGGCTTGCTGCATGTTCGCGAGAGTAGTAGCGAGGTCTTCGCTCTGCTGGATATCGCGAATCACACGCTGTTGGCCTTCCTCAATCGTCTTGATGCGCTGTTCATTTTGCGTTCGCTCTTGTGTGCCGACGTACCTTGGATCACGGATGAGCTCCATTTGTTGGTTCATCATACCGATCAAATTTTTTCGATCCTCGGTCCCGGTCATGTTCTCCGCCTTGATCACAAATTTCTCAGCGATTCGGAGAAGCGTATCGGTTACGTCGACACGCATTTGAGCCAGACCGGGCTCGTTCACAATCTTTGGCAATTGTTCCTGCGCGGTCTTGAGAGCGATGGTTGGATCTGCGTTCTTTTCCGCATCCTGGCGAACACGAGCGATGGAAGCCTTGACTTTGGCCACGCTGACGTTTTCATCGCTCGTGAAGGTACTTGCAAACGTTTCGTACTGCTTGATTGCCCGTTCGTAGTCGCGGTTTTTGAAAAGCTCCTCGGCGATGTCGAACGACTCCTTTGCGGATCCTCGAGCGAACCAAATGTAGAGGGGTACAAAGAAGATGAAGAGGAGGGCAACGATGAATCCTACACCGACGATTCCGAAGGATTCCCAAGGACTCTTGTTGGCCTTCTTTGGTTTCGGGGCTTGAGCGACTTTAACTTCAGAGATTGGATCTTCAACGAACGAGGATTTCTTTTTCTTCTTCTTTTTCGGGGAGGGGTCTTCCGTCGACTCTGCCTCAACAACTTCGACAACCTCAGCAACGGGATCTTCAACTACTTCGGCAACCTCGACGACTTCGGGTTCATCTGGTGGCAAAAGATCTTCCACGGAGTCCCCTTTTTTGGGGGTGGGGATGTCTACTGGGCGTCCACCACGCAATGCTGCCGATGCCGGATCGGTTCCAGCCGCACCGATTGTTTCATTGAGTTCGGTGATCAGTTTGGTGGCTTGGAAGCGCGTCAATTGTCCATTATCGACCAGCAACCGAGCGATGGCTTCCGGTGTGACGCGGACTTTCGATTGCTCCACTTGGTTGTGGAGCTCTTGAATAATTTCAGGGTCGAGTAGGCCTTTGCTCTCGAGCATATTGATGAACTGCTTTGCGCTCATTGGCTACTCAAACTCCTCCACGACCGTAACGCTGAAACTGTTGAACCCTTTTTCTCGCCCTGCATCAAGTGCCGCGACGATGGCAGCATGGATGCATTCTTCATGGGCATCGATCAATAACTTAAGATTTTCATCTTCCTTACCCGTCGAAACCTCGGCGCGAGCTTCGCCAAGCGCCATTAGTAAGTCTTGTTTGCTGCTAGCTTCCCGCTGGTCACCGGTTGGGAAAATCACGGTGTAAGCGTTGAACTCATCGATCTGAACCCGAACGCTGTCATAGACCTCAGGCGGCTTCTCCATCGGCTTTGTGCTTGGCGAGTCCGAAAGCGGCGGTGGCTTCTCAAAAACTTTTTCGCTTGAGAACGATGCGGTGATCATGAAGAAGATCAGGAGCAGGAAGGTCACGTCCACCATTGGCGTCATGTCCATGTCGTCTTTGGGAAGTTCCTTCTTCGCAAAGGTGACTTGTTCCGGCTCTTCTTCTTCAGGGGCGGATAGGCCCGACGTGCTCGTTGCTGCAGCCGGCGTTTTTGCTGCAGCCGGCGTTGTTGCTGCAGCCGGTGTAGTTAATGGCTTGGTGGAAGCGTTGTTGGATCCAAGGGGAGGCGGGGATGCTTCAGGGGGTTGCGCATCGTTATCGCGGGGCTTTGGCGTCGTCGATGGTTGGGCGACCGACGGCTCGGTTGGTTTTGTAGATCCTTCGTGAATCAATAGTGACTCATCAGCGCGGAATGGCTGATCGCAGGTCGGGCATCGGATTTCCCGGCCGATAATACGTGGATTAACGGTTCGGATGATGGAGCAATGGGGGCAACGGATGCTCAAGCTCATTTACCGGCCTCCGACACTGAGAGATTGATCAGTTTGCCCTCTTCGAGGACTTCTGCGACTGCCTGTTCCACCTTCTTTAGTTGCTTGGCAGTGACGTTCCCCTCAGCTCGAATCAAGACTTCGGTTTTGCCACCGGTTTCCATCTGCATTTGCACATATTCAGCGATTTCAGCAGATTGCTGTTCGGGATCGTCGGAAAAGACCGAGCCGTCGGCTTTTGCAACGATCGGGCTGTCGCTCACTCCTCGTGTCACGCTAAGCATGACGCAATTTTTGGTGGCGATGGAGCTGCCATGCTTTGCCGGCGGTACCTCGTACGATTTTTCACCGGTCATCTTGGAGGTCAAGATAAAGAAAATCAGGAGCAGGAACGTCATGTCGATCATCGGTGTGATATCCATCTCATCGTCCATGGGAGGACGTGCACCGAGTTCGACTTGCTCAGGCTCGTCATCCAAGTCGACAACTGGAGTTGCAACTTTGCCCGCATCGAGCAAATCCGACTCCTGTGCATCGAATGAATTGGAATCTTTGTCCATACGTCAACGTACCTTCTCTGGACCTAGTAACGCAGTTTTACGCACTCGAACCGATGGCCAATTCGTTAGGCGCTTTGCCTCGCACCACGTTGCTCTTCGCGAGCGAGACCAATTTTGAAGGCTTCGAAAATTCGAGCTAATCCCGACCCGACTAAATCCTGCATGTGTCGGATCCGGTTATGGATGCTCGCCATCGCCATAACCAACGGGATGGCGATGGTCAGACCGATCGCGGTTGTTTCAAGTGCGACACGGATATCCCCTGCCAAGTCGGTGGGGTTCACGTTGGTTGCCGATGCCAGCTTGCCGAACGCACCCATCATCCCTACCACCGTACCGAACAAACCGAGCATAGGTGCCGTTTTGATGACTGTCACAATCCAAGCGATGCTGTAGTCCAAATCGGCGATCACGTCGCGCTGGAATCGGTCTAGCGTCAGCTGCCGTGTCTTCTGATAGCCGAACGAACGATGTTTGCATGCATAGGTCAACAGCATCGGCAATGCCCGCTTGTCCCCTTCGCAGGCTGCGAGGACCGCATCGAAATTACCACGCTTCAAGTCATCTTCAATCGAATCGATGAACTCGTCCTGTTGCTGTTCGGTTTTGAAACGTTTGGCGTTGACGCGAGTCAGAACCAAAACCACATAGTACGCACCCCATAGTGCTACCGCTGCCAGTGCAACGTAAGAGAGTTGTCCGACGATGTTGAAAACATCGGAGGCGTCAGCCAAAAAAAGAAAACCATTGGACGGAGCAAAGTACGTTGCCAAATGTTCGTGCATGACGTCGGTGTGTTCTAGAAATTGACGAGTGAATAATGTGGGGATAGCGAGCCATTCAAGACAGGCCTAGGGAGACGAGCACGACTGGGACCAAGTTTGCACAGCCAATTTTGCGCAAGGCCTACCAATTATGCCTGAGTACTCGCCCCAGGGCGTCTACCGGCTTAGCACAAATATAACTGAACGGCTCCCATTTGAGGACGGACTTCCCCAAAAAGACGCCATTCGACACGAAGTTACGGCAGCATTGGAATCGGCTCGCCACCGTTGATGGTCATGAGCGCCCGAACGATCTCCTCGGCCAATTCAGATGAAAGAAAGCGGACGGAACCGTCGAACATCCCGACGTTGGCTCCCTCGCCAGCCATCCAGCTCGTTCCTGGATTCTCGTCGATGTCTAAATCGTCAGGTGCTGTCCAGGGAACGGCCAAGTGCGGGGCAACCTCGGCCAGTGCGATCGTGTTGGAAGTCCCGTCCGTGATGGCGGAAAAACCGAAGTTTTTCCCAGGCCATCCGCAATCCTTTCCGTACGGGGCCAAGTATACCGTCCGACCGGGTTGCAAATCGAACCTCGGGTTGGCATACGTTTGAGGCATCTTTTCTACCAGTTGAATGTTGTGCGGGCTGTCCCACGGTTCATCGAGGTGGAACTGCTCGTAGAGAGCTTGTTGCTCGATGTAGGGGAGGATTTGAACGCGCCAGCTCAACAGCGGGTTGCCATCTTTATCTCGAATCACTCGATTGGGGATTTTCCTGTAAGCCGATTCGTGATTGTAAATGGCCAATATGATTTGCTTGATGTTATTGCTCGAACTCATGCGCCTTGCCGATTCCCGTGCGGCTTGAACGGCCGGAAGGAGCAACCCTGTCATCACGCCGATGGTCTGGTAACTGGCCATCATCGAAGCCTCGGTCTTCAATTCAATTCGATCGTCTTGGATCGACCACATCGCCGCATCGTTGATACTGTCCTGCAGTCGATCCGAGTACTTTGAGACCGCTTTTTTCATCGCGTCCGACATCGACGCATCTTCAGCGAGTTGGGCGTCGACACTTTCTCTCGCGAACTGGGTGCCTTTGGTGCGGAGAAATTGCAGCGATTCGTCAAGTTTCTCGGTCGCTTCGCGGTCGGAGGTCCCGAAACTGATGCGCAGCGGATTGGGCTCGGATGCATTGACTTCTACCAGAAGGTTGTCGGTCAATTCGATAACATTTTCGATATCGCCGTGAAACATTTCGGGGACCTGCTCTTGCTGTGTCATCCAAAGCCCGAGCAGAAGATCTCGAATTTGAACCAAATTGATCGCCAGCCGCACATCGGATTGACGCGACGAAACCAACTCGATCGTTTTTCCACCGGTCTTGATCCGTTGGCTCATCATCCGGCGAAGCGTGCCTTGGGTGCCGACCAATACCCGATGAGGATCTTTCTGCGCGATCCGCAACATGGGGTAATCGTACACGTCTCTAAACCGAAGGGCTTCGTCTTTCGGTGATGCTTCGATCTCGGTCGCAATCGTCTCTCGAATCGATGCGATATCGAATGGCTTGGAGGTGCGAATGGAGAAGCCAAACTCAGGCATCGGACTGGGCATCGAAACGGCTGCATCGACAGTTTCAATATCGTCTAGTTCAAATCCCAACTGCTCTTGGCAAGCCACATTGAGGACTTCCCAAGGCCACATCCGGAATTGGGCCGAATCCTTAAGTTCTCGAAAATCGACCGAAGCGACTACAATCGAGTCGGCTGGAATGTCCGCGTACCGTTCCGTTTTCTGCCCCAACGCCAAACCACCCAGCAAAGCGACCAACGGCAAGGCCATGCTGACCGGGGCCACGGCAATTCGCAACCATGCGAGACCGAGAAAATGAGATGCCATGAAATTCACAACTCCGATGCGAGAAGACAGACTCCGTACAGGCGATCGATCCCATACAGAAATCGATCCTATACAGAAAACGATCCTATACAGAAAACAGGTACGGAAAGGGGCAGACGTAATCGGCGTCTCGAATCGCTCCATCCGATCAACGGCTCGAGTACCAATCCGTAGGATTCCCTCCGCGGCGGAACAGTGTGGCGATTGCCTCGCCACTGGTCAACTAATTTGACGGTACAAATCGACAAACTTGCACAAACGTCATAAATGGAACATTTTCCCAATCGAATGTGAAAGAGGAAGACTTTTCCTCATGTTCCAAACCATCTCATTCTACGCGTGGGCTAAATTCTCACGGGCAGCGAAGGCGTGCTGCTCGCATCGGAATTTCTTACTGGGGAAACTGTGCGGGTAGAAAAATGACAAAATCGAAAAAAGTTGGCGAAGAGATCGTAACCTTGGACCGTCGGACGAATGATCGCCGAGCGGATGAACGCCGAACCGACGATCGCCGAACCGGTGACCGACGCGGTGAAACCCCGAGCGAACTGCAAGTCAAGCAGATGATCGCCAAGGAAAAGCGGAAGGCCAAGGTCCAGCGCCGCCGACAAATCGACCCGACCACGTGCGAGCGGGATTACTCCGGGGATGAAATCGAGTTCATGGCTGCCATGGACGAATACAAGCGTAAAAACGGTCGCATGTTCCCTACCTGCAGCGAAATTCTGGAAGTGATCCGGTCTCTCGGATACGAGCGAACCGAACGTTCCGCTCCCATCGCAACAGCCACCGCACAAGACGACATCGACGAGTAGTCTCCTGAGTCGCTAGCCTACGGCTGTGCCGTTGCTCGTGTTAACAGCCCGGGCCATGATCGGTTTCATATGCCGTGTCGTTCCATCGGCCTAGCCGTTCGCGGAGGGGCCGCTGTGATTCCGAGCTACGAATACTCATTCGTCGCTCATGGTGTGGGCGCAGGTTTTTTCCGAAGAACACGTTGAGCGCATCGCGTTTTCAATCGGCACAGTTCGGGGTACACTTCGAACCGTGTTGAACGTTTCATGGCCGATCTGATGCCGATTTCCAGAGGGCTCGTTCTGAACGAGAACGAGTTGGTTCGTCGAATACCGGTTTAATAAATACTTGTTTGGTGATTGGTGGTTTGGTGATTGCTGGTTGGGTGAAAACTGGTTGCTGCCAGACACCTTTTTCAGCAGCAAAATCGTCCCAACGGTATTAATTCTCAGCGGCATACTTGGTACTAGGTACCGTACACTAAGGGCTGCTACCGATGAAAAATCCCAGCGATCGCCTCGTCGAATTGGAAGTTCTTTTCACGCATCTGCAAAAAACGATCTCCGATCTCGATGAAGTTGTCGTCGATCAATCGCGTCGAATCGACCAGTTGCAACGCGAGTTGAAAATACTGGCGGGCGATGTCCGTTTGGCGCGTGAATCTTCGCGCGAACAACGGCGTCCCGAAGACGAAATACCACCCCATTACTGATGCGTTCAAGCGTCGCTTAACACTCGGGAACACACTCTCAACTGAATATGAGTTCCGATCAAGTCCAACGCGATACGAATTCAACGGGATTCGCCATGGTGCGTAAGAGCCGCTGGCGAGAGCTGTTTTTAATGGCATCAGCGCTGGCGCTGCTTGCCCTCGGTTTTTGGATTTGGCAGCCGTTCCAAAAAACTCCACCGATCCGATTGAGGATCTCAGCCGGGAGTGCGTCCGGCCCACGTCATCAGATCGCACTTTCACTGGCGAGCAATCTGGCCGATCAAGGTCTCCTGCTGGATGTGGTCCCATCCAATGGCTCCGAGGAGTCACTCGAGTGGCTGGAGAAACATCAGATCGATTTAGCCCTCGTTCAAGGTGGAATCGTCTCGACCAAGCAATCCAGGATTCGGCAATTGTGCCCGTTGATGCTAGAGCCGCTCCATCTTCTGGTCCAAGCAGAACTCGGCGATGAGATTCGAAAAAGCAACTTGCTTGGCCTGAGAGGCAAACGAGTCAACCTCGGAGCTGGATCCAGCGGTACCCGATTGCTCGCTGAGGAGATCTTAGAGTTTCTCGATCTACAGGTTCGAGAAAGTGAAGCGGAGATTGGTTCGAATGATTCGAGAGACTTTGTCCTAGCTGACCACCTGTCCTATGAAGAACTCAAACTCGTGGATAGCCGTGAATTGCCGGATGCGATCTTTGTCGTTTCCTCGATGCCCTCCCCGTTGGCGCATTGGTTGATCGAGAACCGCGGATTCCAATTGGTTGGTATTCCGTTTGGGACGGCGTTCTCCCAATCTTCGACGATTGATGATGCCACTTCGCACGGGAGAAAGATCGATCGGCACTTTTACTCGCCGTGCAGCATTCCAGCCTACAGTTACGGGGTGGACCCAGATACGCCTGATTCCGATCTTCCGACCATCGGTTCGCGGATGCTTTTGGTCGCTAACTCCAAAGTTCCCGATGGAGTGATTGAGAGAACGCTGACCGGTGTTTTGAATACCGACTTTACGAGAAACACAATCCCAGGGTTGGATGCGTCATGGCTGGATTTACCGAACGAGTATGTGCTCCATACCGGAGTCCAACGGTATCGCGATCGGAACAAAGTCTTGATCGCGAGCGATTTGATCGACTACCTTGAAAAACTCCTTGCGATCATCGCAACCCTCGCTGGTGCAGCGTTCTTCTTGTACCAGTGGTATTCCGAGCATCGACGGCAACAGCGCGAGAATCGCTTTGGTGATTTCATGATGCGGGTGATCAAGATTGAGCAGGAGTCTCTTCAAAGCGAGCTCTCCGCCAAGCTCCAATTAGCGGACTTGATCCGTTTGCAGAAAGAGCTCGCCGACCTGAAGGAGGATGCGGTAAAGGGGTTCGTCACCGGTGAGTGGCAAAGCCCGACCATGCTCAATGGTCTATTGGCGCTGATCAACGACACCAGGGAACAGATCACCCGTCTCATCCTTCATGAGAGAGAGAACATCGAGCAAGACGCCGAGAAAAAGCATGTCCAGCCGGATATGCTTTGGCGGCACGAGCTCGAGGTCCAAAAAGAACCGACCGATCCGCAGGGCCCGGAGTAAGCCGCGCTTACGAGTCAGAGTCTTTTTGCAACCACTGGATTGCTTGGGAAAACATAATCCCGCTTTGTCCAGTTGGGATTACTCGCGCCAGAACGCAGGCGGCCCATCGCTCTTGTATACGACCTTCATCTCCGGAGTCTCGTACCGCGCACCGTTGCGAGCGAGGGATTCAACCCCGCCGATAACCATGCCTGACGTGAGCAGTGTCCGTTCTACTGGGTATGGCGTTTTGCCTTCGAGGACCAAGTTTTCGATGTGCCGAGCGAGTGGGTTGAAAAAATCGGCGGTTGTCGATCCGTGAGTTGGCATCGGCAAGTACATCTGGCATGAAATGATCTCGCCATTATCGGATCGCATCCCGGCGTAGTTGAAGTCCTGGATAGGACACAAAAACATCGTGGTGCGGAAACCGTCCCGATGCTCGATGCAATACGCTATCGTGCCCCCCATCACTTTCTTACCCCATTCGTAGGTGACAGGGTCGGAGGGGAATCCTCCATCGACAGGAAGATTGTGACTACGCGTCATGGCGGCCACGAATAATTTTCGGGTGTCGGCCCGAGAGTCCTTTTCCATTTCCTCCCAAAGCTCGTCACCTTTCAATGCGGTGACCGAAGCGATACCCACCTCGCCTCCGCGGCGCCGTTCGGACATGCATTGTGCCGTTTCGAGGGCGTGGAAGTCATAGCTGTCGACACCGCCATACCCAACGCAAACACTTTCCTTAAGGGGTGTATCGATAGGCATATCGATCGACGGGAATCGCCAGGTCACAGGTAGGGAGGAGCCAGCGAGGAATGGAAAGTTGAGTCGCTTTGAATCCTGCACCATTTCGACACACTCCGACCATACCGTCGAAAGATGCTTGTCATTGAAAACCGGGACGCTTCGACCGCTCTCCTCGAAAACTTTGACAATCTGTTTGAACCAATCGTAGCGAGGGTAACGTCGCTGGCCCTTTTCGTTGGTTGGATAATCGCCATGCTCGCCGATGACGACGACTCCATCGACGGCGAGCTTTCCAGTACCCAGTGTCAATGCGTCTGAGATTGTCGAATACTGCTTGAGTTTGTACTTCTCAATCCGTTGCTTGGACAAATCCCCTTCCTTCTGCTGCTGTTCGATATACACCGATGCCACATCAAAGCGTGGTGCTTGCCAGCGTCCTCCCCAGGTGTATCCCATGCAGTGCCGATCCAAAAAGTGCTGCGCATGGGAATGCCGAAATACAACCGTTCCAAGAAAGGCGACTCGTTTGCGAGGCCCGTCCGCAACACCCATACCAAAGCCCCCAGAAGTGAACGCGGATGGGATGGCCGCAGTGGCGGCGGCAAGGGTGGCGGATTGACCGAGAAATTGACGGCGAGGCATCATGATGGACACTCCTTGAGGAATAGTTGACGACAAATTGTGATTTTTAAATGCGTTTAGGCTTCGTTGATCGATGGCTGCTTGCGACCATAGCGAACCTTCGATGGGACGGATTCGGTTGGCTAGCTCGTTTCTTTTGGCCAAGCACAGTAAATGCAGACTAGAGGCATGATGGGTAGTGCGCTGAGAATGAAAATTCCAAGATCGTAGCTTCCCGTTGTTTGCTCGAGCCAACCGAACCAAGGCTGCGCGTAGGACGAAGCTAGCCAACCGCCGGCACCGGCGATCGAGGTCACTTTCCCTTGATGACGCGGCGAGACGTCTTGCGCGAACGAGTAGTAGATCGGGAAAATCCCCAAGGCACCGGCTCCGGAAATCAGCAATATTCCAAGCATAATCAGCCGTAAATGATCGAGCGCGAAAAACTGAGACACGAGTCCAGTGGTCGGTGGCGGTGCTTCGGGAAGTTGATGATTCAGTAATGGAACGGCGATAAAAGTGGCCAAGAGTATGACGCATAGAGTTAGCGACAGCAAACGTCCACCGACGACCGACCATCCTCGATTGGCCATCCCTGAAGCGATCAGTCCCGAAGCGAAGCATCCGATATCGGTAAAGATGTACCAAATCGAGTTGAAGACCAATGTCTGCTTTTCGTTGAAGCCGTAATTTTCTTGCATGATCAAAGGCAACCAAGCTCGCATCAATTGCCACATGGTGTTGATGCATATGACCATCACCAAAACGATTGCAAACTTGGTTGTGAACACATCGTGCCACCAGCGATGATCGTTCTCCGGGTCCGTAGATAATCGATTGGGTTGCCCTGCGGTATAACGAGGTGCATAAGGGTTTCGGTCATCTGCTGGATTCGCAGAGACGGAGTGGGGCGATGGAGTGGCGGCCGTTTCTTCGGAGGTTAGATTGGATTGTTGCGGAAGTTGATCGCAGGAATGATCCGGCACGGTTGCAGCAACGAGGTCGCTGCTGCGCACCACGTAAAGCCAAAGGAATACCCACAGCGCGCCGACGACTGCGATTCCTTGAAAACCGATGCGCCAGCTTCCTGGTTCGCTGGTGAGGATGGCGAGCATCACGACTGGAGTTAAAATCGCGCCGATCGATGTTCCACTTTGCAGGACGCTGTTTCCTAACGCTCTCCCTTTCTGACTGAGGAGAGCTTGTGTGGTTTTCAAACCGCACGGCCAATGCGCGGACTCGAAAAAACCGAGCATCAAGCGACACCAAAAAAGATCATCGTAGTCTCGAGCCCAACCGGTCAGAAAACCCATCGCGGACCACCCTAGCAACCCGATCGGATACACCCATCGAACCGAAAATCGATCGACGATGAACCCCCAAAAAAGGGAGCCGATTGCAAAGCTATAGCCGAAAACGGCTTCGACGCGTCCGTATTGAACGTTGCTGAGTTCGAATTCGCCTTTGATGCGCGCCGATGCGACGGCCAGCGTTTGACGATCCATGTAGTTGACCGCCGAAGCTAGCAGTAGCAAGATGCAAACGATCACGATCCGTTTGGATCGAGGATCGGACCAATCTATCGCTCGAATGGAAAACACACCTGGGGGTCCTTCGTTACCAGTACCTTTGACCAACACCCGTTTACCAATATCGCTCTACGACATAATGGCCCGGCTCGTTCCGCTTGTGCTTGCGCATCCCTCGGGCGTTCAGGATGGCTTCCACATCGTCGAGCATCAAGGGATTGCCGCACATCATGACCGAGCTATTTTCGGTCGACATCGGAAGCCCGACCAATTTTTCCAGGGTACCTGTTTCAATGGCCGTGGTGATTCGACCGTGGATACCGTATTCGGGCTGATCGCGGGAAACCACCGGAACAACATGCAATCGGCCTTCGGACGATTGAACCAAAGACGAAAGCTCTTCGGTGTACGCCAAGTCCGTGACATGGCGAACGCCATGTACGACGACGATGTGCTGGTACGATTTCCAAATTTTTGGATCGCGGAGCATGGCAATGTACGGGGCCAATCCTGTACCGGTCGCTAATAACCAAATCACTTCCGCAGCGGGGGCATGTTCGAGCGTGAAGCCTCCCGTCGCTTTGGAAGAAACTTCGATGCAATCTCCGGGGGCCATTTCCCATAGCCGTGGTGTCAGTTCCCCCTCGTTGACCTTCACGATGAAAAATTCAAGTTCCATTCCGTGCGGGGACGCAACCGAGTAGGGGCGGTGAAGGTGCTTTTCCGGGAGCGATAGCCCAACCTGTAAAAACTGCCCGCACTCAAAAGGAGCCACGCCAGGGCAGTGAACGGTTATGGTGAACAACCCATCGTGCCAGACATGTTTCCGGACGATGTGACCATTGATCCATTGGATAGCCATCTTGAGGCAGGTCCAGTCGCAGCGAGAGGTGGGGGAAGTACTGGAGGGGAAATTACGGGCGGTCTAGGTGACTGCTGAACAGGCATGACCAGACATCCTACCAGATCTAACATGGCCGCTGGGGTTGGTCCGCATGATTTCAACGAGCTCACCCGTCTCTCGCTAGTCTTGCCAATTCGAGCCGAAGAAAGAAACACGCCTCCCGATAACTTCGTTCTTAACAGGCTCCTGACAACTCCTTTGGGATCCACTGCGAAGCTGTCCATATGGATCGCTTATCCCCGTTTTACTCGACTCCTAGTCTCGTTTATTTCTTGAGTCGCATGATTGCGCTAGAGTATTGGTGTTCGTAGGGAGTCGAGCCATCGAAGCGGGGAGGATCGGGTTGGGTTTCGCGGCCGGCGCGAACCGGCGTGTACCAGAGTATTGCGAGATCGCCGTCGATTCGATAGCCGAAGGGCTTAGGTCCGATGGTGGGCCATGCCTTGCCGTCGAAACCGACAACACTTAATTCCTCAAGCGTATTTGGAAGCGCCCCCTGTTCCTGCTCGCCATGCTTTTGTTGGTAGCGTCGAATGGCGAGCCCATGCATCAGAAAATTGCGTTGGACTTTCTCTTCTGCAAAGCTGGATACGATGGCCCCGATCGCGGGAGCGGCAACACCGGTCACGAGCCATCCAGGCATGCCTAAGGTACCTGCTTCGCGTATGTTACGTTCCAGTTGCTTCTCCAATTGCTCTGCCTCGAGGATCGCGTCATCGAGCGATTTTGTATCGGTATTCGCGATGCCTTTCATGTGTTCAATGTAGTGCGCAATATCGTTGTAACGGGCTCGTCTCGATCCAGTCAATCCAGTCACCATCGACCGGCTTAATCCATTCGAGTTGTTTTTCAAATCATCCAAGATGTACTCATCGAGGTTCGTAAACATCGGTAGAGCCCCAGCCATTTCGGTTTGCAATATTTCCTGCAAGGAGTCGAACGCGAGCGATTCTTGAGACAGTAGCGTTGAGAGTGTTTCAATGGCGGGTTCGTCGAGGAAGCCTTGTTCGATTCCTTTACGGATCACCGAGTACCCCATCCTGCGGATCGCTGAACACACCAATTGGGACACCACAAACGGTTCATGGCGATGCACCTCCACCATATCGAATAGGGTTTGTAACGCCGAGGTCAATCCGACTGAGTCGCGGTCGGCGATGGCAACATCGCACTCCACGTCGATGAGGCGGGCAAGCCCGCGCAGCAACTGCATGTGCGCCAGTGTTGTTTGGAACGAATTGAAGCGGATGGGGTATCGTACCGGAACGCGTTTCCGGCTCAGAGATCGGATAGTCTCTCTCTCGTTTACAGTATCGTTGAGGAGTCGGCGCGCGGCATCTTCAGCCGGCCAACCTTTCTCGGTCCATTCCGAACCCTCGGGGGCTTTGGGATCGAATTGCGGGACACCTTGGGCGAGAGTCACAAAGTCGGACGATTCGACGAATTGACCTATCTCCATCCATGACCGCGCGTCAGTCGGGTCGGTTCGTTCTTGATACCACGCGTCCAGTGACTCGTTGTCGACTGGAAGCCCAGCGTGTCGCATCCGCTCGATCTCTTTTTCGACGAAGGGGCGTTTGCTGTCGAAACTCGCTAAGTAGGTTTGGTAGGCCAACCACGGGACAAAAACAATCGGGACAACCAAGATGAGGAGCCACGTGACTAGAGTGATTCGATTGCTCATGACCGGAGATGTCCTTTTTGCCCGCCTGTTTGGTTCGCCCACCTTTGTGGTTCGCCTGCCTTTTGGGTTCGCGCAACTCTTTGTGGCTATTCGAGGGGGGCACCTCGTTTTTTTGATTGGGTGCGTCATCCATCCATAGAGTCCCTGGATCGAGTCCTTGGATCGAGTCCTTGGATAAGGGGACCGTCTGGGGACGGGAACGAAACACGACCGAGAAGATGCGCAGAACACAGACAAAAATCTAACTTGCGCTAAAATAGTAGCGGAAAAACTGAGGAATGGAGAGAGAATCCTGGCGGTGCCTTCGATTGACGCACTTGGAATGAATCGATACTCTCCAATCACGCAAAACTTGAGAAAATGCGTAAAATGCATGCATATTGATGCGCGGGGGGTCCCCTCCGATCCCCCCTCCTATACCAACGGCTACCGAAAACATGGAACTGCTCGAGAAAATTTGGGAAGGCACCACCACCGCAGTCAACGGCGTACTCAGCGGATTGGACCGAGGGCTAACCACGTTGTTTGGATCTGCAAACTCTCGCCAGTTAAAGCGTTACGGCGAATTGGCCAAGCAGATTGGGGAATTGGAACCCCGGTACATGG
>Ga0315900_10006398_pt1 | contig 15810 bp, 6 predicted proteins | sample LakEriMetagenome_FD_203521 | JGI IMG/M metagenome (GOLD analysis project Ga0315900, IMG submission 203521) | Freshwater fungal communities from buoy surface, Lake Erie, Ohio, United States - Buoy 12 MA114 | ecosystem: Environmental > Aquatic > Freshwater > Lake > Lake biofilm | place: USA: Lake...
AAACGCCGCCTGAATCGCCGCCGTGTCATCGGCCACCCCATCGCCCACCGCGCCAAAATCTAGCACGCTCACCACCTCTCGCATTTTGCTCTGCGCCGTGCGTGTGACTGCGCCGGTGCCAGCCTGGAGGAAACCGCCCCCTGTCCATCCACCTGCGGTGGCGCCGTCGTGAACGACCAGTTCATTGGTGTCGGTCTTGATCGTGATCTCACCCTGCGCCCCGGTAAAGGTGGCGTGCTGGGCAGCGGTTCCGCGGCGGCGTTGAATGACGGTTGCCATGGGTGTTCCTTAAACGATGAGCCCGTAGTCTTGGCTGCCAACCTGGCCCTGCGGCAAGGCCTGGGAGTACCTGACCAGGATGTTGTTGGCGCCCGCCGGCGGGGGCGACGTGAAGGTCAGCGTGGTGCCTGACGTCCAGGTGTAGTCGACCGTCGGTGTCTGCACCACGCCCGAGATCGCCACCAGCAGGTTGTTGATGGAGCCTGGGTTGACGCTCAAGGCGAACACGGCCTGCGACCCCGTGCCTGAGAACACATCGCTGACCGCAGAGGAGTAGGCCACGCTGGTGACCAACGTCGTGAGATCGATGTTCTGCAGGCCCGTGGCCGTTTCGTTCCAGCCGATGGCAGCGTTGGCCAAGGGCTCGGGCAAAGACCCGTCAATGGTCGACGAGGCCGGCACCTTGACGGCGCGGTCAAGGTTCTCGGCGAGCTGCTGGATCTGCACCGTGACACGGTCGAACGTGTCCTCGATCACGCGGGCATTGAACGCCCCGCCACCCAGCAGGTCGGTGGTCTGCTCGTACTCGAGCGCGCTCAGGATCGTGAGCTTCTCGCCCGAGGCCAGCTTGGCGCCGGTGATCGGGTAGGTGATCGTGCCGCCGGGGCTGGTGTCTTGGTCGACGTTGAGCGAGACGCTGTAGTCGGAGTCCTTGACCAGGGTCGACTCATTGCCCAGCGTCGAGGTCTTGACCACCAACAGGTCGCCGGCGTCGAACGTCTTGAACGTGAACGAGAAGGTGTTGGCGATCCCGTTGCCGGAATACGGCCCAGCTCGGCGGGTGGTTGACGGAACGGTCATGGTCGACTCCTGTCGGAATGGTAGGAGGCGCGGCCCGTCAAACGGACACGCATCAGCGCTGCTTGGACTCGGGGCTCGCGGTGCCGGTCACCAGGCCCCGGACGAAGTCGGCCTCGCTGGTGGGCTCGATCTTCCCCTGCGCGACGCCGGCGCCGTAGCCCAGGGGTCGGGCCAGGGTCATGGCCGGCATACCGGTGGTGACGGTGATGAGTGCTGCCACGTCGCGCACGGCCTTCTGTGCGCTCGCGTCGTCGACGATCGCCTTGTAGACGCTGGCCGGGGCGCCGGCGGCGGACTCGAGCACCGACACCGTGGGCGAGAGCGAGAACTTGTCGTCGGCCGGCTGGTCGTTGAAGCGGTTGACGACCGACTGGCCGAGCGCGCCCACGAACGGGATGCCCGAGAGCACGCCCTTGATGGTGCCGAACCCGAACACCTGGGCCAGCCAGTCGTCGAGGTAGCCGTCATCGTCCTCGTCGTCGGGCCCGCCCCTGAACGCGATCGCGATCGCCTCGGCCACCCAGATGGGGGCCATCAGCCCGAGCATCAGCACGCCGAACGCCTTGCCGGCGCCCTTCCTAAGCCCCTGCTCCTGGGCGATCTGCTGCAGGGCGGTGGCGTTGGTGTTGGCCAGCATGTTGAAGTAGCTCACGAACTGCGTGAACACGCGCGCGTAGGCGGGGCCGGTCTCGATCCGGCTCACGTCCTCAGGCAGCGTTGAGCCCTGGGTCTGACGGATCACGCCGTCGGCGTAACGCAGGGCCATGCGCTCTTCCATCCCCTCGGCCAGGGCCTGGTTGTAGGCGGCCTGCCAGATGATGGGCGAGAGCACGTTGTCGAACGCGGTCTGCAGGAAGTAGCTGTGGCGCCGTGTGAACTGCTCGGCGCTCTCGTACACGCTCGGGTTGATGAGGATCTTTTCCAGCGTGTCGGACAGCACCGCCACCTCGTTGCTGGCGCGGTCGGCCATGTAGGGGCTTGCGTCCCACACCGCCTGGGAGAACTTCTTCGGGTTGGCCACGTAGTCGGCCAGCGAGCGCATCATCAGGCTCGGCTTGACCTTGATCGCGGCCGAGCTCACGCCGGTGATCTGCTGCAGCGTGTTGCTCAGGTTCGCGAACATGAGCGCCATGCCCGTGCGTGCGCGGATCGTCGACAGCATGCGGTTCAGGCCGGCGTCGGCAGCGATCGGGGTCTCGACAGTCTGGCGCGCGGAGCGCTTCAGCCAGGGCTTGAGCACGCCGCTGATGGCGGCCGGGTCGATCCGGCCCAGGGGCTGGCTCACCTTCGGGCGCTTGATCAGCCTGGCGGCCGAGCGCACCGGCGCTTCCATGTGGCTGAACAGCAGCACCTTGTCGATGTGCTGCGGCAGGCTGCGCAGGTCCAGCTTCAGCGGCCGGTTGTACTCGACCCGGCTCTTGGTGAACCCGCGGTTGGTCGACGGGAAGGCGTAGCTCATGCCCGCGTTCTCGGTCTCGAGCAGGTCGCGGAGCTCCGCGTCCTGTACCAGCAGCGGGTCGGCCTGGGCCGGCACGTAGCCGCCACGACGCGCCACACCGAACGGGTCGGTGAAGCTGTCCGCGGTGACCTCGGCGAAGTAGCGGCCGAACACGTTGCGGTGCGTCTTCTGCGCCAGCGGCTTGGTCTGCTCCAGCAGATCCCACACGCCCTGGGCGAAGTCGAAGTGCTCGCGCTGCAGCACGCCTGAGTTGGCCAGGCGCCGGATGAACGCATCCCAGCGGCTTGTGTCGAGGGTGCCGTCGGGGTTCTCGGTGGCCCAGCCGCGGCCGAGCAGCAGCTTGCGCTTGTTGCTCTCGTTGCCGGTGTGCAGGATCGCGTGCAGCAGCTCGGCCATGCCGATGCCGTTGTGCCCGCGGCCGAAGGTGTAGCCGAGCTCGGGCGCCTCGATCGGCTGCGTCGGCATCATCGGGGCGATGTTGTCGACCAGGGCCTGGAACTTCTTGCGGTACTCCAGACGCTCGGCCCGGTAGCGGTCGGCCGCGTCCTTGATCGGCTGGAAGATCAGCCGCAGGAACGGCCCGCCGAACTTGCCGTCCTTGGCCTCGGCCCACTGCTCCACCCGCCGCAGCAGGGCGGGGGCTTGCTGCAGCACGGCGCGCTTGATCAGCTCCGCCTTGGTCAGCGCGCCCGACTCGCCCGGCACGGTGTCGGGGATGCCGATCTCCTCCATGCGGGTGTAGAGCTCGTCGGCCGCGTCGTCGATGTCCATGAGGTCGCCGTCGACCTCCATCTGGCGGGTGCGCTTGGCGAGGAACCACATCGCCTGGACCGACTCGTGCAGGCCCTGCAGCTCCTCGAACGTGAGCGCCTCCAGCGGCTGCGCGTTCTGCGTGGCCTGCAGGATCATCGGGCCCACCACCGCGGCGGTCTCGGGGTCGTTCTGCTGCAGCGCCTCCAGGTACGCTGCGGCAGCCTTGGTCGTCGGGGTCTCAACGCCGTAGGCGGCCAGCACCGCGCGGGCGGCGTTGACGATGTCGGGGTCGCGGCCCTTCTCCACCGTCTTCTCGTCGTTGCCCTTGGTGACGCGCTTGAAGAACTCGAGGATCTTCTTGGCCTCGGTCGCCGCGTCGATCGCCGCTTTCGCTGCGGCGTTGTTGAGCACCTGGTCCTGCTTGGCCTTGACGGCGTCGGCCGTCTCACCCTTGGCGGTGGCCTCGGCCCAGCGCTTACCGGCGCGGCGCTCGGCGGCGGTGTGCTTCCAGGCGGTGGCCTTCAAATCCTTGAGCGGGGTGCGGGCGATGACGTTGGCGCCGAACTGCTTGGCCGCCTCGACCAGCGCGTTGACCGTGATACGGGCGCCACGGGCGTTGGTCTCGCCGGTGTCTGTGCGCTGGCCCAGCATCTCGCGCTGCGTGCGCAGCTCGGTGGCCAGGCTGCGGGCCCGGGCCTCGTTGTGCACCGCCTCGTTGGCGGCCTCCTGGATCGCACGCTCGTCGATCAGGTCGCCGTTCTCTTCCAGCATCCGGCGCTCGGTCAGGCCGTCGATGGCCTCGTTGCGGGGGCCGAAGGCATCGATGGCCGCGAGCATTGCGTCGACCGTCTCGTAGCCGAAGGCGTCGGCGATCGCGGCGATGTCGGAGTCGCTGCCGGCCAGGGTGCGCTCGGGCTTCGCGTTGTCGCGCTCCCACTGCAGCGCGGCGGCCTCAGCCTGGTTCTCGATCTCGCGCTTCTTGCCGGCCAGGAACTGGCCCTTCTTGAGGCCCGTCAGGCCCTGCCCTTCGGTGGCCAGCAGGCCGTCGCGGATCGTCTGCGCGGCAGCGTCCTTGGCCGCCTGGCGCTGCTCCTGCCAGGCCTTGAGCGCGGCCTTGTACTCGGGCGTGCTCTTGCGCAGCTCGTCGAGCTTGCGCTTGGCCTGCATCTCGGGCATCGCGTCGACCTCGGCGGTGACCTCGGCGCGGGTGGCCTTCTCGGTCTCGCGGGCTTCTTTCTTCAGCTTGGCGATGACCTTGTCGCGCGCCTTGACCGACCACTTGAGATCGGCGATCGAGCGCTTCTGCAAGCGCTCGGCCGCCTCGCCATCGGCCTGCTCGTCGGGCACCAGGCCGGCCACCTCGTTGGCCTGTTGGATCTGCTCGTCGGTGGCGAGCATGCGGTCGAACACGCGACGGATGTCGTCGTTGAGCGCCATGCCGGCGCCGGCAGGCTGGTCACCTTGGGCGAGCGTACCTGCGGGGGATATACGCGAGGGGTCGAACACCACCGTGGTGTTGCTCTCCACGTTGCGCCCGTCTTCGGTCTCAAGATCCTCTTGGAACGTCGCGCTGTCGTAGCCTCGCTGGCGCAAATACTCGACAAACCTGCGGCCCACTTCACCCTCAAACATTCCCCACGACTTGGTGTTCTTGACCAGAATGTGGAGCTCTCGCTCGGGGCCGAATGGATCAATGGTGTCGGCGAAGTCGAGGATTAGATCCCTGGTCACCTCTGCCGTGGACTCGATGTTGACGTCGTAGGCGGCGACATCACCATACTCTGCCGAGAACTCAGGGTTGTCCGAGAAAAACACGCCCGTGCGTTCAGTGTCTACGTCACCGAACGTCGTGGTGTTTACCGACTTGCTGCTGGCTCGAAACTGCCCTTGAATCGGTTGTTTGCTGCCGTGGTACAAGCGCACCGCAGCACCCTGCCCCAGCGTCTGCCCGTCGCCCGCGCTCACACCGCGCTGGGCGAGGAACTGCTTGATGCTGCCGTAGACGTTCAGAAGCCAGGCGCGGAAGCGGCGCATCAGCGGCTGCAGCTCGGCGTTGGGGGCCTTGCCCTCCATCACGTACTGCTCGATGCTCTCGGCCCAGCGCTCGTGGTACGGGCGCTTCTGCTCGAGGCTGTAGCCGTTCCAGGTGGCGAGGTCAGGCACCCCGCTCCACTTCAGGAACGCATTCATGTCCTCGACGATCTGCGCCGGCGCGCCAGGCTGGCTCGCGATGTCGGCCAGCACCTCGAGGAAGAAGTGCCCGGTCTCGTGGAAGAACGTGCTGAGATCGGCCGTCGGGCTGAGAACCAGCTCGAGGGTGCGCGGGTTGAACGTCCCGCGGGGGCCTTGCTGGAGCGGTTGCTCGGGCATGTCCTCGACGATGCCCTCCGACCAGGTCCACTCAGGCATGAGCCCGGTCTTCTGGTCAGCGAAGACGGTGTCCTCGACCTTGGCGTTGCGGTTGCTCTCGCCATACGGACCGTAGTTCAGCCAGGAGTTTTGGCCTCGGGTCTCGCTCGTGATGGCGCCGACCGCCGGGCCAGTGAACAGGCGAACGTGGGCCTGCCACGCGTTCTCCTCACCCTGCGCCCGGAAACCGGCACCCTCGAGCCCGTGGCCGAACGCATCGTGCACGGCGCGGAACAGGTCGTTGAACAGGACCCGTTTGGTCTGGCCGTCGGGGGAGCCGTAGGCCCACTCCAGCCCAGTGTCGGCCAGCAGGGGGTTGCCTTCGGGGTCGAACTCGCCGGTGCCGAACCCGCTCTCGGTCGGGAACACCGCCATCGACTGGTTCGCGCGCAGGTCCCGCATCGCGTTCCAGGGGTTGCCCTGGTACGGGTCGGCGGCCGGGTCCATGAACCAGAACTGGTAGCCCGCCTCGACAAGGGCTTGGTACTGCGCCATCGTCTGGCGCGCCAGGTCGTCGTAGGCTTCGCGAACCGCAGGATCTTGCGGGGCGTGCGGCATCGCCTCGTAGGCGGCTGCGATGCGGGCGGCCCGCTCGGGGTCTACCTTCGCGTAGGCGGCCTGGCGTCGTAGCGGGATTCCGTTGTCGCGGGCGTACTGCTCGGCGACGGCGACGAGTCTGGGGTCTGGGCCGGCGGCGCCTGCAACAGTTGGCGCACCTTCAAGCGGCGCAAGGCCTCCGCTCGAATACCGTCCTGCTCCGTCTCCGGTTTGTTGGGGTCGTCCACTCAGGTCTCCTTGCTGGAGCGTTGCCGGGCCGCCATCTCGGCCAGGCGCCGGTAGGCTTCGCTCTGCGAACTTGCGGGCTCCGTCGCTGAAGCTGAGGCTTGCTGATCCGGTGCCGAGGTGGTTGAAGAGCTGCTGCTCGAAGAACCAGAGGACCGACTGGACCTGGTAGGGCTTGATGCCGACTTGCTCTGCCGCTGCATTGAAAAGCTCCTTGACGACACGCCGCTGGGGTTCTGTCGGGGCGTCGACGATTTTACCATCCGGGCCCGTCATCTGCCCGAAGTAGCGGTTGAACGAACGTGTCGCCCACAAGTCAACGGTCAGCTCGTGGATGCCGTTGATGTTCATCACGAAGGGGCCGACCTTCGGTCCGAACGCGAACATCCCGAGCTTGAGGTCGGAGGCTTTCCCATCCACGCCGGGGCCCATGTTGCCCCACTTTTTGCGGGCTTCGTTCAGCTCCTTGACGGTGTGCTCGGAGTACAGCCACTCGACGGTGCCCTGCTCCCCCAGGTCCTGCACCATCGCGTTCAGGAACTCGAGCGCCTTCTCCTTGTTGGCCGATACAGGCCCCCCAGCCCAGAGGTTGCCGTTGGCTGGGTTACGGCCAGGTATGGTTCCGGTCTTCTCGTAGTGCTGGAACGTCTGGGCGGCGATGTCCCAGTTCATGTCGGCGAGGGTGCCTGGCGACTGGAGACCGGCGACGACCGCGAACAGTTGCCGCTTGGTCGCGTTCTCGGCAAGCGACGGGATGACCCTGGCGGTCGTCTCGAACGCGGCCTTGATGTCGCCCTCGTACCAGTCAAGCCCGCTCTGCTCCCGCTGGAGCTGGTACTGCAGCTCGGCGACGATCTGCTTGATCGCTCGCTTCTGTTCTTTCGGGTCGTTGAAGTCGCGCTTGCCGGTGATCTTGTCGAAGAAGGCGGCGACCTCGTGGATCGACATCTTCTGGCTGCCGGTCAGGCGGGGGCCGTTGCGGAGGTCGACCGCGGTGGTGGTCGATGCCTTCTTCGGCAGCTTGACGTTCGAGTCGGGCTCCTTCGCCTTCTGCTCGAACACCCCGCCCTTCTTGCGGACCTGCAACTCGTTGCCCTCGATGCGTAGGTCGTAGTCGCCCCAAGCGGGGCTGCTCTGCATGCGCTCGAGGCGGGCCTGCAGTTGCTCGGGCGTGCCACTGGCCTGGGTCTGCCAGGGAGCCTCGCGTCGTGCGAGCGCCGGCACCTGCTGGCCGGACTCTACCCGCGACAGCGGACCGAGCACCTCCGGCTGGATGGTGCGGTCGCCAAGCAGGATGACCTGGCCAGGCTGATTCCCCTCGAGCCTGTCGAGGTAACCGTCGAACCCGGCGTCGAGCACGCGGGTCTCGAACTCTCGGGCGTTGCCCCCGCGCAGCTTCAGGGGGTCGAGGTTGGCGTCGTAGATGTTGTTCAGCGTAGCGCGGTGCGCCACCCCGCCGACGCCGGCCTCGGGTCGCACGCCGGTGCCCTTGTCGACGTAGAACGACAGCCGCTGACGCACACGCTGGTCCGGGTAGGACATGATCTCGTCGCGTGCGCTGCCCTTCAGGCCGGTGCCGTAGAACGCGCTCGACAGCGTCGGGCGAGCCGCCATGCTCCAGTGGTAGGCCTCGACACCGTCCAGTTGACCAGGCTTCTGCTCGCCGGCATTCAGCACCTCCCCCTGCCCCGTCGGTGCGCCGAGCACGCGCAGCCGGTAGCGCTGGTACATCTCCTCGGGGGTGATCCCAAGGCGGGAGCTGTAGGCCGTGTAGAACGCGCTGGCCCAGGAGGCCATGCCCTCGTTGACCTTGCCGCGGTAGCGGCCGGCGGTGTTGAGCTCGCCCAGGATCGACTGGCGCACGGCCTCGGAGCTCGCGCGCATGGCTTCCTGGTCGGCGGCCTGGGCGATGACGCGCTCGGCCTCTTGCTGCAGGAACGCTTGCGCTTGCGCGCCTGCGGCTTGCGATTCCGCCAGGGTCAGCGCGTCCGGGGTCAGGCGGGCGTTGTCCACCAGCACCTGCTCGAGCGGCGTGCCCGGCGCCACGGCGAGCACATCGCCCACCGGGATCGCCACCACATCGCCGATGGCCGCGGCCTGCGCGACCTGCTCCTGCACGGCCGGCGGCAGTTGGTTCAGCACCTCGGGCGGCAGTTGGTTCAGCACCTCGCCATCGACGTAGATTGCCTTCGGCGCGCCCTCGGTCTGGTCGGCCATCGACTGCACGACCTGGCGGAACTGCTCGGGGTTGCGCTCGCGCAGCGCCGCCTCGGTGGCCGCCTGCAACTGGCTCTGCAGCAGGCCGGCGTAGCGCGTGGCCGAGTCCTGCTGCTGCGAGCGCTTGTCGACCACGGCCTGCAGGCGCTCGGCGGCGGTGCTCGCCGTGGCCAGGCCACCGCCCGCCCCCATGCCGCCCATGATTGAGGACAGCACGCCCTCGCTCAGGGACTTGCCGCCGTCGTAGGACAGGGCTGCGGCGATATTGCTGTTGAGTTGCTGCAGGCCCTCGGTGCCGCCTTCGGCGAACACCGCCTTGGCGATGCCCGACAGCCCCTTGCCCTTGGCGCCCAGCACCTTGTCCAGGCCGTACTTCTCGAGCAGCGCGTTGACGATGGCCGTCTGCGCCACAGACTGCGTGAACTCGGCGTCGCTCACCTTGATGCCGGTGCGCTGCTCGAACTCGGCAGCGTTGCTCGCCTGCTCCATGCCCTCGAGCCAGCCCATGAACGCGACCGAGCCGCCCGAGCGCATGGCTAGGTACAGCGACGGCACGGCCTGGGACAGGAACGCCGCCCAGTAGTTGGGGTCGGTGATGACCTGCCCGATCTGCGCGACGTTGCCGGTCTTGATCGCAGTCTGCAGCGCCTGGTCGGCGTTCTTCGACAGCGTGGCCACGTCGGCGAATGCGGTGCCGAAGGTGGCGGTGTCGGAGCTCAGGATCTCCTGCGCGCTGTTGATCTTGCCGGCGATGTCGGTGGTGCCGCCCAAGCGTCGCTGCACGCCGGGCACGCGGCCCTCGCTCACAAAGCGGATGACGTCCTGCACGCCGCGCACCGGGTTCAGGTACTGCGGCAGGCCGGTCTTCTCGACCAGCCCGGCCACGTAGCCCACGGCGCGCTGGGCGGCGTCGGGCGTGCGCCAGATCCCCTCGGAGATGCCGAGGGTGGCGTTGGCGATGCTGGCGCCCGCAATCGCACCCATGCCCGACTCGATCTTGGCCAGCGGCTTGATGGAGTCCTGCGTCTGCGCTGCGCGCTTGACGTCCTGGCGCATCAGCTCGCGCAGCATCGGCGCCTTCTGCAGGTCGGTGTCGGCGAGGTCGAGAACCTCCTGCAGGCGGTAGGCCTCCAGGTCCTGCACGATGACCTCGGCCGGCGCCGGGTAGCGCTTGGCCAGGCGCTCGGCCTCGGCCATGGCGTCGGGCTTGATCGTGACGGCGGTGGTCAGCGTCTGCCGGGCGGTGGGGCCGACAGGCTGGAACTCGTCGAACGGGTTGGCGGCGGGCTGGGCGCGACGGAACTCGTCGAAGGGGTTGGTGCTCATCGAATCCGCTCGACGCCTTGGGGGTCAATGAACACCGTGCCGGGTTTCAGCGCACGGGCTTCCTCGACGGTCTTCACCCGCAGCGGTGCTGCAGGCGCAGCAGGCGCGGCCAGCGCGCGGCGGCGCGTCTCAGGCTCGGCTTTGTAAGCAAGATCCGTCGTGTCCCACCACCGGCCGGGCTTTGTGACGATCTCGCGGTTGAGATCGCGCATGATCTTGTCGCGCTCCTCAAAGGTCGGCTCCTTGCCGGTGCGCTTGAGGTGCTCGTTGAACATGTCGTAAGCGGCGGCCTTGAACTTGCCGAGGTTCTCGCCCTTCAGGTCCAGGCTGGTCGTGAACGCGCCGAGCTGCTGCTCGGAGCTCGCCACCTCGGGCGCCTTGCTCGGGTTCTTGGCCTTGGTCTGGATGTCGAGCAGTTGCTCCATCTGCGCGGGCGCGATCTTGGTGGTGAGTGCCACTAGGTTGACCTTCTCCCCGGCGGCGAGCTTCTCGCGCGCGTCGATGTAGGTGGCCCAGTCAGTCTTGACTTGCGTACCCTCGGAGGCCTGCTTGGCCCGGGTCTTGAGGTAGTCCTGGAGCTCGACGCGACCGCGGCCATCCATTTGCGCGAGCAGCGCCTCGGGCACCTTCTTGCCCTGTCCCACCAGTTGCCAGGCCTGGTCCTTGACGACTTGCTCGCGCTCGGCCTGCGCGGCTTTGACCAGGGCGTGGTTGTTTCGGATCTGGGTAAGCGCCTTCTCGCGGCGCTCGGGGTTGTCGATCTTGGCGGCGTCCGAGAGCTGCTCGGCCAGAGGCTTCGCGGCCACGCCTGCAGCGAACTGCGCGGCGAACTGGTTGTCGGCCTCGGCCTTGAGCACCTGCTCGACGCGGGGCTGCGCGGTGCCCGGGATCTCGCCCTTGTTGGCCTCGTAGTATTCGCGGGCCTTGACGGGGTTGTTCTCGGCGAGTCGCGTGATGTGGCTCAGGTGCAGGTTGCCGAGGTACTTCTGCTGCTCGGCCATGACCATCTCGGTCGACCAGCCCTTGCGGGCGCCCTTCTCGGCGGCGATCTGGCGCACCCGGGCGGCAGCACCTGCGGTGTCGCCGGTGTCGATGCCGAACTCAATCGTCTTCTGGGCGGCGGCCTCGGCCTGATCATCGGCGAAGCGCTCGCGCTCTTGGGTGGCGTAGCCCGCCACCGAGCCGACAGCCTGCGTGCGCTTTCGGCCGAGCGACAGGCCGAGTTGCTCGCGCACCATCGGGCTGGCGGCGCTGGTGTACTTCTGCTTCGCGTCGTCCCACCACTTGGCGGCGTCGGCCTCGTACTGGGCGACGCCCTCGCCACGATAGGCTGGGTTGCGCAGTGCGGCGGTGTTCCACTCCAGCCAGCCGGCGGTGATCTCGGTGTCGAGCTTGTTGCTCTCGGTCTCGACCTGCTGCCGCATCTGCCTTTGCGCCAGGCTGTCGGCGACCTCGGCCACCTGGCCCAGCCCGCGGGCGATGGCCTGGGTGCCGCTGCTGACGTCGGGCGCGTTCTGGTAGACCGGGCGCAGGGCCTGGGTGCGGACCTGCGGGCCGTCGTAGGTGGGGACCTGAGGCATGGGTCAGCCGACCTTGTAGGAGTTCCACTTGCTGGCCACCGAGCCTGCGGTGCCAAGCAGCGTCGAGAACGCCTGGGCGTTGGCATTGCGCGCGGCCCACTTGCCCTGCTGCATCATGTCCTGGCCTTGGGCGCGGTAGGCCCAGGCGTCGCGGGAGGCGTTGAACCGGGCGGTGGCGGCGTCGGTCTCGCCGAAGAAGTCGGTCTGGTCCTGGATCTCGGCGGCGGTGCCAACACCCAGGTCCAGCCCTCGGGCGGCCATGAGCGCGCGCTGGGTGCCTTTGAGCCCGGCCGCCTTGCGTGAGATCGCAGCCGCGTCCTCCTCGCCCCGGCGCTGCGCGTCCTGGGCGGCGTACTCGGCCATGGTGGCGTTGTTGCGGGCGACCTGCTTCTGGACCTGCCCCTGCTGGTAGCTGCTGGCGGCGCCCATCACGCCGGCCCCGGCCGAAAGACCCATGGCGATGGCCATCGGCGGGCTCAACGCGGCGCCCATACCGAGCGCTGCGGCACCGGCGGCGGTGCCCGTGCCGATACCTGTGGCCAGACCGGCGATGGCACCGAGCGTAATGGGTTCACACATGGCGGCTCATCTCGAAGACGTGAAACGGTGCGCCGTGCGGCGGTGCCGGGGTGGCCGGGTGCAGCGTGAAGCCCAGGCGTCGGAGCCAATGCACGGCCACGGTGTTGTCCGCGTGCACGGCGTTGAACAGGCGCGGATACTCCTGCAGCATCGCTTCAATGTAGCGGCGGGCCCACCGTTGAAGGACACGGCGGTAACGCGGCAGCACGTCGGTGCCGAGCAGCCACGGCACGCCCACGGGCGCGAGCAGTGAGCCGTACTCGGCGCAGCCGAACACGCATGCGATCTCGCCGTCGATCAACGCCACCTGCGACCAGCGGGAGCGCTCGACAGATTGCTCGAGCGCCTGGAGGTGATCGGCCCAGCCGGCGGCGTCGAGCTCGGCACGGTCCTGGGCGCGCAGGTGCGCGGCCAGGTGCTCGAGGTCGGCGGGCGTCGGCGCCCGGGTCTCAACCGCCGGTTGCGACATCCAGCGCCATCGACAGCACGGTCAGCGGCAGCGGCTGGTCCTGGCGCACGCAGACGGCGGCGTCGCTGTTCCAGCTCGGCCCGATCGCAAACCGCAGCTCGCCGGTGCGCAGTGCGGGCGGCGAGTCATACGGGTCGGTGTGGTCGCGGGCCGGGTACTCGGTGAGTTTCGCGAACGAGGGGCCAGCCTTCACCAGGCTCGACTGCGTCACCCGCAGCGCCACCGCGTTCACGTTCTTGCGCAGGAACTGGCCGCCGGCCGATGCCCCCTCCAGCGCCAGCGGCAAGGTCTGCAGGTCGGAGGTGTAGGGCAGGCCCACATGCACGACGCTATAGCTGTCGTCGAGCGTGATGGCGCCGGCGGTGACGGTGCGCTGCGGGTGCACCGCCCCGTCGGCCAGGATCTGCACGGTCTTGCCCTCGAGGTGGTACAGGCCCGACAGCGAGCTCACTGGGGCGCCATCGTAGGTCAGACCCGAGTCGACGAAGAACGCATCCTCCTGGGCGGTGAACTGGCGCGAGCGCAGGCGCTCGACGTAGCGCACGGTGCGGCTGTTGACGGTGCGCCTGACCACCGCATAGAGCACGTCCTCCAGCCCTTCGCTCACCACGCACACGCTCTCGAACGTGCCGTCGGTGACGTGCTGGTGCCACCCGTAGACCTGCTGCTCGGGCACGTAGGTCAGGCCCAGCAGGGTGCCGTCGGAGCGCACGGCCCAGAGCGTGGGCACTGGGGCCCGCACGTAGGCCAAGTCGGTGACGCTGTAGCCGTTGAACAGGTGCGGCGCCATGATCGAGATGTCGACCGAGGAGTAGGCGCTGCTCTGCCAGTTGTAGGACAGCTCACGCACGCGGGAGCCCTGGGCCTGGACGTAAAGGATCGAGCCCGAGGTCAGCGCCGGCTGCACGTTGGACGCGCCAGTGTAGCCCTGCGGCTTGATCGACAGCGACGTGGGCGTGATGTTGGGGGCGTTGTCGGCGAAGATCCGAAACTCCCCGCCCACCGTCAGCGCGATGATGTCCGACAGCGGCAGCAGGTGGCGGATCGAGTTCTGTTGCTGGGCGGCGATGCGAAACTCGAGCGCGTCGTCATCGCGCGTGGGCGTGCTCGAGGTCATGTTGGTCTGGGTGGCGTTGCGCGTGGCCCAGACCGTCTGAGGCTCGTTCCTGGTGCCGGCAAACCAGCGGCGCTGCTCGTAGTAGGTGACGGCCGAGGGGTAGTCCCCCGCCCCGCTGTTGAGGTCGTAGATGTCTTCGGGGAACGAGGTGCTCGTGTCGGGCAGGATGTTGTCGTCGACCAGGCTCAACCCCGCCGCAGCCCGAACGGAGCCGATGTAGCCGTAGATCCCGCCCCGCAGCTTGTAGACGTTGTAGCGGCTGTAGCCGGCGACGCCGGTCCAAGTGAGCGTGTTGAAGTTGCCCGCCAAGCCCAGGTTGTTGCTGGCGGTTGCGGAAGCACTCGGCAGCGTCTCAGTGATGCCGTCGTCGGCCACCGCGGTCACGACGTAGGTATGGTCGGTCTTGTGCTGGTTTTGGTCGACCGTCGCGGTCGCGGTGAGCCCGGTCGGCACGGAGGCCGGCGGGTCGAACGACACGGTGGTAAGCGACCAGTTAGTGGCGCTCGCCCGCGAAAGATCGCGGACCGCGTAGCTCGGGTGGGTGATTGTGATGACGTCGGCCGACTGCGCGAAGTGCAACGCGAAGAGGTCGCCCTCGGCGTAGGGGCTGGCAATCGTGTAGACGCGAGCGGCGGTCGCACCGCTGGCGGTGGTGGCCACGCCCCACAGGTCCGTCGTCGTGAAGGTGTCGGCGCCGGTGGAGGTGATCTTGTGGAAGCGGGTGCCGATGAACACCCAGTCGCCGGTCGACCAGCCGTGACCGGTGACCGTGACGGTCGAGCCCGCGATGCTGACGATGGCCTTGCTTGCCTCAAGCAGCGTGTCGCCGTTGACGTGGAAGCGGATGTAGAGGTGGCCGAACTCCAGCACCACGGTCTGGTCGGCGGCGTAGCTGAACGGGATCAGGCGCACCGCGCGGGTGGAGTCGCGCACCTCGTTGACGAACTCAAAGCCTGGCCGGCGGGCGGCGGGCCCGTGCGGCAGCACGGTGAAGTTCTTGCACCGAGCCAGGCCGGTCTGGTACTTGGTGAGGTCCAGCCGCCCGTAGAGCTCGGGCGTGATCTCGCCACCAGCGAAGGATCTGAGCAGGGTTTTCATGGGGTCATCCTATAAAGCCCGGGCGCATCAACGGACACTTAGGGCGTGTCGCCCGGGTCCATCAGGTGTTCCTTGGCGGTGCCTGTCGGCAGCGACGAGTAGTCCACCAGGCGTTCGCCCGTGGTACGGCCATTGAGCGCGATGGCCCTGAGGTGGCGGCCGGCAGGCCTGGCGCTGAGTTGCGATATCTGCACCAACCGCTGCCCGGTGGTCTGCGCCATGGGCCCTGAGAACCACATCTTGGAGCCCACCAGGATGTGCACGCCGCTGTCGCAGACACCGACGAGATCGGCGGCGACCATGGCGTCGGACACCGTGATCGTGTAGCTGCCGGGCGAGGCCTGCAGCTCAAGGTCTGCCAGCGCCTGCGCGTCGAGCCCGGTGATGTTGTAGCTGCCCGGTGTCGTCTCGATCTGCGCCAGCGAGGTGACGAACACCTCGGCCGACGAGCCCGTGATGCTGTAGCTGCCAGGCGTCGTCTCGATCTGCCCGGGCGAAGTGACGAACACCTCGGCCGACGAGCCCGTGATGCTGTAACTGCCGGGCGTTGTCGCGGCAAGCGGGTTGACTAGCGTCTGAGCACTTGACCCGGTGACGCTGTAACTGCCGGGCGTTGTCGCGGCAAGCGGGTTGACTAGCGTCTGAGCACTTGACCCGGTGACGCTGTAGCTGCCAGGCGTCGTGGACACCAGCAGGGCGGCCAGCGTCTGAGCGGTTGCGCCCGTGACGCTGTAGTTGTCCGGTGTTGTCGCGGCAAGCAGGTCGGCCAGCGTTTGTGCGCTTGCGCCCGTGACGCTGTAGCTGCCGGGCGTTGTCGCGATCGAGAAGTCTGGCGTTGTTGTCGCGCTGGACCCCGTGACGGTGTAGGACCCTGGGGTTGTCTGCGCCAGCAGATCGGCCAAGGTCGTCGCGCTGGAGCCCGTGACGGTGTAAGACCCTG
>Ga0315900_10006399_pt1 | contig 15809 bp, 12 predicted proteins | sample LakEriMetagenome_FD_203521 | JGI IMG/M metagenome (GOLD analysis project Ga0315900, IMG submission 203521) | Freshwater fungal communities from buoy surface, Lake Erie, Ohio, United States - Buoy 12 MA114 | ecosystem: Environmental > Aquatic > Freshwater > Lake > Lake biofilm | place: USA: Lake...
GGCGGACAAATTAGTTCCAAAGAATTCATTGGTGAGCCTTCAAGCCCTGATTGCAAGCACCGTGGCCGGCCTGGGCTACGACCTGGTGGAGACCGAGCGCTCCGCCGGTGGCTTGCTGCGCGTGACCATCGACCTGCCCTGGACGCCCGGATCGCAGGCCCTGGTCACGGTCGAGGACTGCGAACGGGTCACGCGCCAGCTGCAATACGCACTGGAGGTGGAGGGCGTGGAGTACAAGCGGCTGGAGGTGTCGTCCCCGGGGATCGACCGGCCGCTGCGCTCCGAACAGGATTTCGAGCGCTTCGTGGGCGAGCTGGTGGACATCACGCTCAAGGCGCCCATGGGCACGGCGGCGGCCGGTCAGGTGGCGGCCAATCGCAAGAAGTTCCGCGGCACGCTTGAGCGGGCCGATGGCGGTGGCTGGCAAGTGACCTGGCGCGACGTGGCGCCAGCCAAGCCGGGCCAGAAGACAAGCAAGAAAAAGGAACCGGCGCCCCTGAATGCGCTGGGCTTCCGGCTCGACGAGCTGCGTGAAGCCCGCCTGGCACCGGTGGTGGATTTCAAGGGGCGCAAAGCTCCGTCAGTTGCAGGAGAGTCGTGACATGAACCGCGAAATGTTGATGCTGGTCGAGGCCATCTCGCGCGAGAAGAACGTCGAACGTGACGTGGTCTTCGGCGCGGTTGAGGCCGCCCTGGCCCAGGCCACCAAGAAGCTGTACTCGGGGGATGTGGACATCCGCGTCGCGATGGACCGCGACAGCGGCGACTACGAAACCTTCCGCCGCTGGCTGGTGGTGCCTGATTCGGCCGGCCTGCAGAACCCCGACGCCGAAGAACTCCTGATGGATGCCCGCGAGCGGGTGGCCGACGTGGAGGAGGGCGACTTCATCGAGGAGCCGATCGAATCCCTGCCGATCGGCCGCATCGGCGCGATGGCGGCCAAGCAGGTGATCCTGCAAAAGATCCGCGACGCCGAGCGTGAGATGCTGCTCAATGACTTCATGTCCCGCGGCGACAAGATCTTCGTGGGCACCGTCAAGCGCATGGACAAGGGCGACATCATCGTTGAGAGCGGACGTGTCGAAGGCCGCCTGCGACGCACCGAGATGATTCCCAAGGAAAACCTGCGCAACGGCGACCGGGTCCGCGCAATGATCATGGAGGTCGACCTCACGCTGCGCGGCGCCCCGATCGTCCTGTCCCGCTCTGCACCGGAGTTCATGATCGAGCTGTTCCGACAGGAAGTGCCCGAGATCGAGCAGGGCCTGCTGGAGATCAAGAGCTGTGCGCGTGACGCTGGCTCCCGCGCCAAGATCGCGGTGGTCTCTCACGACAAGCGGGTCGATCCGATCGGCACCTGCGTGGGCGTGCGCGGTTCGCGCGTGAACGCCGTGACCAACGAGCTTGCCGGCGAGCGGGTGGACATCGTGCTGTGGTCCGACGATCCCGCGCAGTTCGTCATCGGCGCACTGGCACCGGCCAACGTGTCGTCCATCGTGGTGGACGAGGAAAAGCACGCGATGGACGTGGTCGTCGACGAAGAAAACCTGGCGATCGCCATCGGCCGTGGTGGCCAGAACGTGCGTCTGGCTTCCGAGCTCACCGGCTGGAAGATCAACATCATGGATGCCAACGAATCGGCCCAGAAGCAGGCCGAGGAAACGAGCACCCTGCGCAAGCTGTTCATGGAAAAGCTCGATGTCGACGAGGAAATCGCCGACATCCTGATCGCCGAGGGCTTCACCAGCCTGGAAGAAGTGGCCTATGTGCCGATTCAGGAAATGCTCGAGATCGAATCGTTCGACGAAGACACCGTCAACGAGCTGCGCGCCCGCGCGAAGGACGCACTGCTCACCCTGGAAATCGCCCGCGAGGAGAGCGTCGAAGAGGTGTCGCAGGATCTGCGCAGCCTCGAAGGCCTGACCCCCGCGCTCATCGCCCAGCTGGCCGAAGCCGGCGTCCACACGCGGGACGACCTGGCTGATCTTGCGGTGGACGAACTCACTGAAATCACCGGCCAGAGCGCCGAGGAAGCCACCGCCCTGATCATGAAGGCCCGCGAGCACTGGTTTACCAGCGCCGCGTCCGAGTGACATGATGGAAGGCCACCACACCTATGTCCAGCACCACTGTCGCCGAGTTCGCCAACGAACTCAAAAAATCACCTGACCTCCTGCTCGAGCAATTGCGCAGCGCAGGCGTGGCCAAGGCCGCGCCTACCGATGCTCTTTCGGAGGCGGACAAGCAGAAGCTCCTGGGCTACCTGCAATCCATGCATGGTACGTCCACCCCCGAGCGCAAGAAGATCACGCTGACCAAGAAATCGACCTCTGAGATCAAGCAGGCCGATGCCACCGGCCGGGCCCGTACGATCCAGGTGGAAGTGCGCAAGAAGCGCACCTTCATCAAGCGTGACGACGCGGATGTGGCGGTGCCCGAAGGTGCTGGCGCCGAGGCGGAATCCGCCGCGCCGAACGCTCCCGCCGTCGACCAGGCCGAACTGGCCCGCCGCGAGGAGGAGGCCCGTCGCCAGGCCGAGCTCATTCGCCGGCAGGAGGAAGACCTCGCCGAGAAACGCCGCCTGCGCGAGGAATCTGAGCGCGTCGAGCGCGAAGCTCAGGCCCGTGCTGAAGCCGAGCAGGCTGCGGCGGAAGCCACTCGGCGCGCCCAGGGCGAGGCCCAGCGATCCATCGCCACAGCCGGTGGCGATGCCGGCGTCGACGAAGCTGTCGCCCAGGCCGAAGCCGCGGCACGTGCGGCCGCCACCGAGGCCCAGGCTCGCGCCAAGGCCGATGCCGAAGCCGCAGCCAAAGCCCGTGCCGACGAGGAATCGGCCCGTGCCCGCGAGCTGGAAGACCGCCGCCGCAAGGCCCTGGCAGAAGCCGAAGCCATTCGCGCCATGATGGCCACGCCCAAAAAGGTGATGGTGGCCAAGAAACCCGAGGAGGCCAAACCCGCAGAGGCGAAGGCCGCCACCAAGGGCACCCTACACAAGCCGGCGGTACCTGCCGGAGGCACTCGCACGGCGGCACCGGCTGCGCCCGCAGGCGCCGGCAAGGAACTCAAGTCCGCCAAGCTGTCCTCCAGCTGGGCGGGTGACCCTGCCAAGAAAAAAGCGATTCCGACGCGCGGCGATACAAGCGGCGGCATCGGCCGCAACAACTGGCGCGGCGGCCCCCGTAACCGACGCGGCGAACGCGACACGCGCGAGGAAGCACCGGTTCAGCCAGCCGAACAGCGCGTGATCGAAGTGCACGTGCCCGAGACCATTACCGTCGCCGAACTCGCCCACAAGATGGCGGTCAAGGCCTCGGAAGTGATCAAGGCCCTGATGAAGATGGGCCAGATGGTCACCATCAACCAGCCGCTGGACCAGGACACCGCCATGATCGTGGTGGAGGAAATGGGCCACCGCGCCGTGGTGGCAGCCCTGGACGATCCGGAGGCGTTTACCGATGAAGACACTGGTGGCCATGAGGGTCCGACCCTCACGCGCGCGCCGGTGGTCACAGTCATGGGCCACGTTGACCATGGCAAGACCTCGCTGCTCGATTACATCCGCCGGGCCAAGGTGGCCGCTGGCGAGGCCGGCGGCATCACGCAGCATATCGGCGCCTACCATGTGGAAACCGAACGCGGCGTGATTTCCTTCCTGGATACCCCGGGCCACGAGGCGTTCACCGCCATGCGCGCCCGCGGCGCTCAGGCGACCGACATCGTGATCCTGGTGGTGGCAGCCGACGATGGCGTCATGCCGCAGACGCGGGAGGCGGTCAAGCATGCCAAGGCGGCGGGGGTGCCGATCGTCGTGGCGGTCAACAAGATCGACAAGCCCGAAGCCAATCCCGATCGCGTGAAGCAGGAATTGGTCGCCGAGGAAGTGGTGCCCGAGGAATACGGCGGTGACTCGCCCTTCGTGAATGTTTCGGCACGCACCGGCCAGGGCGTTGACGACCTGCTCGAGCAGGTGCTGCTGCAGGCCGAAGTGCTGGAGCTCAAGGCGCCGGTGGAAGCCCCCGCCAAGGGCCTGGTGATCGAGGCGAAGCTGGACAAGGGCCGCGGCCCGGTGGCCACCGTGCTGGTGCAGTCGGGAACGCTCAAGGCGGGCGACGTGGTGCTGGCCGGGCAAACTTATGGCCGCGTGCGCGCCATGCTGGACGAGAACGCCCGCACGATCAAGGCGGCCGGTCCTTCCATTCCGGTGGAAATCCAGGGCCTGTCGGACGTGCCACAGGCCGGCGACGAATTCATGGTGCTGGCCGACGAACGCCGCGCCCGTGAAATCGCCACCTACCGCGCCGGCAAGTTCCGCAACACCAAGCTGGCCAAGCAGCAGGCCGCCAAGCTGGAGAACATGTTCGCCGACATGACCGCCGGCGAGGTCAAGACGCTGCCGATCATCATCAAGGCCGACGTGCAGGGCTCGCAGGAGGCGCTCGCCTCTTCGCTGCTCAAGCTGTCGACTGAGGAGGTGAAGGTTCAGCTCGTGTATGCCGCGGTGGGTGGCGTGAGCGAATCCGACGTCAACCTGGCCATCGCCTCCAAGGCCGTGATCATCGGCTTCAACGTGCGCGCCGACGGCGGTGCCCGCAAGCTCGCCGAGAACAACGGCGTCGACATCCGCTACTACAGCATCATTTACGACGCGGTCGACGAACTGAAGGTGGCGATGGCCGGCATGCTGACCCCCGACAAGAAGGAGGAGGTCATTGGCACCGCCGAGATCCGTCAGGTGTTCAAGGTGTCCAAGATCGGCTCGATTGCGGGCTGCATGGTCACCTCGGGTGTGGTGCGCCGCACAGCCCGCCTGCGGCTGCTGCGCGACAACGTGGTCGTCTTCACCGGCGAGCTCGATTCGCTCAAGCGGTTCAAGGACGATGTGCGCGAGGTCAAGGAAAACTTCGAGTGCGGTCTGAGCCTCAAGGGCTACAACGACATCGTCGAGGGCGACCAGCTCGAGTTCTTCGAGATCAAGGAGGTCGCGCGCACGCTGTAAGGCCTGCCGCGGCATGCCATGCCGGCGAAGAAGTCGACCACTCCCAACCGGGGGTTCCGCGTGGCGGACCAGATCCAGCGGGATCTGTCCGAGCTGATCGCGCGCGACCTCAAGGACCCGCGCCTGGGCATGGTCACCCTGCAGTCGGTGGAGGTGACGCCCGACTACGCCCACGCGAAGGTGTTCTTCAGCGTGCTGGTGGGCGATCCGCAGGCCAGCCAGGAGGCCCTTAACCAGGCCGCCGGCTTCCTGCGCAACGCGCTGTTCAAGCGCCTGCATATCCACACCGTGCCAACCCTGCACTTCGTGTTCGACCGCACGCCCGAACGGGCGGCCGACATGAACGCGCTCATCGCACGGGCTGTGGCCTCCCGCGCCAAGGACGAGGACGTGTAATGCCGGCCGCACCTCGAGCACGGGTGGTCAGGCGCCCCGTGCACGGGGTGCTGCTGCTGGACAAGCCGCGCGGCCTGTCGAGCAATCAGGCCTTGCAGAAGGCCAAGTGGCTGCTGCGCGCCGAGAAGGCGGGCCATACGGGCACGCTCGATCCGCTGGCCACCGGCGTGCTGCCCCTGTGCTTTGGCGCGGCCACCAAATTCAGCCAGATTCAGCTCGATGCCGACAAGACGTATGAAGCGCGGGCGGTGCTCGGGGTGCGCACGACCACCGGTGATGCCGAAGGCGAAGTGATCGAGGCGCGTGACGTGCCGATGCCTGGCGCTGAAGCGATCGCGCGGGTGCAGGCGCAGTTCACTGGCGCGATCCGGCAGGTGCCGCCGATGCACAGCGCACTCAAGAAGGACGGCAAGGCGCTGTACGAGTACGCACGGGCAGGCGAGGAGGTGGCGCGCGAGCCGCGCGACGTCACGATCCACCGGCTGGCGCTCACGCCCGCTGAACCCACCCCCGACGGACGACCTACGCTGCGCATCGTGGCCACGGTGAGCAAAGGGACCTATATCCGCACCCTGGGCGAAGACATCGGCCAGGCCCTGGGCTGCGGTGCGCACCTGTCCGCGCTGCGGCGGGTGGCCACCGGCGGCTACACCGAAGACCAGTGCATCGGGCTTGAGGCGCTGGAGGCGCTGCCCGAGGCCGAGCGCCTGCACCAACTGGCCCCGCCCGAGAGCCTGCTGGACGGACATGCCCGCGTCACGCTGGCAGGCGACGACGCCGGAAGGTTTCTCTCGGGCATGCGTCGGCGCGGGCCCTGGCCCGATGCCGAGGCGGTGGCCGTGTTTGGCGACCATCCGGCTGGCCTGCTGGGCACGGCCCATGTGAAAGCCGGCGAACTGATCCCGGGGCGTCTGCTGAGCCCCCTCGAAATCCAGCAAATCCTGGGTTCCCGCGAACCCGTCTCGAGACCCCGAACGACATGAGCAACACACAGATTCGCAACATCGCCATCATCGCCCACGTGGACCATGGCAAAACGACCATGGTCGACCAGCTTCTCCGTCAGTCCGGCACCTTCGCCGAACATGAGAAGGTGGTCGACACCGTGATGGACAACAACGCCATTGAGCGCGAGCGGGGCATCACCATCCTCGCCAAGAACTGCGCGGTGAGCTGGAAGGGCACCCACATCAACATCGTCGACACACCCGGCCACGCCGACTTTGGCGGCGAGGTGGAGCGGGCGTTGTCGATGGTGGATGGCGTGCTGCTGCTGATCGACGCGCAGGAAGGCCCGATGCCGCAAACGCGGTTTGTCACCAAGAAGGCGTTGGCCCTGGGCCTGCGGCCGATCGTGGTGGTCAACAAGGTCGACAAGCCCGGCGCCAATCCCGACAAGGTGATCAACGCCGCCTTCGACCTGTTTGACAAGCTGGGGGCGACCGATGAACAGCTCGATTTCCCGGTGGTGTATGCCTCGGGCATCAACGGCTGGTCGTCACTTGAGGAAGGTGAGCCGGGTGCCCAGTGGGGCCCGGATATGTCGGCGCTGTTTGACACCATCCTCAAGCATGTCCCGGCGCACCAGGGCGATCCGGCGGCGCCGCTGCAGTTGCAGATTTCTGCGCTGGACTACTCCAGCTTCGTCGGCCGCATCGGCGTGGGCCGGGTGAATGCGGGCACGATCCGCCCGGCAATGGACGTGCTGGTGATGGAAGGCCCGCAGGGCAAGACGCTCAAGGGCCGCATCAACCAGGTGCTGACCTTCCAGGGCCTGGACCGGGTGCAAGTGACCGAGGCCGGCCCGGGCAATATCGTGTTGATCAACGGCATCGAGGAGGTGGGCATCGGCGTGACGGTGACCGACCCCGCCAGCCCGAACCCCCTGCCCATGCTCAAGGTGGACGAGCCCACCCTGGTGATGAATTTCTGCGTGAACACCAGCCCGCTGGCCGGTCGCGAGGGCAAGTTTGTCACCAGCCGACAGATCTGGGACCGCCTGCAGAAGGAGCTGCAGCACAACGTGGCCCTGCGGGTGCGCGAGACCGACGACGAGGGCGTGTTCGAGGTGGCCGGCCGGGGCGAACTGCACCTGACCATCCTGCTGGAAAACATGCGGCGCGAGGGCTATGAGCTGGCGGTGTCCAAGCCGCGCGTGGTGTTTCGCGAGATTGAGGGCGAGCGGTGCGAGCCAATCGAGCTGGTCACCTGCGACATCGAGGAGCAGCACCAGGGCGGCGTGATGCAGGCACTGGGCGAGCGCAAGGGCGAGCTTGTGAACATGGAGCCCGACGGACGGGGCCGGGTGCGCCTGGAATACCGGATTCCGGCCCGCGGCCTGATCGGTTTTTCCAATGAATTCCTCAACCTCACGCGGGGCTCGGGCCTGATTTCGAATATTTTCGACCGCTACGAAGCCCACAAGGGCGATATCGGCGGGCGCAAGAACGGCGTGCTCATTTCGATGGACGACGGCGAAATCTTCACCTATGCACTGGGCAAGCTCGACGATCGAGGCCGCATGTTCGTCAAGGCGAATGACCCCGTGTACGAAGGCATGATCGTGGGCGTGCATAACCGCGACAACGACCTGGTGGTCAATGCGACCCGTACCAAGCAGCTGACCAACTTCCGCGTCAGCGGCAAGGAAGACGCGATCAAGGTCACGCCGCCGATCGAGCTCACGCTGGAATACGGGGTGGAGTTCATCGAGGACGATGAACTGGTGGAAATCACCCCAAAGAGCATCCGCCTGCGCAAACGCTTCCTGAAGGAGCATGAGCGCAAGCGCGCGTCCCGCGAAGGGGCATGAGCGGACGTCCGGCAGGCGAGGGCAGTGGCAGCAGCAGTGGCAACAAGCGCAGTGGCAATGACCTGGGTGACGGCTACCCGCTCGGAGGCCGGATGCGTCTGACGCATGGCCGGGCCTTGTGGGGTATGGTGGCGGTGACCCTGATGTGGTCGACCGCGGGGGTGGTCACGCGCCATTTGGAACAGGCCCGCAGCTTCGAAGTGACCTTCTGGCGCAGCCTGTTCACGGCCCTCGCGCTGGCGGTGCTGCTGCCCCTGTTCCAGGGACGCGGCGTGTGGTCGCGTCTGCGCCACGCCCCCCGTGCCCTGTGGGCGTCGGGCGTGTGCTGGAGCGTCATGTTCACCGCCTTCATGGTGGCCCTGACGCTCACCTCGGTGGCCAATGTGCTCGTCACGATGGCCGCGGGACCCCTGCTCACCGCATTAGGGGCCCGGTTGTTCGTGGGGCAGACCATTCCCGCGCGCACCTGGTGGGCGATTTGTGTGGGCGGGCTGGGCATCGGCTGGATGTACGGCACGCAGATTGCCGAGGGCAACCTGGTCGGTACGCTGGTGGCCTTCGCCGTGCCAGTGGCGGGCGCGGCCAACTGGACGATCACTCAGCGCTCGCATGCGCAGGGCGAGGATATCGACCTCGTGCCGGCGGTGCTGGTGGGCGCGGTCATTTCGGTGCTGGTCACCCTGCCCCTGGCCTGGCCGTTTGCCGCGTCGCCACGCGACCTCGGTTTGCTTGCTTTCCTGGGCGTGGTGCAGCTGGCCATTCCCTGCTCGCTCGCGGTGGTGTGCGCCCGTGTGCTGAAGGCCCCTGAAATCTCGCTGCTGGCCCTGCTGGAGGTGATCTTCGGCATCGTGCTGGTCTGGGTGGGCGCGGGCGAAGCGCCCGGCCCGAACGTGCTGGCTGGCGGGGCGCTGGTGCTCGGCGCGCTCGTGGTCAATGAACTGCTCGGATGGAGACAGAGAACATGAACGATGTGCACACCGAGGTGCGTGGCCGGTTTGGTCTGATCACCCTCAACCGCCCGAAGGCACTCAACGCCCTGTCCCTGGACATGGTGCGGGCGCTGGCGCACACCCTGCGCGAGTGGGAGCACGATGACGCAGTGCAGGCCGTGGCCCTTCGCGGCATGGGCAAGGAAGGTCCGTTCGGCGCCTTCTGCGCGGGAGGCGACATTCGCTTCTTCCATCAGGCTGCCCTGGCGGGCGACCCGCGGCTCGAAGATTTCTTCACCGAGGAATATGCGCTCAACCACCAGGTGCACCGATTCCCCAAGCCCTACGTGGTGATGATGGACGGAATCGTGATGGGCGGTGGCATGGGCATCGCCGGCCACGGCGCGCGCCATGCACTGCGCATTGCCACCGAGCGCACCCGGATGGCCATGCCGGAAACCAACATCGGCCTGTTCCCCGATGTGGGCGGCGGCTGGTTCCTGGCGCGCTGCCCCGGGCGTCTCGGTGAATACCTGGCCCTCACCGGACAGGTGATCGGCGGCGCCGACGCGGTGGCCGCCGGCCTGGCCGATACGGTGGTGAACAGCGCCGAATTGCCCCAGCTGTGGGAACAGATGGCGGCGGGCGATACGGCCGCACTGGCGCCTGCGCGTGCGAAGGCCCGGCCCGACGCGGGCCCGCTGCAGGCCGCGCGCGAGGCGATTGACCGGTTTTTCGGCCTGCCGGATGTCCCGTCCATCGTGCGGGCACTGGAAGAGGCCGGCGCGCAGGGCGATGCCTGGGCCCGCGACACGGCCGGCGCGCTGCGCCAACGCTCGCCGCTGATGCTGCATGTGGTGCTGGAGCAGGTGCGTCGCGCCCGGCATCTCACGCTGGCCGACGACCTGCGCCTGGAGCGAGACATGGTGCGGCATTGCTTTGCGCTGCGGCCGGGGGCCGCGAGCGAGACGGTGGAAGGCATCCGTGCCCTGGCCGTCGACAAAGACCACGCCCCGCGCTGGAACCCGAGCCGCATTGAGGACGTGACGCCCGAGATGGTGGCGCCGTTCTTTCAGAGCCCCTGGCCGGCAGCGCTGCACCCGCTGCGAGACCTGCCGGCCGACTGAGCGGGCGCGCCGCCCCCGGAATGCGTGCGGGGCGTTGCGTCAGCGATGGCGCTGCTTCATCGCCCGCTCGACCTCGCGCTTGCCTTCCCGCTCCTGCAAGGTCGCGCGCTTGTCATGTTCGGCCTTGCCCTTGGCCAGAGCGATTTCGCATTTGACCTTGCCGGCCTTCCAGTGCAGGTTCAGCGGCACCAGGGTGTAGCCCTTTTGCTCCACCTTCCCGATCAGGCGACGGATTTCGTCCTTGTGCAGCAGCAGTTTCTTGGTGCGGTCGGCCTCGGGCCGCACATGGGTGGAGGCGGTGCGCAGCGGCTGGATCTGGCATCCGATCAGGAAAACTTCACCGTCCTTGACGACCACATAGCCGTCGGTGAGTTGCACCTTGCCCTCGCGCACGGCCTTCACCTCCCACCCGTGCAGCACCAGACCCGCCTCGAAGCGGTCTTCGAAGAAGTAGTTGAAGGCGGCCTTCTTGTTCTCGGCGATGCGCGCCGGGGCCTCGGGCTTTTTGGACATGGAGGAACGATCGGGACGCGCCGGCTCTCTACAATGCCGGCGGGCCCAACATTGTCCATGAAAAACGTCCACAAGTCCGTTCTGATCTGGTACAGCGCCGACGAGATGTTCACCCTTGTGAGCGACGTGCCGGCCTATCCGGAATTCCTGCCCTGGTGCGACCACGCCCGGGTGCTCGAGGAGGATGCGGCGGGCATGCAGGCCGAGGTGGGCATTGCCTTTGGTGGCATCCGCCAGACTTTCACCACGCGCAACACCCATGTGCCAGGCCGCCAGATTGACCTGGAACTGGTGGACGGACCGTTCTCCCACCTGGCCGGCCACTGGCGCTTCACGCCGGTGGGTGAGGGCGGACAGCGTGCCTGCCGGGTCGAACTCACGCTTGATTACGCCTTCCGCAGTGCGACCCTCTCCACGCTGGTGGGGCCGGTGTTCGACAAGATTGCAGGCAGTCTGGTGGATGCCTTCGTCAAACGGGCCGAGCAGGTGTATGGCTGAGGGGTGTCGGAAGCCAGCGGCCAGCCGCGGGAGTCCGGCATGCGGGTGACGGTGGTTTACAGCCCGGCCCCGCGTCAGGTGCGTGAATGGGCCCTCGACCTGCCCGAGGGCGCGACGCTGGCCGATGCGCTGGTGGCCTGCGGTTTCGAAGGCCTGGCCCCGCAGCGACCTGGGCCGCAGCCGCTGCGCCCGCCCGGGGCGGCCGAGGCCGGGGCGGCAAGCGAGGGCTTGTCGCTGGCCGTGTGGGGCCGGGCACAGGCGCCCGGCCACCGACTGTGCGAGGGCGACCGCGTCGAGGTCTTGCGTGCCCTGCGGGTCGATCCGAAAGTGGCGCGCCGCGAACGCTTCCAGCGTCAGGGCGCCCGGGCGGCCGGCCTGTTCGCCCGCCGGCGCTGACCGACCCGGCGCGGCCCGCCGCACACCAGGCGGGCGATCCCGGCGGCCTAGGGTTCACCCGGGGGCCGGCGGGTACAATCTCTTTTTTGGAGCCTATCCCATGCGCCTACTTGGCAAAGCGCTCACCTTCGACGATGTGTTGCTGGTGCCGGCGTTCTCCCAGGTCCTGCCCAAGGACACCTCCCTGGCCACGCGCCTGACCCGCCACATCGCCCTGAACCTGCCCCTGGTGTCGGCCGCGATGGACACCGTCACCGAGGCCCGTCTGGCCATCGCGATGGCGCAGGAGGGCGGCATCGGCATCATCCACAAGAACCTCACCGCCCAGGAGCAGGCGGCGCAGGTCGCGCGCGTCAAGCGCTATGAGTCGGGCGTGCTGCGCGACCCCGTGGTCATTCCGCCCACCTTCACCGTGCGCCAGGTGATGGACCTGTCCGAGCAGCTGGGCGTCTCGGGTTTCCCGGTGGTGGACGGCGGCAAGGTGGTGGGCATCGTCACCGGCCGCGACCTGCGCTTCGAAACCCGCTACGACGTGCCGGTCACCCAGATCATGACGCCCCGGGAAAAGCTCGTGACCGTGCCGGACGGCACCACACCCGAGGCGGCCAAGGCGCTGTTGAACAAGCACAAGCTCGAGCGCCTGCTGGTGGTCAACGACGCCTTCGAGCTCAAGGGCCTGATCACGGTCAAGGACATCACCAAGCAGACCAGTTTCCCCAATGCAGCGCGTGATGCCAATGGCCGTCTGCGCGTGGGCGCGGCCGTCGGCGTGGGCGCGGGCACCGAGGAACGGGTCGAGGCGCTGGTCAAGGCCGGTGTCGATGCGATCGTGGTGGACACCGCCCATGGCCACAGCCACGGCGTGATCGAGCGGGTGCGCTGGGTGAAAAAGAACTACCCCCAGGTGGATGTGATCGGCGGCAACATTGCCACCGGCGCGGCGGCCCTGGCCCTGGTAGAGGCGGGCGCCGACGGCGTGAAAGTGGGCATCGGGCCCGGGTCGATCTGCACCACCCGCATCGTCGCGGGCGTGGGCGTGCCGCAGATCACCGCCATCGACAACGTGGCCACCGCGCTGCAAGGCACCGGGGTGCCGCTCATCGCCGATGGCGGCGTGCGGTATTCGGGCGACATCGCCAAGGCCATCGCCGCCGGTGCCCACTCGGTGATGATGGGCGGCATGTTCGCTGGCACCGAGGAAGCGCCCGGCGAGATCGTCCTGTACCAGGGTCGCAGCTACAAGAGCTATCGCGGCATGGGCTCGATCGGCGCCATGCAGCAAGGCAGCGCCGACCGCTATTTCCAGGAAGCCACCAGCACCAACCCCAATGCCGACAAGCTGGTGCCCGAGGGCATCGAGGGTCGGGTGCCGTACAAGGGCTCGCTGGTGGCCATCGTCTACCAGCTCGCCGGCGGCGTGCGCGCCGCCATGGGCTACTGCGGCTGCGGCAGCATCGAGGAGATGCGCAGCAAAGCCGAATTCGTGCAGATCACAGCCGCCGGCATGCGCGAAAGCCATGTGCACGACGTGCAAATCACGAAGGAAGCGCCCAACTACCGGGCTGACTGACCCGCCTGCCATGCAACACGACAAGATCCTGATCCTCGACTTCGGCAGCCAGGTCACCCAGCTGATCGCCCGTCGTGTGCGCGAAGCGCATGTGTATTCCGAAGTGCATCCCTGCGATGTGACCGACGACTGGGTGCGCGCGTACGCCGCCGACGGCCGCCTCAAGGGCGTGATCCTCTCGGGCAGCCATGCCAGCGTTTATGAAGACACCACCGACAAGGCGCCACAGGCCGTGTTTGACCTCGGCGTGCCGGTGCTGGGCATCTGCTACGGCATGCAGACCATGGCGCACCAGCTCGGGGGCAAGGTGGAAAGCGGCCACCAGCGCGAGTTCGGTTTCGCGGCGGTGCGGGCGCACGGACACACCGCGCTCCTGAAGGACATCGCCGACTTCACCACGCCCGAGGGACACGGCATGCTCAATGTCTGGATGTCCCATGGCGACAAGGTGGTCGAAATGCCACCGGGCTTCAAGCGCATGGCCTCCACCGACAGCTGCCCGATTGCCGGCATGGCCGACGAGGCGCGGCGCTTTTACGCGGTGCAGTTCCATCCGGAAGTCACTCACACGGTGCAGGGTCGCGCCATCCTGGAGCGATTCGTCCTGGGCATCTGCGGCGCCAGGGCCGACTGGGTCATGCGGGATCATATCGACGAGGCCGTGCAAAAGATCCGCGAGCAGGTGGGAAGCGAAGAGGTGATCCTGGGCCTGTCGGGCGGCGTTGATTCCTCGGTGGCCGCCGCGCTCATTCACCGCGCGATCGGCGACCAGCTCACCTGCGTGTTCGTTGACCATGGCCTGCTGCGGCTGGACGAAGGAAAAATGGTCATGGAGATGTTCGCGGGCCAGCTGCACGCGCGCGTCATTCATGTGGATGCGGGCGATCAGTTCCTCGGACACCTCAAGGGCGTGAGCGACCCCGAGCAAAAGCGCAAGATCATCGGCCGCGAGTTTGTCGAAGTGTTCAAGGCCGAGGCCGCCAAGCTCAAGGCGGGTGGGGCAGGGCACCAGGGTGCGACCTTCCTGGCCCAGGGCACGATCTACCCGGATGTGATCGAGTCGGGCGGCGCCAAGAGCAAGAAGGCCGTGACGATCAAGAGCCACCACAACGTGGGGGGCCTGCCCGAGCAGCTGGGCCTGAAGCTGCTTGAGCCGCTGCGTGACCTGTTCAAGGACGAAGTGCGCGAACTCGGCGTGGCCCTGGGCCTGCCGCCCGCCATGGTCTATCGCCACCCCTTCCCCGGGCCGGGTCTGGGGGTGCGCATTCTGGGCGAGGTGAAGAAGGACTATGCCGACCTGCTGCGGCGCGCCGACGCGATCTTCATCGAGGAACTGCGACACCATGTCGACCCTGCCAGCGCCAAGAGCTGGTACGACCTCACCAGCCAGGCCTTCGCCGTGTTCCTGCCGGTCAAGAGCGTGGGGGTGATGGGCGATGGCCGCACCTATGACTATGTGGTGGCCCTGCGCGCGGTGCAAACCAGCGATTTCATGACCGCCGACTGGGCGGAGCTGCCCTATGCGCTGCTCAAGAAGGTGTCGGGTCGGATCATCAACGAGGTGAGGGGGATCAACCGCGTCACCTATGACGTGAGTTCGAAACCGCCGGCGACGATTGAGTGGGAATAGCGCCAGGTGATTCAACTTTCATGAACCCGAATGAAAAAGGCCGGCATACAAGCCGGCCTTTTTCACATTCGCCCGAGGGCGGTCAGTCGGTGATCGCCTGTGACACCAGGTTCTTCATCAGCCGCCGGTAGGACGCGCGCAGCGGGCTCGGGGCCTGGGTCATGTAGACCGCGCAGATCTGGTCCTTCGGCTCGGCCCAGAAATAAGTGCCGGCGTAGCCCGCCCAGGTGAACTCACCGGCCGAGCCGGCCACCCCCGCATTGCCGTCGCCCTGGCGCACCAGGAAGCCCAGGCCGAAGGTGTAGCCGGTGGACCCGAGCAGCAGGTTGCCGGGATTGACCGTGGTGTTGATGCCCGCCAGATGGTCCGCGGTCATGAGGCGGACCGTGGTCGGCGACAGGATCCGCGCGCCTTCCAGGCTGCCCCCATTGAGCATCGCCTGGCAATAACGCAGGTAATCGCCCGCGGTGCCCACCGCGCCCGCGCCGCCGGAGTCATTGCCCGGAACCTTGCTCACGTCGATCAGCTTGTTGGTCGCGCCGGTGGCCGGATCCTTGGCAAAGGGTTCAGCCAGTCGCCGGGACTTTTCGGCGGGGACATGGAAGCTGGTGTCGACCATCTTCAGCGGGCGGAAGATTCGCTCCTGCATGAAGTCGTTCAAGCGCTTGCCGCTCACGGCTTCAACCACGCGCCCCTGGACATCCACCGAGAGGCTGTATTCCCAATAGATGCCCGGTTGATGCGCCAGGGGGGCTTTGCCCAGGTTGCCGGCCATTTGGTCGCCGGGCAGGACGCGGGAGTCATAGTCGATGTCCGTGCTGAAGACACCCGCCTTGATGTAGGCCTCGCGCACCAGCGTATTGCGCGTGAGTTCGCCATAGGTCAGGCCGGAGGTGTGGCGCAGCAGGTCCTGAATGGTGGGTTCGCGGGTGGCGGGCACCA
>Ga0315900_10006400_pt1 | contig 15806 bp, 18 predicted proteins | sample LakEriMetagenome_FD_203521 | JGI IMG/M metagenome (GOLD analysis project Ga0315900, IMG submission 203521) | Freshwater fungal communities from buoy surface, Lake Erie, Ohio, United States - Buoy 12 MA114 | ecosystem: Environmental > Aquatic > Freshwater > Lake > Lake biofilm | place: USA: Lake...
CCGACACAAAATCCTCCGCGCGAAGTTACTTATAAAGGTACTATCGAGGGTAATGATTTTAGATTCACCGAAGTCACTCTTACTTTCACCAGAGATGGCAAGTTGGTGACTGAAAATGTACCCATTCGTAATCCTGAACTAGCGGTTCTAAAGAATGTGGTGAAAGGCGGAAAGATTGATTCAGCTGCCGTTTTGGCTTCTCCTGAAGTACAATCACTTTTCTCTCGTGTAGAGACTTCCGCCCCGGCAGAGAGGACTCGTATTCCACCACAAACACCCGAGGCAACACCGCCGCAATCGGCGCCCCCTGCGCAAACAGCCCCGCAAACACCTGCTGCCACCACCCAGCCTAATGGCAACAACGCGCCGCTTAACGCTCTCGGCCCGGTTGTAATTACTGGTGCCACTGCTGCAGCAGTAACTCCTAATGTGAACCTGAAAAACCCCTTCGCTGACGATGGCCTCAATTTCATACCCGCTACCATCCGTATCCCCGATAATGCCAGTGCAGCTAGTATAGCTGAAAAAAAGACAGAGAAATCATCTGACGCTGGCAGCAATAGCTACGATATCAAAACGGCTGATGGTGATATCGCGCGCTCTGCAACCTTCGGTATCACTAAAAACGGCCGCTTTGTTGATCCCTCGAAAGCAGATGTGATCGTTTCAGGCATCAACAACATGGATGGAACTTTTACTTTAACCAGCGCCGCCGCTCGCAACGAAAGAGGGGAATTCCCAAAAATTTATCCTGGTAGCGATCAGGTGATGTTAGCCACCATTAATGGAAAGTCAAAAGATCAGCTGACCATTCCGGCGAAGGACAATAAGCTCAATGCCGATGAAATAAAAACTAAAATGGCACTGCTGGTCACGGCTTCAGATGAGATGAGTCGTCAGGGAGCAATCAACGCTAAAGCGGTTGAAGAAAGAAACGCTAAACTCGATTCGATTACCAAAGAAGCGCTCGAAAGACAAGTTGCAAACGCAAATAAAAACTCTTCGGCCAAAGTTGTTAAATCAGAGCCACTGCCAAATGGCGATCAGGTTCATACGTTTGTCCAAAGTGGCATGCTGGAAAATGGTGACCGTTATACCTTCAAGTTTCAGGGGCGCTTTGAAACCGTTCCAGCTGAAAATGGACTTGGCTCATCAACACAGCGTCTGATTATTGATCGCGGTAATTTTGTAGATTCGCCGGATGATCCTATCGGCAGCCAGAGTTTAATCAACAAAGATAAACCCTATGTTATGTCCATGACCACACTGAGTGATGACCGCAAGACTCTGGTGGGGGACTCAAGGAATTTGCCTTACATTCTGGATAATACAAGCCCGACCACACTCAGCATTAATTATCTTAGTGGCTTGAAGGAAATGTCGAAATCTGCCTCCGCTGCACCGTCAACTCCGACATTACAGACAGCGAATAGGGAAGCCGTCCGCTAACCCCTCCCTTTAACAACATCTCCACCACCCAATTTATTCCTTCTCCCCTGCGGGGAGAGGGTCAGGGGGTAGTGCGCAGCGAAAGCTCTGTCATTGCGAGTGTAAGCGAGGAATCTTTCTTGCATCAAGATCCCTCGGCTTCGCTGCGCTCGGGATGACAAAAAAACATTATTTCATTCCACGCTGCAGTTTAAATCTTCCTTGATTGAATGAGCATCTCCACCACCTCCGGGTTGGTGAGGGTGGAGGTGTCGCCGAGATTACTTATATCGCCCTCTGCGATTTTGCGAAGAATGCGGCGCATGATTTTGCCCGAGCGGGTTTTGGGCAGCGCCGGCGTGAACTGGATATGCTCGGGTGTGGCGATCGCGCCGATGGTTTTCCTCACCCACTGCTTCAAATCCTGCGCGATGGCCTCCGATGGTTCGATACCGGCCGCCAGCGTCACATAGCAATAAATCCCCTGTCCCTTGATCTCGTGCGGGATGCCGACCACCGCCGCTTCCGTCACATGGTCATGCCCCACCAGCGCGCTTTCCACATCCGCGGTTCCGATGCGGTGGCCGGAAATTTTCAGCACATCATCCGCGCGGCCGGTGATCCAGTAATAGCCGTCCGCATCGCGGCGCGCGCCGTCGCCGGTGAAGTAATAGCCGGGATAGGTGGCAAAGTAGGTTTCCTCGAAGCGCGCATGATCGCCGAACACCGTGTTCATCTGCCCGGGCCAGCTGGCTTTGATCGCGAGCATGCCTTCGCATTCGCCCGCCATTTCCTTGCCATTGCTATCTAAGATCACCGGCTGCACGCCAAAAAACGGCCAGCCGGCAGAGCCGGGTTTCAGCGGCGTGGCGCCCGGCAGCGGCGTAATCATGTGGCCGCCGGTTTCCGTCTGCCACCACGTATCCATGATCGGGCAGCGCGAATCGCCCACCACACGGTGATACCACAGCCACGCCTCAGGATTAATCGGCTCGCCAACACTACCGAGCAGCCGCAGGGACTTGCGTGACGTGCGCTTCACAAACGCATCGCCCTCACGCATCAGCGCGCGAATGGCGGTGGGCGCGGTGTAAAAAATATTCACCTGATGCTTATCGATCACCTGCCAGAAACGCGACGAATCCGGATAGCTTGGCACGCCTTCAAACATCAGTGTCGTCGCGCCGTTCAGCAGCGGGCCATAGACAATGTAGGTGTGGCCGGTGATCCAGCCGACATCGGCGGTGCACCAGTAAATATCGCCAGATCCCCGCACTTGTTGCGGGGTCTGGTCATGATTAAACCGGACCCCGCCATACGGCGGGGCTGGCGGATGATAATCAAAGACATATTGATGCGTCATCCCCGCCCAGACCATATAGCCGCCGGAGCTATGCAGCACGCCTTTGGGTTTTCCGGTGGAGCCGGAGGTGTAGAGAATAAAAAGCGGATCCGTCGCCTCGATGATGGTAGCGTTGCACTCGCTGTTTTCCTTAGCCGCAAGCTCATGATACCAGCGGTCGCGCGCGTTCATCGTAACGCTAGCGCCGGTGTTTTTGATAACCAGAACATGCTGCACAAAAGCAAGCGACGAAACCGCCTCATCCACGATGCGTTTCATCGGAATGACCTTGCCGCCGCGCCTGCCTTCATCAGCAGTAATGACTATTTTGCTGCCGCAATCCTGAATCCGCCCTTTTAGCGCATCCGCTGAAAAGCCGCCAAACACCACCGAATGCACCGCGCCGATGCGCGCGCAGGCGAGCATCGCCACCGCCGCCTCAGGAATCATCGGCAGGTAAATCGTCACCCGATCACCTTTTTCCACGCCCAGCGATTTCAGCACATTGGCCATGCGGCATACATCATCAAACAGCTGCTGATAGGTGATGTGTTTAGAATCTTTCGGGTCATCGCCTTCCCAGATGATCGCGGTCTGGCTGGCGCGCTCCGGCAAGTGCCGGTCGAGGCAGTTTTCGGTGATGTTGAGGCGCGCGCCGGAAAACCAGTTCACGCGAACCGGCTTTTCAAACTGGCAGTCGCTCACCTTGTCCCACACCCTGCGCCAAGCGAACTTTTCCGCCTGCTCCTCCCAGAACCCGTCAGGATTCTTGATGGCTTCGCGCGTCATTTCCTTGAAATCATCATACGAAAGATGTGCGTGCTGTTTCCATTCATCGGGAACTGGAAAAATTTCGCTCATGACCATGGTTCTCCCTAACTTGTCACCCCGAGCGAAGCCGAGGGGTCTTAAGATCCCTCACCTGCGTTCGGGATGACGGTTATTCTCCCTCGCCGAATTTATTCTCAACCAATTCTTTGAGTGCGAGGGCGACTGCATCCGCCTGCTCGCCCTCGGCGGATACTTTCAGCTTGGTGCCTTTATCCGCGCCAAACATCATCAGCCCGAGGATGGAGCTACCCGTCACTGCCTCGCCTTCCGGCTCGCCGCCCACCGCAAGCTTGCTCACACGCACCTCAGCCCTATGCGCCGCCACCACTTTCACAAATTTGGCGGCTGCCCTAGCGTGCAGGCCTTTTTTATTGCAGATAGTTAGTATGGTTGATGTCATAAGCGACCAATGTCATCCCGAACGCAGGTGAGGGATCTTAAGACCCCTCGGCTTCGCTCGGGGTGACAAGTTAAGGTTTACCGGCGAGTAAATTACCCGCCACATTGATATATTTCCGCGCCGCTTCCTGCGCCTGGTTCACCGCTTCCTGCATCGGCACTTTGCCGCGCACGCTAGTGAGCTTGATCATCATCGGGATATTCACGCCAGCAATCACTTCAATATCTTCCGTTTTCATCACCGAAATGGCGAGGTTCGACGGCGTGCCGCCAAACATGTCGGTGAGCACCACCACGCCTTCGCCGCTAGCCACCTCTTTGATGGCGGCGATAATACGCTCGCGCGCAGCCTCTGCATCATCTTCGGGGCCGATGCCAACTGCTTTCAGCTGTGCCTGTTTGCCAACCACATGTTCCGTTACTTCCACAAACGCATCGGCGAGCCTGCCGTGGCATACAATCACAATTCCAAACATCGCTTTTACTCCTTTTGTCATCCTGTGAATCGCGGCAGCGATTGCACAGGATCTCATGATAATGACTAGATCCTGCGCTACGGCTTTGCCGTCCGCAGGATGACGACCTGTTACTCCAAATCTCTGTGCCTGATCGTCACGTTATACCCCTCGCCGCCCAGAAAGCCACCAAGCTTTTGCGCCACAAAAACTGAACGGTGCTGGCCGCCCGTGCAACCAATGGCAACCGTAAGGTAGCTTTTGCCTTCGCCCTGATAGCGCGGCAGCAGCGGCGCCACAAAGCCTTTCAGGCGGTCATAAAATGCAGCAAAATCACTGTCTGATTCAATCATGCGCCCTACTGCTTCATCCAGCCCACTTTTGGGGCGCAGCGCCTCGTCATAATAGGGGTTTTTGAGGAAACGGACATCAAACACCATATCCGCCTCGCGTGGCACACCGCGCTTAAATGAAAATGACGTCACCACCACCGATAGCTGGCGCTCGCCACCAGCAAAATGCCCACTCACCAGGCTGCGCAGCTCAGCAGTCGGCAGCTCGCTGGTATCCAGCACCAGATCAGCATACTGACGCAGGCGCGCGATCATTTCGCGCTCATGCTGAATGCCATCCATCACCGTGCGGTCAAGCGCCAGCGGATGGCGGCGGCGCGTTTCAGTGAAACGGCGGCGCAGCACTTCATCATCACAATCGAGAAACAGAATCGAAAAATCAAGCTGGCGGTTCTGACGCAGCATGCCAGCAACTTTCAGAAAATGATCCACCGAAAAATCACGGCTTCGAATGTCGGTGCCAACCGCAAGGTGACGCGTACCAATATCGGAAGATGCCAGCGCCGGAAGCAAGGATAGCGGGATATTATCAATCGCTTCAAAGCCAGAGTCTTCCAGCGTTTTCAGCGCCACGCTCTTGCCTGCACCTGACATGCCCGTCACCAGTACCAGCTTCATAAATGGCTACTCCTGTAAAAGCAGCAGCCTGATTTTACTGACTGTGGATTCATCAAACGCATGCAGCAAATGTAGCGGCAGGCGAATGCCAAGGCAATCAAAGAACGCGGGCTCCGGCATACGCTCCACCTGCTCGCGAGGCACCAGCTGCACCACCACCCCCACAGCAATATCACTCTCAAATGGCAAGCTGAGGATGCCAATGCCCCGCACCTCGATCTTACCTGCGATGGTCTCAGGCGGCGCAGCATAGAGCTGGCCGCCGCTTGCGCGAAGCGCCACCTGATCATCGGCAACGAGCACCGCGCCGCCATCAATCAGCCGCAGCGCGAGATCAGATTTCCCAGCGCCGGACTCACCTAGAATGAGTATGGCTTTGTTGTTAATGGCAACGCAGCTGGCGTGCATTCGAATCATCGAGTCATTGTATGCACGACCGAAACGCTTTCGGCCTGCTTCAAAGCGCCGGGCTTATCAATTTCCACCACCACCGATTGCACCCCAGCAAACCCCATCACCAGCCTTGCAATGTGATCAGCCAGCGCCTCCAGCAGCATGAATTGCTGCTCAGCAAGCGCCTTCAGCACATGGTCTTCGATCAGCGCATAATCGATAGTATCAGAGAGCTGATCGGAATTCACACTGGCGTGATGATCAAACTCAATCTCTATCTGAATCACGACCGGCCGCGGCTTCATGCGCTCATGCGCATACACACCGACAATCGTCTCACCCTTTAGGTTTTTGATGCGTATTTTCATTTTCTTCCTATCTCCTCTCCCCTTGTGGGAGAGGAAGGTTTGCCTTGTGTTTAGCGCAAGCTAAGTACTTAGGCAAACCAAGGTGAGGGGTTACTCAATTTCCCCCCCCACCCTAACCCTCCCCCTCAAGGGGGGAGGGGAAAATTAAAGCAAATGCTCCCCGCCATCGATGAACAGGCATTGGCCGGTCATGGCATCAGTGGTAATGAGCAGCTCCACTGCCTGCACAATATCCGTCACGGTGGCGATGCGCTTCATGGGCAGGCGGGCTTCCAGCTTCACACGGTAATCCTCGCCCCAGCCATCCGCCGGCAGGATATAGCCCGGCGCCACGCCATTCACGCGGATATTCGGCGCCAGCTCGGCGGCTGCCATCTTGGTGAATTCATAGAGCGTTTTTTTCGAAAGCAGGTAGTAAAAATAAGAGTGCTTGTGCTGCGTCACACACGTATCGAGCATGTTCACCACATGGCCTTTGCCGATGATTTGCGCGAAGGCCTGCGTCAGGAAAATCGGCGCCTGCACATTGGTGCGGAATTCTTTGTCAAACAGCGCCGCATCACCGTCCAGAAAACTTCCGGTATCAAACACCGAGGCATTATTCACCAGCGCGCATAGATGGGGAAAAGCGCTGTGCGTCGCGCGAATCAGCGGCTCATACCCGCTGCTATCCTCAAGGTCGGCCTGAAGCAGCGCGCAGCGAACGCCAAGCTCCTCGATACGCCGCGCCACATAAGTCGCTTCGGACTGCGACTGGTTGTAATGCAACGCAATATCAAATCCTTTTGCTGCGAGATGCAGCGCGATCTCTTTGCCGAGCCTGCGCGCACCTCCGGTGATAAGCACAGCATGTGGCATATTTTACTCCGGTTTGTAGTGAATCAGTGTGGTTTGAAGGCTAGGATCATCTGGCGCGCTGCGCAGCCTCGCGCAAAGTTCTTTATCACGCAGCAAGCGCGAGAGCACCGCCAGCGCCTTCAAATGTTCGGTGTTGGCATCGAGCGGAGTAAGCAGCAGGCAGATGATATCCACCGGCCTGCCATCCGCCGCGCCAAAATCAATCGGCTCTTCCAGCGTTGCCAGCACCGCCTGAATGCCGCTTAAATCTTCAAAGCGGCCATGAGGAATGCACACGCCGCCGCCCATGCCGGTGCAGCCGAGGTTTTCACGCGCCATCAGCACCTGATAAATCTCGCGCTCAGGCAAATTCGCACGCTTAGAGGCAAATGCTGCCAGCTGCTTCAGCGCTTGTTTTTTATCACGAACAGGAAGGCGCGCCAGCACGGCACCCTGAGGAAGAAGCGTGGAAAGCTCCATGCTGGTAATGCGCCTTGCGCTAGGCTGCCTGACTGCTTGGGTCAACCCATGAGATGTTGCCATCGGCGCGGCGATACACCACGTTGAGGCCGCCATGCGCCTTGTTGAAAAACATCAGCGCCGGTAGATCCTGAAGATCCATTTTCATCACCGCCTGGCTCACGGTGAGCGTTTCAATCTCGGTGGGCTTTTCCGCAATCACGAGGCCTGCTGCTTTTTCTTCTTCATCGCGCTCACCGGTTTCTGGCGACATCACGCGCTTGAGCGCCTTCACGCGGCGCGTCTCCGGCAGCGGCTCACCGCCCTGCGGCAGCTTGTGATGGTTGGTGATTTTGCGCTTATAGCGGCGCAGCTGCTTGGACATTTTTTCCAGCGCTTCATCAAACGCCGAATACACATCACCGCCCATGCCACTGGCGCGCACCACAAAGCCTTCATGCGTGCCGACATTGCCGGTCACGTCCACGCGCAGCATGTGCGCCTCTTTCGACGCCACCACATACATGTTGGTCACGCGGTCGATGTATTTCGTGACATGCTCCTCAACCTGCGCCGACACATGCGTGCGGAAAGATTCGCCAATTTCAACACCCTTACCGGAAACCTGAATTTGCATATTCATCCTTTTATTTCCTCTCCGCTTTGTGGGAGAAGACGGTTTGACTTGTGCTTAGCGCCAGCTAGGTACTTAGTCAAACCGAGGTGAGGGGTAATTTCACCCCCACCCGGAATTCCTAAGCTCGCGCTGCTCGCTAACGAATTCCGCCCTCACCCATCAAGGGTGAGGGGGATTATTTTTGGAAGCAGCAACATAGTCGTTTGCCGGAGGGGAGTCAATGGCACATCAGTGGCCATTAAACCTTCGGAATCTTAAACCCGAGTGATTTTGCCAGATGCTCCAACTCGCCATAATAAGCAACGCGCTTCAAACACTTAGGCATGATACCCGTCCATTCGAAACGCCCCTTGAGCAAGCCGTTCTCACCATCACCTTCTGTGACAAAATGAAACAGCTCATTCATGGTGATGATATCGCCTTCCATACCAGCAATTTCAGAGACATACGTCACGCGGCGCACGCCATCGCGCATACGGCTCACCTGAATAATCATATGAATCGCTGAAGCAATCTGCCCGCGCACCGAGCGCAGAGGAATGCCGAGATTGGCCATGGAAATCATATTTTCGAGACGCGCCAGCGCATCGCGCGGGTGGTTGGCGTGGATGGTGGTGAGCGAGCCTTCGTGGCCGGTATTCATCGCCTGCATCATGTCAAACGCTTCCTGCCCCCTCACCTCGCCGACAATGATACGATCCGGCCGCATACGCAGCGCATTGCGAACGAGGTCGCGGATAGTCACTTCTTCCTTCGGATCACTCCCAAGGCGAAGCGGCTGCGTCTCGAGGCGTATCACATGCGGCTGTTGCAGCTGCAACTCGGCAGCATCTTCAACGGTGACAATACGTTCATGTGGCTCGATATGGTTTGAAATCGCGTTCAGCAGCGTGGTTTTACCGCTGCCGGTGCCGCCGGAAATCACCACATTCATGCGGCAGCGGCCAACAATTTTGAGAAACTCCGCCAGCGGCGCCGAGATATTGCCCTGATCACGCATCACATCCAGCGAAAGTTTGCGGCGGGAAAACTTGCGAATGGAAATCATCGTGCCATCGACCGCAAGCGGCGGCGCAATCACATTCACGCGCGAACCATCGGAAAGCCGCGCATCCACCAGCGGCCTTGCCCCATCCAGCTCACGCCCAACGGCTTGGACGATCGACTCGGCCAGCGCCGCAACCGCCGCCTCATCAGGAAACGATAGCGGCGTTTTTTCCAGCCTGCCCGCCCGCTCGATAAAAATCTCGCGGTGGCCGTTGATAAGAATATCACTCACCGTATCATCGGCCAGTAGCGGCGCGATCACCGAAAGGCCGGAAATCTGGTTCCAGCTGGCAGCTTGCATGGGTAAAACAGCTTGATTCATAGGGTCAGCTTAGCCAAGAAAGCTTAATATCGGGCGAAAAAAGGGTGAAAAATTACTTAAACCGCACAGAGTTTCAAGCGCTTACGCTTCGGCGAGGAAGGAATTCCGAGCGCCTCGCGATATTTGGCGACCGTGCGGCGGGCGATATCGATGCTGCGCTCTTTCAGCTTTTCGACAATCTCGTCGTCCGACAAAATCGCCTCCGGCGTTTCGGCTTTAATCAGCTCCTCGATATATTGTTTCACCGCGCTGCTCGATACATCCTCGCCGCCATGCGAGCGTGTCAGTGCCGAGGTGAAAAAGTATTTCAGCTCAAACGCGCCGCGCGGGCAGATTAAAAACTTGCTGGTGGTGATGCGGCTGATGGTGCTTTCGTGATAGCCCGTTTCCGCGGCGATATCTTTCAGCGTCATGGGCTTTAGATATTTCACGCCAAGGCGAAAAAACGCATCCTGCTGGCGCACCAGCTCGCTGGCCACTTTCAGCATGGTCTCGGCGCGCTGCTCCAGCGCCCGAACCAGCCAGCTGGCGCTGCCAAACTGCTCAAGCACAAACTCTTTGTCGCGCGCGGTGCGCGTGTCTTTGCTCACCTGTTTATAATAGCGCTTATTCACCATCACTTTCGGGAAATTCGCCATGTTCAGCTCAACATGCCATTTGCCATCCGGCAGGCGGCGCACAAAAATATCCGGCTCGGTGATCACAAGCGGTTCATGCGAAAATGCTGCGCCGGGCTTAGGGTTCAGGCCGCGAATTTCCGCCGCCATATCGCGCACGTCCGAAAGCGACACGCCGCATTTTTTGGCAAGCTGCTCAAACCGCGCCTCGGCCAGTAGCGGCAGGTGATCAAGAAATAGCTCCATCGCCGGATCCAGCCGGTCGCGCTCCATCAGCTGTAGCGCAAGACACTCCCTGACATCGCGCGCGGCGATCCCGGCCGGGTCAAAGCGCTGGATTTTCTGTAAGACCGCAAGCACCTCCTGCTCTGAAACCCCCAGCAGCTCTGCCTGCTGCTTGACATCGTCACGGAAATAGCCCGCCTCATCAATCAGGTCGATCAGATGGGCGCCGATAAAACGCTGCGCCGCATCCTGCACATCCATCTGCAGCTGTTTCATCAGGTGCTCGCGCAGGCTCAGGCGTTCGTCGGCCGGCTCGAAAGCGGTTTCGTCATCATCATGGCCGCCTGCTTTTGCGCCTTCATAATGATCGCCGCTTAAGTAATCCTGCTCGATCTCGCGGCTATCATCGCTGGTAGCACCCCAATCATCGCGGCTATCCACGGCTTGCGGTTCGTCGGTCTGCTCCGGTTCGCGCTCGCTCGGCTGCTCGTCACTTTCCGGCTGCTCCAGCTCAAGGAAAGGGTTTTTCTCCAGCTCCTGATCGATGAATTCCCGCAGCTCCAAGCTGCCCAGCTGCAGCAGCTTGATCGACTGCTGGAGCGACTGCGTCATGACCAGTTGCTGGCCTTGGCGAAGTTCTAATCTAGGGGCGTAAGCGGGTGTGTTCATAGCAAATCCATGCAAGAATCATACCAATCAATCATGAATAAATGATTAATGGGTTAATGCAATGATTTTTATGTTATAAAGTGAATCGTTCGCCCAGATAAACCCGGCGAACCTCGGCGCTGCTGACGATTTCGGAGGGCGTTCCCTCCATGAGCACCGTGCCGTCATGCATGATATAAGCGCGATCGATGATATCGAGCGTTTCGCGCACATTATGATCCGTAATCAACACACCAAGGCCGCGATCCTTGAGGTGCTTCACCAGATTGCGCACCTCATCCACCGCAATCGGATCGATTCCCGCGAGCGGCTCATCCAGCAGCATGAAGGCTGGTCGCGACGCCAGCGCACGCGCAATTTCCACGCGGCGGCGCTCTCCGCCTGATAGCGTGATGCCTTCGGCAAGGCGAAGATGCGTAATGGAAAATTCCGCCAGCAACTCCTCAAGCGCCGCTTGCCTGAGCGCACGGTCTTTTTCAACCAGCTCCAGCACCGACATGATATTCTGCTCCACCGTCAGCCCGCGAAATATCGAGGCTTCCTGTGGCAGGTAGCCAATACCCATGCGCGCACGGCGATACATCGGCAGGCGCGTAATATCCTCACCATCGAGCAGAATCTGTCCGACATCCGGCTGCACCAGCCCGGTGATCATGTAAAAGCTGGTGGTTTTGCCAGCGCCATTCGGGCCAAGCAGTCCCACCGCCTCGCCGCGCCTAAGCTTCAGCGAAACATCGCGCACCACTGGCCGCCCGCCATAACGCTTGCCGATACGATCAATAACAAGGCCGCCTTGCGTCTCAACCAGCTGTGGCGGGATGCGCTTAGGTGCCATCATTGCGGCTGCTTCTTTTCCGGCACAAACAAGGCGCGGACACGCTCTTTTTTGCCATTTTGAACGGTGCCGCCCGCTGTCAGCAGGCTTTTACCGGTGAGAAAGCTGTAAACCAGCCGGTCGCCCTTGAGCGTGTTCCTGTCGCGCGTGAGCACCACATTGCCCGAAAGACGAACCTCCTGCCCCTTCACATCATATTCCCCTTGCGTGCCGCTTGCGGTTTCCGTGGGGGTGGAAAGAAACACATTGCCTGTCACCTCAATCCGGTCAATGCCGCCTTGCGCTGGGTTTGCGGCCTGTTTAGCTGGAGCTTTTGTGGTAGATTTTGCCGCAGGCTTAGCTGATGGCGATTTTTTATCGCTGTCAGATGAAGAATAAAACACATTCATGCGGTCGGATTTCAGGCGCACCTTGCCCTGAATCGCCACCACGTTACCGCTAAAAACCGCGCGGTTTTCCTCCTGAAATACTTCAAGCTCATCGGCATTAATCTCGATGGGCTGTTTGGTATCATGCTTGCTGGTTTTAGGGGCGGCGGCCAACGCCTCGGCGGAAAACGCAGTAAAATAAAGAGCGATTAATAAGATATGGCGCATAGCACTAACGATATATTTTCAGTTTCACTGACCCTTTAAAACGTATCACCTCTCCGCGCCCCTGCACTTCAAAGCGCTTGGCTTTGAGGGTGCCAAGCGGACCCTGACCGAAAACAGGCTCATCACCGTAGGCAGTCCCTGCATCGATGTCAACAAAGGCCTTTGCCGTCTGCATTTCATGGCCGCCATCATAAAACATATTCACACCATCCATGAGCCAGAGTTTTTTAGTAGTGATATTCAGCTCACCACGCCCGGCATTAAGCGCCAGCCACGCGCCCTTATCCTGCTGCATATCGGCGCGGATGTTGTGAAGCACCACCAGATCCTTATCTTTCTGCACCGCTTTATCTGCCATCACAGTGTAAGGCCTGTTTTTAGCGTCCAGCCCCTGATAGCGTGGGTTTGCCATCTCGTTTTCAAGGTTTTCATTGACCTTCACATTACTGAATACCAGACGCGATCCCGCGCTTTCTTCGTGGTCGGTAGCGGTCCATATCACCACCCCGATCATCAGCACAATCAACACCCACAGCACGCTGCGGCTGAGCACCACAAGACGCGTGTAGCGCGCCACCGAGCCAGTCAGCCCGCGCACACTCATGCCACACCCGCTCGCAGGCAATCATGAATGTGAAGAATGCCTACAGGTACAGACTCCTCCACAACAAACAGGCTGGTGATGGAGCGCTGGTTCATGATGCCGAGTGCTTCGGCAGCCAGCGCCGCCGGACGGATGAAAAGCGGCGACTTCGTCATCACATCGCTGGCGCGCGCGGCAAGCAGATCAGGCTTCATGTGACGGCGCAGGTCGCCATCCGTAACCACACCCACCAGCGCGCCCTGCCCATCAACCACACCCACACAGCCAAAGCGCTTCGCCGTCATCGCCAGAATCGCCTCCTGCATGGAGGCATCTTTTGCAATCAGCGGCAATTCATCGCCATCATGCATGATGTCGCGCACACGGATCAGCGCCTTGCCCAGCTTGCCGCCGGGATGAAACGTAGAAAAATCTTCGCGCGTGAAACCTTTGCGCTCCAGCAGCGCCACAGCCAGAGCATCGCCCAGCGCCAGCATCATCGTGGTGGAGGTGGTGGGCGCATTCACTGGCGAGGCTTCCGGAATCTCTGGCAGCACCATCGCAATTGTCGCCGCTTCCACCAGCATGGAGGTGCGCCGCCGCACCATCGCCACCAGCGGAATGGAAAAACGTTTGCAGTAAGCAATGATATCGGAAAGCTCGGCTGTTTCGCCGGAGTTCGAAAGCGCGAGCACGGCGTCATCCTTGGTGATCATGCCCAGGTCGCCGTGGCTGGCTTCACCGGGGTGCACAAAATGCGCCGGCGTGCCGGTGGAGGCCATGGTAGCGGCAATCTTGCGCGCGATATGGCCGCTTTTTCCCATGCCGGTAACGATCACGCGGCCGGAAATTCCCGCCAGTATGGCCACCGCGCTTGCAAAGTCAGCCCCCAGCGAATCCGAAAGCGCGCGAAGCCCCTCGATCTCCCGCGCCAGCACGGCACGGCCATGGGCGATGTCATCCTTTTGGTTTGGGCTAGCTATGGGCAAAAAGGTCATCCTGTTCCCAGCCAGCGAGGTCTAGCTCCGCGCGATACGGCAGAAAATTCAAACAGGCATCCAGCAGCTCTTTGCGGCCTTCGCGCTCGATCATCGTGTTCAGCTTGTCACGCAGTTTGTGAAGATGCAGTACATCGGCCGCCGCATAATCAATCTGCTCCTGGCTCAGCGTGGGTGTGCCCCAGTCCGAGCTTTGCTGCTGTTTCGAGATATCAACCCCCAGCAGCTCCTTGCAGATGTCCTTATAACCGTGCTTGTCAGTGTAGGTGCGGGCAAGGCGCGAGGCCGTACGCGTGCAGTAAACTGGCGCCAGACGCACGCCAAGATATTCCCGAATAATCGCCAGATCAAACCGGGCGAAATGAAAGATTTTGGTGCGCGCAGGATCAGACAGCAGCTTCACCAGATTTGGCGCCTGATAACGGCCGCGCTCAAACTGAACCAAGTGCGCCGCGCCGCTGCCATCCGAAAGCTGCACCAGACACAGCCGGTCGCGCTTGTTATTCAGCCCCATGGCCTCGGTATCAACCGCAATATCGCCGCTTAAGTGTAAATTGGCGGGCAGATCGCCCTGATGAACGTGATGCAAAACCTTACTCCGCTAAAAATAATTCCCACCTACGCTATCTGATCCGCCGAGATTCGCAAGCAATTGATAGGCGAGCGCAAGCCCGGCAATCATCGCGAGCCAGATACCAGCATTTCGGACATTTTCTTTCGTATGCGTGCGCTGAAGCGTCATGCCGCTTCCCACCAGCACCAGCAATATCACTGAATAAAGAATATGCATGTGCACATCCTGCGGCAGCACAGCATCCGGAAAAAGGCCGTGCAGCAGCATCAGCAGTGCACCCACGCCAAGCAACAGATAAAAAAAGCGCATAACCCGTCAGAGAGAAGATGAGCGTGTATTTTCTTCCAATCTATTCAGTGCGTCCAGCATTTCCTGCTGTTGCTGCGAAGCCTCACGATTGCTGATATAGCTGGAAATAAAACCAATCGCCGCGCCGGTCACCGCGGTCATGGCAATCGCCACTTCCCATTTCTGGTGTTTGGCAAGTGAACGGAATTTGTTGATTGGGCTGTTGATGCCCAGCTTTTCCATCTCGGCTTCAACCGCCTGGTAATATTTCTTTTCAATTTTAGATTTCTTAGCAATCAGCTCACTGCCTCGAAGTGTGCTCTCCGCCGCTGCATGTTCCGTGGTTCGATCACGACGAGCATCGGCGAAACGGCCAACTTTTTCACCGTTACGAAAAAAATATTTATTGATCATCAGCCAGCCTGCTCCAAGCCCCGCAGTGGTCGTCAACGCAACGGCAAGCACATCATCATAATACGATGCAAACATGGACTTACGGTGCTTCGTTTCAGAAACGCTTGTCTCAGTCGCAGTGGATGTTGGTAACGGCTTCATGCACACACTTTGCTTCATTCTCTACGCCCAGTCAAATGACAGAACGGTGACAGTTCAGCGATGATGTCTGCGGCGCTGCCTTTATCAAATAAATCAGCAGCTTAACCATAAATTAACCACAAATCAGCGCAAGCCATTGATTTATAGCAATATCATTGGCAAATCAATTGCCTGACGCGCAAAAAAAATCTAACGAAACCTTAAGCACGCGCGCGTATGCTGGGGATACCATGAAAAGAACGCGTGCGATGTTTGGCATATTTTGCGGCGTACTTGCGGCAGCAAGCGCGGCTCGAGCTGCGAGCGAAACGCTGCCCTGGCTCGAAGATCCGTTCGGCGGGCGTGAAAAAGTCGCCATCTACGGCACGCGGCTGATG
>Ga0315900_10006405_pt1 | contig 15802 bp, 22 predicted proteins | sample LakEriMetagenome_FD_203521 | JGI IMG/M metagenome (GOLD analysis project Ga0315900, IMG submission 203521) | Freshwater fungal communities from buoy surface, Lake Erie, Ohio, United States - Buoy 12 MA114 | ecosystem: Environmental > Aquatic > Freshwater > Lake > Lake biofilm | place: USA: Lake...
CTTTCCGTCCTATACCTCCCCGATCACGACCAGTACGGTCCCTAACGGTCCCTGCGTGGGCCAGACTGAGCAGGATTGAAAAGGATATGACCGAGACGATAACTCCCCGGTATGGGGCTACTGAGCCTCGCCTACATAGTCCCTACCTCAAGGGCCCTAATCGGGGCGAGGAGATATCTCAGCTAGCAGATTCGATCGGCCTACCGCTTTTACCGTGGCAGCGCTTTTGTATTTCCGATATGACCGCCGTAGATGATGCCGGAATGTTCAGAAGGCGCTCTAACTTGCTCCTTACGTCGAGGCAACAAGGTAAAACGCACCTAGCTCGTATGATGATGTTAGGGCATATGTTTTTATTCGATAGCCCTAACGTACTTATTATGAGCTCTAATAGATCAATGGCCTTAGATACCTTTAGGCAGGTTGCCTACGCGATTGAGGGCTCAGCTGATCTAAGCCGTCAGGTTAAGCAGATCCGATACGCCAATGGTACCGAGTCGATCGAGCTAAAAAACGGGCACCGGCTCGACGTAGTAGCGGCAACTAGAGACGGATCTCGTGGCCGTAGCGCCTCGTTTTTGTACATAGATGAGCTACGCGAAATCAGCGAGGAGGGGTATCGCGCAGCTACGCCTACCACGCGTGCAAAAGTCAATAGCCAAGCCTTGTACACGTCTAACGCAGGCGATGCGTTTAGTACTGTACTTAATGACCTACGCGAGAGAGCTCTATCTAACCCTCCTGAGACTTTTGGCTTTTATGAATACTCGGCTCCGGCTTTTGCCAAGATAACCGATCGCAGCGCTTGGGCTTACGCTAACCCGGCACTTGGATACCTTTTCGATGAGTCGGTACTAGCTGAGGCAGTAAGTACTCAGCCGATCGAAACTACAAAAACCGAGATGCTTTGCCAGTGGATCAGCTCGACGGCGAGCCCGTGGCCGCATATGTCGGTGGAGGAGTCAGGCGATAAAGACCTTAAGCTTGTACCCGGGCCTCTTACTATTTTTGCTTTTGACGTGGCACCGTCGAGACGAGACGGCTCGCTTGTAATGGGCCAAGTCCTCGCCGATGGCCGTATAGGCGTAGCGGTGCTCGAGATATTTCACTCGGACGTATCTATAGACGAACTTTTTGTAGCTAACGCTATTGCTAAGTGGGCCAAGATTTACTACCCGAGAGCCGTTGCTTATGACAAGTACACGACCGCCTCGATCGCTAAGCGCCTTGAGGTAAACGGTATACAAATTATGGATATATCCGGGCAGAAGGGTTACCAAGCCTCAGGGGATCTCTATGAGGCTCTGGCTAATAAGAGGCTCGTGCACTCGGGCCAAGATGAGCTCGTAACCTCGATGGCTAACTGCGCGGCAAAAGAAAGCGATGCGAGCTGGAGAATCATCCGGCGTAAATCAGCCGGACCGGTAGATATTGCGATCGGCATAAGCTTTGTAGTCCACGTACTTACTCAGCCTTTAGGTGAGGCTAAAGTATACGTTTAGACACGCGACACAAAGCCGTACTAATACTCGACAATATGGGAAAATGGAGACTATGGGACTATTACAAACTCTAGGCTTTAAGTCAGCTGAAAAGCAGACCGTAGAGGCTCAGTATGCCCCGGCCGTTATGGATACTACATTCGGCTACGGATCGTTTAATACTAATTCCGCTTTTGGATATAACGGTATTGGTATTGATCGCAATTTTGCACTACAAGTCAGTAGCGTAGCTCGCTGCCGCAACCTTGTTGCAGGAGTTATATCCTCGATCGACTTAGGACTTTATAAAAAATCTACCGGTGAAAAATTAGGCTCTCCGGTATGGCTCGAGCAACCAGATCAGCGCCAACCACGTAGCGTAACTATCGCTGCAACCGTAGATAGTCTTATGTTTTATGCAGTTGCTTATTGGCGCGTAACTAGCTTGTACGCCGATGACGGCAGACCGTCCGGCTTTGAGTGGGTCGCTAATAATCGCGTGACTTACACTACTAACAAATTTGGTACTGAGGTTAAAGATTATTTTGTAGATGGTCAGCTTGTACCTATGGCCGGTATCGGATCTCTTGTCACTTTCCAATCATTACTGCCTGGGGTATTGCAGTCTGCAAGTACTACTATTAAAGCTGCGTGGGATGTACAAAAGGCAGCCGCCGTATCTGCAGCTACTCCGATGGCTACCACTATCCTAAAAAATAATGGTGCTGATCTACCGGAATCACAAATACAAGGAATACTCGCCGGCTGGAACTCGGCTCGCAGAAATCGCAGTACGGCATATTTAACGTCCACTCTCAGTGCAGAAAATATTGGCTTTTCACCTAAAGAAATGGGCTACGTAGATTTTAGCCAGTACCTCGCTACCGAAATCAGCCGCGCTATGAACGTCCCGAGTTATTTAATCAGTGCCGATATGAATAATTCTATGACGTACCAAAATATTTTAGATGGTCGTAAAGAGTTTGTCGCTTATTCTTTGCAGCCTTATATCTCAGCTATTGAGGACAGGCTCAGTATGAATGACATAACAAATAGCTCAAATCAGGTGCGTTTTGCGGTAGACGATACGTTTTTACGTGTTGATGCAAAAGACCGTTTAGATATCATCGAAAAAATGTTAAATCTTGATTTAATAGATGTAAACCAAGCTCGAGAAATGGAACAACTAACACCTCTAGGAGACACAAGTGCTATTAACGTTTAGCCAAGAGATCCAAGCTGCAGATACAGAGCGCCGTATCGTCTCTGGACTTGTCGCACCTTATGGAGAAGTCGGACATACAAGCGCAGGCCCGGTAGTTTTCGAGCGCGGCTCAATCTCTATTCCAGATGCCTCCAACATAAAATTACTATCGCAGCATCAACAAGATAAGCCGGTAGGTCGAGCAATTTCGTTTAGCGATTCTACGGCCGGAGTTTATGGTTCCTTTCGTTTGAGTATGAGCTCCCGGGGACAGGATGCCTTACTCCTTGCGCAGGAAAATCTTGTTAGCGGCTTATCCGTAGGGGTGGATGTAACCGCCTCTAAGCCGATGGGAGATTACTTGCTCGTGACTGCGGCAGTCCTCAAAGAGGTATCACTTGTCGAGAGTGCCGCCTTTGCTAGTGCCTCAGTCGATGAAATTATGGCCGCACGTGCAGAGCTCGAGGCTGCAACAAGTACAAGTACAAAAGAAAAAACCACTACTATTTCTACGACTATCGTAGAGATCGAAAAAGAAACAGAAACAGAAATGGAGGAGGCCGTGACCACTGCCCCTGAAAATACACCGGAAGAAAATCCGGTAGATGCACCGGCTGAGGCTGAAAAGGTCGAGGCTGCTCGTAAGATCATTCGTCCATCAGTACTAGACTCTCAGCGAGTCCGTACACCTATCGTATCTATGGCGACATACACAGAACACAAGATCAAAGCTGCACTTGGTAGCGATGAATCTCGTCTTTATGTAACCGCTGCAGATGATAGCTTTTCTACGAACCCTGCGTTTAATCCAACTCAGTACCTCTCAGAGTTTGTAACAAATACACGCTTTGGAACACCTGCCATAGATGCCTGCAGCCAAGGAACCTTGCCGGCTCAGGGTATGAATATTTCAGTGCCCTCACTCGTTACGAGTGCCGGTGGAGGCTCAGGCGTAGCTCCAACGGTTACAGTAGAGGCAGAAGCAGGAGCAGTATCTAATACCGGTATGGTTACAGAATACCTAACCGGTACAGTAAGCAAGTATTCAGGTATGAATACGATTTCAGTCGAACTCCTCGAGCGGTCAGATCCCAACTTCTATGCGGAATTGACAAATCAGCTGCAAAATGCGTATTTGACTGCTATTGATAGTGCAGTACTTACGGCTCTACTTGCTGCAGGTACTAACGCATCAGCTACTACCGCTGATAGTGACGGCGTAATCGCTTATAGCTCACAAGCTGCAAAGCTTGTCTATGAGAACACCGGTTACTTTGCTCAAAACTATCTCGCTAACGGTGCACAATGGCAGCTACTAATGGGCGCAACAGATACCACAAAGCGACCAATTTATAACGCTATTCAGCCAATGAACGCAGCTGGTCAAGTTAATCCGGGCTCTATCCGCGGTAACGTACTAGGACTCGATCTCTACGTAGATCGTAACTTTGCGCAGACTGCAGTAGATGATAACTCTGCAATTATCCTCGCTCCTGAGGCGTTTACGGTTTACCGTGGACCACAAGCTTATATGAGCGTAAATGTCGTAAGTAATCTGCAGGTGCAGGTCGCTATCTACGGCTTTATGGCAACTATCGCAAAGATGCCTAATGGCATCATCAAGTTTGCGAAAATCTAAGCAAAAAACCTAATAGTCGGTAGGGCTCTTAGCCCTTTGAGCCCTACCGGCCTCTTTTAAGATTGGAGTAAAGAGATGCCTGCAACTTACGTCACCGAGGCCGAGTTAAGAGCTAACTTGGGTATCGAAAATCTTTACTCGAGCGATATCGTCGAGACCTGCTGCCAGACCGCTCAGGATCTCCTTAATCAGTTTTTATGGTTTGCATCAGCTCCAGTAGTGGGCGTGACACTGCAAAATAACGTAGCTACTGCGATGATCGCTAATCCAATGATCTTTACTACGGGCCAGAGCGTTACCTTGAGTGGATGCGGCGCAACTTTTAACGGCACTTACACTATTACCGGTACGATGCCGTGGAGCGCCGGGACTACTAATCAGATCCCTACTCTTGTATGGAACCCTTATTCTTGGAATTGGCCTGCCGGCTATAGCTTTATCCAATTCGCTAAGACTGCAGCTGACGTCAATTTTCAACGCGTATTACCTTATGGCTCAGCCGTAGGAGCAGATACTAAAACCAATTCTTACGCTACGACTCCGGCTATTCGTGAGGCAGCGATGATCCTCGCAGTAGATATTTTCCAAGCTCGCCAAGTTTCACAGACTGGCGGCGTGTCGATCGACGGCCTTAGCCCTAGTCCCTATCGGATGGGTAACTCAATGATCGGCAAGATCCGAGGCCTTATTGCCGGTTATCAAAATCCTAATTCTATGGTGGGCTAAATGGCTGCCCCGATAACTACCCTACGTGCCTCACTAGCTGCAGCTTTAGATACTCCTAACTCTTGGAATACCTATAGCTTTCCGCCTCCAACTATCACGGCTAATAGTGTTATCGTCGTACCCGACGATCCTTATTTAACACCCAGCAATAACACCTACGCGACTATTTCACCTATGGCTAACTTTAAGATTATTTTGACGGTCCCAATGCTCGACAATCAAGGCAACCTAAACGGGATCGAAACTTTAGCGGTAGCAGTATTTAATAAACTTGCTGCCTCTACTATCGTAATGAATGTTGGCAGTCTTTCAGCGCCTACCGTACTCGATGTACAAAGTGGCACGCTGCTTACCGCCGATTTCCGTATCTCAATACTCACGAGCTGGAGCTAACTAATGCCATATACAGAGGACGACCTAAAGTTTTTGCGAAAGATCGGGCAGATCGTAGACGAGCCTGCACCGGTCAAAGTAGCAAAAGAAAAACCAACACCAACACCAACTACTGAAAGCGAGGAATAGGTCAATGGCCGTATTCTTATCAAATGGAGTGGTCGTAACCCTTAACTCGGTAGACCTATCCGATCACGTCACAAGCGCAACAATTAACCGAGTATTCGAGGAGCTAGAAGTTACCGCTATGGGCGACTCATCTAGACGCTACGCTAAGGGGCTTGAGACCTCAACAATTACTCTCGATTTCCTGAACGATACTGCAGCCGGTGAAGTCCTACAGACTTTGCAGCAGGCTTGGGGTACTACAGTGCCTCTAACGCTTAAGCAGACAAGCGCAGTAATTTCAGCTGCTAACCCGGAGTACCAGACTACAGTGCTAGTTAATAACACTACAGATATTAACGGTGCAGTAGGAGATATCTCTACTCAGTCAATTACATTCACTTGTAACTCACCTATCGTCGTAGACACAACAGTCTAAGAAAAAGAAAAGGGGCAAAAATGGCACGACTCAAAATAACAAGGGCTAACGGGGATGTAACTGAGCATCAGATTACACCCCGTATTGAGGTGGCCTTTGAGCTCTATGCAAAAAAAGGATTCAGAAAAGCCTTTAGAGAGGACGAGAAGCAGTCGGATCTTTACTGGCTGGCTTGGGAATGTATTAGATTATCTGGCGAGACCGTAAAAACTTATGGGCCAGATTTTCTCGATACGCTTTCAGAGGTCGAGGTCCTCGACGATGAACCTTTAAGCTAGGGCGAGATTCCCTAACCTATCAGGTGGCTCAGCTATCTATCCGGTTAGGGGTCTCGCCTCAAGCGATACTCGATCTCGATTACGAGATGTACAAGATGTTAATACAAGTGTTAAACGATCAAGCTAAGGAGGCCGAGCAGTATGCCAGTAGACGTAAAAGGCGCTAAGGCCACTATTAAAGCTATTCGTAAGGTAGATCCTGAGCTCTTAAAGAATATGAACAAAGAGATTAAGGCTGCGATGATCCCTATTCGGGACAAGGCGAGAGGGTACGCACCATCGCCTCAGCCGGATAATCTTTATGGCTGGAACGAGAACACAGTAGGGCAAAAGATTACGGCCCGTAATTCGGCTTTTAGGACCTTTAACACTGAAGGCCGAGTACGCCTATTTCCACTCTATGATTACGAGACAGTTAAAAAAGGTATTTATTACAAGTCTGGCGGCAGCGATCGTAACCGTAATGGCTGGCGAGCTTTGTACTTTGTAGCTAACGCATCAGCTGCAGGCGCAATCTATGAAACGGCTGGCCGAGCCGAGACTACCTCCCGTAAGGGCTACCGATCTAATAACCCAGGAGCCGGTGAGCACTTTGTAAGCCGTATGGGCCCTCTTTATGGCGCTACCCGTGAGGAGCGCGGTCGTATGATTTTCAGAGCGTGGCACGAGGACCAAGGTAAAGCTCAAGATGCGGTATTAAGAGCTTTAGAAAAAACTATTAATGCCTTTAATCAAGGCTCATACACAAAGGCGGCATAAATGGTATCCAAGCTACCTAGTATGGTCGTAAGTGCCGTTACCACTTTCGACGGTAAAGCTCTTACTAAAGGTCAAAAACAAATAGGTGCTTTTGAGAAAAGCGCCAAAAAACTCGGAGCTACTTTTGCTGCGGCTTTTAGCGTACAAAAACTAGGGCAGTTTGGTAAAGCTGCCGTTAAAGCGTTTGTCGATGATGAAAAGGCTGCATCACGTTTGGCTCTATCGGTTAAAAATCTTGGCCTAGCCTTTGAGACTCCACGGATCGAGGAGTTTATAAGTCAGTTATCTCGCGCCTCCGGCGTGACCGACGATCAGCTTAGGCCGAGTATGCAGAAATTATTGCAGACTACGGGCTCAGTCACTAAATCTACAGAATTACTAAGCCAAGCTTTAGACATAAGCCGAGGCAGCGGAGTCGATTTTGAGACGGTCGTACAGGATCTCTCTCTTGCATATGTAGGGCAGACACGAGGTTTACGTAAATATTCGCTAGGCTTATCTCAGGCTGAGCTTAAAACTATGAGCTTTGCCGATGTACAAGAAAAACTTACTAAGCAATTCACGGGCGCTAATGCTACCTACCTAACTACTTATGCCGGCAAAATGGGCATACTCTCTAACGCGGCTGGCGAAGCTAGCGAAACTATCGGTAAAAGTTTGGTGGACTCTTTAAGCCTATTGGCTGGCGAAGGTAACACGGTGCAGCCTATAGCCGATGCTATGCAAAATCTAGCGACATATACGAGCGAAGTTATTACAGGCTTGGCTACGATGATCGCAGAGTTTAAGAAATTACCCGGCGTAGAAAAATATCTCACGGATATTTACCCTCAGATAGTTAAGTTTAGTTTGCCGGGTCAGATATTGGAAACAATACGGGGACTGGCCCCAGAGACTCCTCAACGTATGGGCGGTTATCCTAGCTCAGCGCTAGGACCCGGATACGTCGATCCTAACGAGGCAGCTCGTAAAAAAGCCGAGGCAGCCGCCGCCAAGCGCGCTAAAGAATTAGCAGCTGCAACGGCTAAAGCCGCTAAGGCCGAAAAGCAAAAGCTAGCACTGACTAAAGCAGCTGCCGTTTTTGATAGTACTCGGATCTCAATAGCTGCAGCTTTACAAGCTACATACGACAAAGAAACAAAGCTACGCCTCGAGGCTCTTATGCTGATCGAGGAAGACAAAGGCGATGCAGCTCTTAAAAAGATCGGCGAACTTGCGGCTTTTCAGAAAAACGCCGATATGCAACGCTTAGCAGGCGTAACTGAAATTAGTAACGCTACCCTGCAATCGCTCAATACTCAGCTGCTCACAGAGCTTAGGGTAGTAAACGAGAGCAAAATGGCCGAGGGCGATAAAGAGCTTGCACGTGAGGAGGCGTTTAAGAAATATAACGCTGCGATAACGGCTGCCGGTACGCTTATGGCTCAAGAGGCTTATAACGAGCGCGTACAGATCCAACTTACAGAAATCCAGAGACTATCCTCGCTTAGTAAGACCGGTAACGCAGCCATTACTTATGCACGACTAACCGAGACTGCAGAGCTTTCGATGATCGACCGAGTAGCAACGGCACAAAGAGCGGCCGACGATCAGCGCCTAGCGGCTCTTAGAGAATATCAAAATGCTCTTAACCAAGTAGGTTTAGGCGGTGGCGCAAGCCTCGCGCCGAGTCCTCAGACACTCAAGGATCTAGGACCTCTTGGCGGTTTAGCAGCTGGCGTTATTGCTGGAGTAAACCCGGGCTACATCGCGCCTATGCCTGCATTAACCGAGCCTGCTCCTAACTACGGCTGGAACCCTACTATGGGATTTCCCGGTCAGAGCGTAGAGCTAACAATTAATACAGGTATAGGAGATCCTGAGGCAATCGCTAGAGCCGTCGAGGATCTACTTAATCAATCGAGCTACCGAGGTACCTCAGTTAATCGCGGCTCCGGTAACTATCTGCTATGAGTACGTGGCTGCCCGAGTGGAGGATCACCGTAGGCACTACCGTCTACGATAACGTGCTTAGCGTAAATATGGCTACGGGTCGAGATGATATTGACCTACAGTGCAACGCAGGCTACGCACGTATGGAGATCGTAAACTTAGATAACTCGGCCTTTGATATCGACGTAACCGATGCTTTAGTACTAGAGCTTAAGAATAGCGCCGGTACTTATGTACCCGTTTTTGGAGGTCAAGTATCCGATTTTGGTATTTCGGTCCGATCGCCTGAGGAGATCGGGTTTATAACAATCGGTAATATTTTGGCAGTAGGATCTTTGTCTAAATTGACTAAAGCTCTTTTCCCGGATGCCCTAAGCAAAGACTACGACGGCAACCAAATTTACGACATACTTAACGAGCTTCTTATTAACTCGTGGTTCGAGGTAGCTCCGGGGCTTGAGTGGATCGACTATGACCCTACGACCACGTGGGCCGATGCCGAAAACGTAGGGCTAGGCGAGATAGATCAGCCCGGACTATACGAAATGATCCCTCGCTCAGCTGATCCTTTTAGCAGTTATAACCTATGCGCTCAGATCGCGCAGAGCGCTTTAGGGCAGATATACGAGGATAAGGCCGGCCGAGTCTGCTACGCCGATGCCGATCACCGTAGCCAATACTTAAACTCTAACGGCTATACAACCTTATCGGCTAATTACGCTACTCCATCCACGGTAAAATCTATTTTGCAAATAGGCAAAATACGTAACTCTTTAGTATTTAATTACGGCAATAATTACTCAAGCCAAGCCACCGCCGTAGATACGACCTCTATTACTAATTATGGCCGTTATCAGCGTAGTTTTAACTCCAACCTAGACAAGCTGCCCGATGTCGAGGATGTAATGGAGCGAGAGTTAGGGCTACGAGCGATACCTCGAGAACAGTTACAAAGCATTACCTTTAGGCTCGATAACTCAGAGTTACCCGATGCTGAGCGAGACAAGCTTATAAACGTATTTTTTGGCGAGCCAGTTGTCATAAATGACTTGCCTATAAATATGTTTAATGGCTCTTTTAATGGCTTTGTAGAGGGTTTTGCAATTAAAGCTACGCCGCAATACGTAGACTTTACCCTTACCTTAAGCCCTACAGATTTCTCACTGGTCGCGCCACAATGGGCAACAGTGAGCCCACCCTCCCTAATTTGGACGGGTGTAAATGCTACTCTTATATGGGAAAACACAATCGGAGGACTCACCTAATGGCAACCGTAACCCCTAATTTTAACTGGCCGGTACCGACATCGACAGACCTCGTAAAAGATGGTGCTACTGCTATCGAGGCGCTTGGCGATTCTATAGATGCCTCGCTTGTCGATCTTAAAGGTGGCACTACTGGTCAAGTACTCAGCAAAACTTCTAATACCGATATGGATTTTACGTGGGTAACAGATCCGGGTGGAGATATTACAAACGTATCAGTAACTAGCCCGATCACCGGAGGCGGTAGCTCAGGCAGCGTGACTATCGGTTTTGATGCTAAAGCCGCTAATACTTTAACTTTTAACGCACAGACCGGTACTACATATACTTTAGTAGCCGCCGATGCTTCTAATAAATTAGTAACTACTTCCAACGCCTCAACCGTTACCGTAACGATCCCTCCTAGTGTTTTTGCAGCCGGTGAACAGATCAACGTACAGAGTATCGGCGTAGGGCTTACGACTATTGCTCAAGGCGCAGGCGTGACAATTACTTCTACCGGCGCAGCTCCTACTGCTCCAATTTTGAGAACTCGTTACTCAGCTTGCACAATTATCTGCACTGCAAGTAATACTTTTACCGTGATCGGCGATTTATCGTAATGGCTAATATTTTAGGAATAGTGGCCTCAGCTCGACGGCTACCAACTATCTCAGTAGATTTTTTAGTAGTGGCAGGCGGCGGTGCCGGAGGACAACAGACAGGCGGTTATAACTCGGGCGGCGGCGGCGGTGCCGGAGGTTTACGTTGCAGCGTTACAGCTACAGGCGGCGGCGGTACACTGCCCTCAGCTTTACAAGTACCTCTAGGATCTTCTTTATCGTTAATAGTAGGCGCAGGTGGAGGTACCTCTACTAGCGGTAGTAATTCTACTTTTTCGAGCATTACATCAACCGGCGGCGGTTTTGGTGGCTATGGTGTAAATGGTGGTTCGATTTTTAACGGTGCAACGGGAGGCTCCGGCGGTGGTGGTAATTCTGGTTCATCGGGCAGATCACCCGGCAGTGGTACAACCAATCAAGGATACGCAGGAGGCACTGGAGCGGTGCTTGGAGATCCTGGCGCAGGCGGTGGCGGCGGTGCTAATGCAGTAGGCGCGGATGGCTCAGGATCGGCTGGCGGTAATGGCGGCAATGGTGTCGCCACTTCTATCTCGGGTTCATCCGTAACTTATGCAGGCGGTGGTGGTGGTGCTCGTTATCCAAATACATCGGGAACCGGCGGTACAGGCGGCGGCGGTAATGCGGCTTCTAGTGGAGCTGGAGCAGCTGGAACAACTAATCGCGGCGGCGGCGGTGGTGGTGCGGCTGATCTATCAAGTAATGGTGGAAACGGCGGATCAGGAATAATTATTCTAAAATATCCGGATACACGTACTGCAACTTTTTCGGGCGGTGTAACACAAACTACCTCCACGGGTGGAGGATTTAAGACCTCAACAATTACGGCGGCTGGGCTCGCAGATACGGTAACTTTTTCATAATGGCACATTACGCATATTTAGACGAAACCAATACGGTAGTAGCCGTTACAGTCGGTAAAGACGAGACAGAGCTAATAGACGGTTTAGATACTGAGACTTATTACGCACAAGGCACTCCGTATACAGTCAAGCGCACAAGTTATAACGGAAATATTCGTTTTAATTTTGCCGGTATTGGTTATACATACGATCCAATCGACGATGCTTTTATAGCTCCTATGCCTTTATGCGGTCACGATGAGCTATTACTCAATGATCTAAAAAGGTGGGAGTGCGCTAATGTCGAGCACGATCCTAAAAAGCTATAACGGCTATCCGGCCTCTAAAGATCCGGCCGAGATTAAAATTAAGGCTTACTCGGTAAAGGGTACAGACCGTAAGCTCAGGTGCGCTGAGAGTGTGGGCCCACTCTTGGCGGCCTTTGCGGCTGAGTTTCACGAGCTTATAGAGCCTATCGACGAGGGCACCTTTGATGACTGGGCCTACGCCTTTCGTATGGTCCGAGGCACTACCGATAAATTATCCTGCCACTCATCCGGTACGGCGATCGACCTTAACGCGACTAAACATCCGCTGGGTAAGGTAGGTACGTTCCCAGCTGAAAAGGTACCTATGATCCGGGCCCTATCTAAAAAGTACGGCCTAAAATGGGGCGGCGATTTTAAGAGCCGAGCCGATGAGATGCACTGGGAAGTAGAAGTATCACCCGTCAAGGCTAAAGCCTTAATCGAGAGTTTAGGTTTATAGTTAGACAAATCCTTAAGGGCACTAAGGAGTAATACAATGAAAGACCAATTAATCGCTGCCGGTAAGTCCTACCTACGCTCAGCTGCAGCCTGCGTAGGAGCTCTATATTTATCCGGTATTACTGATCCAAAAGTATTAGCTAATGCGTTTATCGCAGGGCTAATCGGGCCATTACTTAAGGCTATCCAACCGTCGGAGAAGCAGTTAGGCGTAGGCGCTAAGTAATGGAAAAGGCTCAGCTCGTAGTTGGTATAGCTTTGGGGAGCTTTACTATTTTGGGGCTAGGAGCTGGGCTTATCCGACACTTTGTAAAATATTATTTATCAGAGCTCAAGCCAGACGGTAACGGGGGCCATAACCTACGAGGTCGGATCGACCATATCGAGGTACGGCAAGAGCGTATGGATGCCAAAATAGATAAAATCTACGAGATATTGCTAGAGACACGCCTCGCTAAATAGTTGCCTTATGTCAGCCGATGGGCTCATACTGATACTACACACGCCGAGAGGGCTACTCGGGTAGTAGCCTAATCGGCCTTAACAAAGGGCGATATATGAACAGTGCAGACTTTCTAATAATCTTTACAGTGACGGGCATTATGGCAGCGTTTATTAAAGCTGCTTATACACTCGGATACCGACAAGGCCACGGCGAGGGCTACTTAAGAGGCCGCTCAATAGCCCAGGCACTCAAAGAAAAGAACCTAATCTAATGGGGTTTTTAGATAACTATGAGGATGTTAATAGCAGGATCAAACGCTTTAGGCTTGAGTTCCCGTCCGGGCGCTTAGTCGCCTTTATCGAGGATATCAATCTTGAAAAAGGTACGATTCTTGTCAGAGCTGAGGCTTATCGTGAGTACGAGGATGCAGTACCGAGCGCGGTCGATTACGCGTATGGCAACGTAGCGACACTCCCTCAAAATATGCGTAAATGGTTTATCGAGGACTGCATTACAAGCGCCTACGGTAGAGTTATTGGCTTGCTTACGCCTAGCGATTTCGGCAGGCCCACAGTACAAGATATGCAAAAGGTAGAGACTGCTCATACTGAGGCTGATCCGTGGGCTACTCACGCAGCTAATGAGGGCATACCTACTATGGCTACGGCTATAGCTGAGATCCAACAAGGGTTAGGCGGTGAATTAACGGGCGAGCCTCCTCGATGCGTACACGGTACGAGAGTATGGGCTCAAGGTACAAGCGCTAAGACCGGTAAAGACTGGGCTGCGTGGCGATGCACTCAGAATAACAAAAACACACAATGCGACCCGATATGGCAAGTACTGGGCAGTGACGGAAAATGGAAAAACCAAGAATGACCGAGCAGGGGCTCTTTGACTATATCAAGGAGACGTACCTCGAGGACCTACAAAAGTCCGAGCACACTTACGAGTACATAGATGCTACAAGCTATGGCTATAGGCTCTCGATTGAGCTGAAATGCCGTCATACTCATTATGACGAGCTCATACTCGAGAAGGATAAATACGAGTCATTAATGCAACAGGCTAACGCTCTAGGCTTTACGCCTTTTTACATTAACTCAACGCCTCAGGGCATATATGCGTTTAACTTACGCAAAATTACGGTTACTTGGAAAACTAAGCGCTTACCGTCGAGCACCGTAGATAACGGGCCAGCGGTCGATAAAGAGGTAGCGCTCCTACACATAGATAAGGCGGTAAAACTTTAATGGGAGAAATGACGTTTATTAAGCAGGGTATCGCTACGACGATCCACGATAACGGCGATATAACGAGTAAGGTAGCGATCGAGTGCGACGGCTGCCATAAGCAGTGCAGCCCGGATAATGGCCTCACGGTCACTAATACCGGTAACGAGGTCGTATTATGGTTATGCGAGGTATGCAAGCTATGACTATTTATAAATACGAGTGTAGACCGTGTAAAAAGGTCACGGATCAGATCGAGCGCATAATTACCGATAACTTACCGCCATACGTTAAAACTCTGCAGTGCACTAAGTGTGGGGTAATTGGCGTATGTATGGTCGAGGAGCCCAGCGATGCCGACGTATGAGTATAAATGTGATGTATGTGGAGGAGCTTTAGAGCTTTATCGAGAGTTTTCAGATTTTACGGAAATTATCTGCTGCCAAAAGCCTATGCAGCGTTTATGGTCCTCACCGGCGGTTCACTTTAAGGGTACGGGATGGGGTCACCAATGAAGTTAGCGATAGCTGATCCGCCCTATTTAGGGAGAGCTGCTCGATGGTATGGTAAAGAGGGCTGCGGTGAGGGTTACGGAGCTGGTAAAGCCGACGAGCACCCAGAGGCGTATTTATGGGATTTGCCACAGACTCATATAGATATGGTCGCCGAGCTGGAAAAGAATTACGACGGCTACGCTATAGCTTTAACCGTACATAGCTTGAGTACCTATTTAAGCGTGATCGAGACCGATTCTCGTAACGGTATTCGAGTAATGGCGTGGGTAAAACCTATAGCCGTACCGAGCGGTAATCGGATCGCTACGACGTGGGAGCCGGTTATTGTGAAGGTGCCAAAAGAACGACGAGGACACGGTAAAGGTAAATCTATGAAAGATAACCTTGTAGTTAATCCGCCTCAGAATGGCTTTATCGGAGCTAAACCGGCTGCGTGGACCGAGTGGGTACTGGATGCTATGGGCTACCAAGCTGGCGATGAGGTCATAGATATATTTAATGGCTCAGGCGCGGTATCTCAAGCCATAGCAGATTTAACTTATAAGCTTGATTATGGAATATCGCTATGAGTAATAGTTATCCACAGGAGTTATCCACAGGCAGTCAAAAGGTGTGGATGACACGCAGGAGATACGCTCAAGTTATACACATATTTGCCAATGTACTTGACAAGGGATTACGCTCTACACTCGCAGGCGAGCCGCTGAGGCGGATAGCTCGCAGGCGATGTATAGCGTTGGTGGCCGGTCTATTGCTATTAGCCAATAGCCCTCAAGCGATAGCGGTAAGTACTGCAAGAGATGTTAATAATTACAAGCTTTATGCACATATAAAGCTACATAATGCTAATGAGTATCAATGCCTCGTATATCTCTGGAATCGTGAGAGTAATTGGAATCCTCGAGCAGATAACCCTAAGAGCACTGCATATGGAATACCCCAGCTGCTTAAGCTAAAGGCTAAAGATCCATACATTCAGATAGACTTAGGACTTAAGTACATTAAGCACCGGTACGGTACGGTATGTAAAGCGTGGTCACATCATAAGAGGACTGGTCATTACTAATGGTTAGAGGTAGGCAAGATCCTCGAGTAAGCAAAGACTACAAAAAGGTAAGGCTGATAGTCCTAGCTCGAGATGGTTATGTCTGCTATTACTG
>Ga0315900_10006407_pt1 | contig 15801 bp, 25 predicted proteins | sample LakEriMetagenome_FD_203521 | JGI IMG/M metagenome (GOLD analysis project Ga0315900, IMG submission 203521) | Freshwater fungal communities from buoy surface, Lake Erie, Ohio, United States - Buoy 12 MA114 | ecosystem: Environmental > Aquatic > Freshwater > Lake > Lake biofilm | place: USA: Lake...
GCGTATTTCTTCACCGCCTTCAGGTCCTTGGCGTTCTCCTTGGACATGCGGTTGCCCGAGGCGACGCTATCACCAATCGGGGGCATACCGCCGGGCTTCTTGGGCATCGGTTTCTTCACGCTGCGGTCCTTTCCGTAGCAATCATCGGATACAGGATGTCATCGCCAAAATGGCCGGTGTATTCCTGCACACCCATGTGGCCAAGGGGGATGGTGGGGTCTATCCAGACTTCATAACCGAGCTCGCGGGCGCGGTCGCAGAACAGGAAGTCCTCACCGATATACCCCTCGTCGGTGAGCTTGAAATCGAACACCGCCGGCACCTGTTTGTTGCAGCGCTGGTCGAGGTAACTCCAATCGGGGTGGGTCGCCATCATATCAACGAAGACTTGGCGCTGAATCAGCATGAACGCTGTGGCGACGCGCTTACCACGAACGAGGCCCATGTTGTTCATCGTCAGACTACCATCGACGTCATGGTCAAGGTCCGCGATATAGGTCTTCCGGACATCACGCACGCGCGGTACAGCAGCGATGATACCCTTTTTAGGGTCCTCAGCCCACGCCATCAGGCGCAGGATATGCTCCGGCTCGAAGTTGATGTCGGAGTCGATGAACATGAGGTAGTCCGCGTTGGAGTCCAACATGTCTCGAACCAGCAGGTTACGGGCGCGGGAAACCACAGAGCAGCCGCAGACACTACCGATATGGATGTCGATACCGTGAGCAGGGGCCGCCTGAGCGAACCGCGCCAGCGACACCGCCAGCTTCAGCGACACTTTGAAGTCGTAGGCGGGCAAACCTACAAATACACGCTTACCCGCAAGATTGAACCCTTTTGAGACCTGCATCGGTCATCTCCGGATTACGCAGCGCCAAAGACGAGGACGGTATAAGTGGCCGCAGCCGGGTCAACAGGCGAAGCAGTGATGTTGGTGGCGCGGATGGTGACCGTATTGGTAGCCGAAACGAAGGCGTTGAACACAATACCGGCGGTCGGAGCAGCCGGGAGACCCATGACGACTTCGTCATTAACGGCAGCGCCGGTCACGGTGATGGTCAGGTCCGCCTGCGAAGCCGCGTTGATGGACGGAAAGTTCAGTGAAGCCGAGGCCGTCAGAATTTTGGTCAGCCGAGCGCCAACAGTCACGGTGCCAGTAGTCGGGTTGATCGAGACGATCTGAAAGCCGTTTTCGGACCGAACCGGACCGCTGAAGGTAGTGTTAGCCATCTCTCACTCCGTGTTGCAGCACATCCTCGTACCGTCTCTGCAACGTCTGCTAGGCCAGTCGGTACGAGTAAAACTCCTAGTTGCGTATTTGTAGCATGGAAAGCGGGTAAAGAAAAGGGGGCAAAAGCCCCCTTTTCCCGTCGCCTGCGAAGGGACTTACGCCGCGCCTTCCGAGCCGTAGATGGCCAGAGGGTCCGACCAGCCAAAGCTGTAACGCTCGCGGGCCTTGTAACGGACGTTGCCGGTGTCGAAGTCGCCGTCCATGTTGTTCTGCATGGGCGTGCGGACGAAGTGCTTCAGACCATTCGGCACATCAGTCGTCAGGAACCACGCATCCGGGTCGGTCAGGAAGTGGTTGACCGTGTACCCTTCCGGGATGGAGCCGTTCGACTTCAGGGCGTTGATGGTGTTGTCAGCGGTATCGACACGCAGCTCGGTTTCGAGCAGGCGGGTAGCCACGAACATCAAAGCCGGCGGAATGACCAGCTTGCGGGGCTTGGCCGCAATCAGCAGGCCGCGCTCGTCCTGCCACGCAGCAATCTGAATGACGGCGGCTTCGAGAGCCGTTTCATTCAGGTCAGCCGGAGTGGTCGGGATGTTCGAGTTGGTGCCACCCGAGACCAGCGGGTGCGAAGCCGAGAACAGCGGAACGCCATCCCCACCGGGGAAGTTGGCGCTGAAGCCGTTGTTCAGGACCGACGCGGCCTTGGTTTGCTTGGTATACGCCATGGCCCGAGCGAGAGCCTTGGTGTAGCGCGACGACAGCGAGTCGTACAGGTTGTCTTCGATGGCCTCCTCCGTGATGGAGAACCCGAGAGCAATCGTCTCGTGGTTGTAGCGGGCCGTCCAAGCTTCCTGCGCGTTGTCGTACGTGATCGCCTGACCTTCGTTCTTCACCGGAGCCGCCGAGAAGCCGGAGAGCTTGGTCTCTTCTTCGAACGAACGCTCGGAGCTTTCGGTCTCGAAGATTTCCTTGTGCTCTTCGCCGTAGCGGGCGTACTCAAGGCCGAACAGGGCGTTCAGACCCGGCAGGAGCTCCTTCAGGAGCTGTGCGCGTGAAATTGCCATTGTTCAGGTCCTCCTTACACGCCAGTGGGGTTGCGATACTGGTGCATACCGGCGTTCCAAGCCACGATGACTTCGGTGAACGAACCGGGCTGACCAGCGATGGCGGTCTCCGGAACCACATCAATGATGCGGACGGGGAACGTGTTGGTGGTAGCAGTCGTCGAGCTGATAGCCACGCGGCTGTTACCACTGGCCGTGCTGCCCGCGTTCTGCACCAGAACAGCATTGTTACCCACAGCGGTGCGGTTCACGAAGCTGATGGTCGTGCCAGACGAAACCACCGCCACCTTGAACAGCAGGTCCGGGTCATCAGCCACGAAAGCCGTGATGTCCGAGACGTTGACCGAACCGGGGTAGAACTGCCGGAAGGTCTTACCGAACGTGGGGTCGGTGTACGAACAACCGAGGAACACGCCCACCGGGGTGGCGGCGTTGGTGCCGGTTTCCTTCGCCAGAGTACCGTCGCTGTTCAGCTCAACCACGTCGCCAAAGAAGATGGCGGTAGCCGAGTTGGCAGTAATCGGAATCATCCGGGTGGAACCAGCAAACACCTGCCCACCGATGAGGTTCACCGGCAGAAGCCCGTAAGGGGCGTCAACAGAGGGATACGGCATTATTGCCTCCTAGGGTTTACTTGCCAGAACCGAACGACGTCGTAGACTTCCGCTCACGGAACAGAGGCATACGGGCGTCATTCTCTCTCATGAAGTTGTTGTCCACCGACTCCATCTGAGCGTTGTTGACCCGACCGTAATAAGCACGGCGCTGGTCCATGAACTCAGTGGGAATCTTGCAGAGCAGCAACCCGCCGATTTCGATGCCATCCTTGAACCTGCTGTTGGGGTCAGTCAGGTGCTGGAACTTCGGCTGTTCCTCCACACGAACTGCTTCCCAGCCCTCACGGAACTTGGCCGAGACGTTTTTGGCGTCGGCCTGCTCCCGAGTCGAAACGCGAATCCACTTGTAGGCGTATCCCGGCTGCTTGTCCGGTTCGGGGAGGCCCCCTGCCGGTGCCCAAGACTCGGGCCGCTTCTGAGTGATACGAGCTTCGAGCTCGCGCGTGATGCGATTTTCTGCCATGTCAGCGCTCCATCTTCATGAGTTCCCGAGCATACTGTTCGGGGGTGAGACCCAGACGCCGGGCAATGGCGACCTGAGAAGCCTTGAGCACAATCTTTTTGGAGGACGTGCTGCGAGAAGCGGGAGCGACGACCGGGGCAGGTTTGCCTGCACGCGCCCCCTTGTTGGGGGTTTCGGTCTGGGTGTCGTTGCCGAAATACTCCGGAAAACGACGACGCATCGTGTTGTCGATGGCGTTCCAATATTCGTCGGTGCCCACAAACTGCGGACCACGTTCACGCTCAAGCTTCTGGTGAAGCCCGAGGGCAGAAGCCGTCATCTCGGGGTCGGAACCATACCACGGATTGCGCTCTTGCCACGCAGCCGTCTTATTGTCCGGTCGAGGAATCTGGACCTGCGACTGATTGCTTACACCTTCTTCAGTATCCTGTAAAGGGGTAGTCGGGCGATAATTCTGAATCTGGTCGTGGCGGTAAGTAGCCCGCGCCAGTTTCTCTTGAGCCTCGACCAGCTTGTCGGCGTCACCGCTCTCATATGCTTCCCGATACTCGCGCTTCGCCTGTGCCAGCTCGAACTCCGCGTTCTGCTTGAAGCTGCCGACCAGCGTCTGTTCGCCCTGTGTCAGGGTTTCCTTCAGCTTGCGGTTTTCCTCCAGCAGGCGCTGCGCGGCAGCAAGGGCTTCCGACTTCTCGCGCGCCTCCCGCTCCTTCTCGCGGCGCTCGTCGTGCCACACCTTCTTCATCTGCTTGAGGCGCAGCTTGACCTTCTCGGAATAGTCTTCGAGCTCGTCAGCTTCGAGCTCCTTGACAATATCCTCCGGCATGGGCTCCCGGCCACGGTCTTCCGGCGGAGTATCGTCCTCCACCTGCACGGTGGAGGCTTCCTCGCCCTCCACTTCCCATTCAAAATCGTCTGTCTTGCCTGCCATTTACTCTCTCCTGTGCGGGTTTTGGCCCGTTACGCGCGCTTAATACCGCGCGGGTCCTCCACGACAGCTTCGATGCTATCGTCATTCAGCAGCCGGAACTCCTTGCCGTGAATCTTGATGCGGGTGCCGGCGTGCGGGCGGACAATGACGAAGTCACCCTCCTTGCACCACGGGCCACTCGGAAACCGGGTCGGGTCCTTGTAAGCGTCCGGGCCGACCTTCAGCACGAACAACACCGTCGCCAGCAGCTCTTCGTAGTGCTTGGTCACATCCGCCTTGAACAGGCCGCTCTCGAAGCGGTCCTCGACATCTGGAACGGCGCACAGAATGCGATACCCCGACGGGTCCGGCAGCTGCTTCGGCTTGTGTTCATCAGGTTGCGACGCAGCTTCGACGTTGGTCATCGTGCGCAGCGGTGGAAGTTCGAATGCGTCCTCAGTCTTCATCATGTTCCATCTTCCTTGCAGTCTCCTCGAAGAGACTGTTTGCCATCATCAGGCCGCGAACGATACCGCAGTAGAACTTGTACTCCCCGTGGTCCTTCGCCTTGCCGAGCGACAGGTCGTCCGACAATGCCTTGATGTCTTCCTGCACCTTGCTTGAAAGGTACTTAAGCAGGTCGCTACTCATTTAGCTTCCTTCTCGGGCGGTTGCGCAGGTTTGCCCCCCTGCGGTTGGGGCTGGGTTTGAGGCATGGCGGAGCGAGCGATTTCGACACCCACCCGCAGCCCCTCCAGCTGCTCCTGCGACGAGGTTTTGGCCTTGTCCGTCGCAATCTTGACCCCGGCGTTGAGGCCGGCAATTTGCGTCTGAGCCTCGATGCGAGAACGCTCGATGGCGAGCCGGTCGGCTTTCTCCGCAGCTGTGATGGCCAACTGCTTCTCCTTGAGCCCGACCTCCTTCTCCTTAATCTCCAGCTCCTTCATCTGCATCTGGACCACCGGGTCCTGAGCCGCCTGCTGCGCCTGCTGCTGCGCCGCTTCGTTCTGGTTCTTCTGGAGGAGCTGCCCGGCGGCGGCAGCGGCCAGACGAGAAATCGCCACCTCGGTATCCGGGTCCATCTGGGCGTCCGGCGGAGGCAACGGGACACCCGCCTGCTGCTCGATCTGCTTGCGGTACTCGAACGCCACATGCTCCGCGATGTGTGCCTGCATGGCAGCCATCATCGTCTGCGCCGCCGGGTTCTGGCCGATGAGTTGCTGAATCTTGGGGTCCTGCATGGCCGACATATGCACAGCGATGTGCGCCTCGTGGTCCTGATACAGGAACGCCTTCACCGGCTTACCGTTCAGTACATCCATGTTTTCACTGATCGGGTCGCGCGGCTTCATGTCGTCACCATCTTTCAACGGCACGAGCTTGTTGGCGTTCTGGATACCCAGCACCTCCAACATCTGCCGATGCAGGTAAGGCATGTCGTAAATCTGCGGCGCGGTCTGCGCCAGCTGGATAACTGCTTGATACTGGACGATTTTCTGCGCCATGGTGGCGGCGTTGGGGTCCGACACCGGGATGACGTTGACGAGGTCATAGTCCGACTTCTTGGCCTTGCGGCTACCCTCGTAGGGTTCGTAGTCGTAGTCCTCATCGGTGTGGTCGCGGATGATGGCCTTCAGGAGCTTGAACTCCTGCTTCATCGCGTAGTGGATGCGCGCCTGCACCGCCGACATAATCTTCAGCGTGCGCTCGAGGATGGCCAGCGTAGTCCCCACCGGAGCCTGCGCCGACATATCGCTAATCTTGAGGTCAGCAGCCGCAGCGAACCGACGCCCCTCATCCACGATGGTCTGGAGCAGCTGATACAGGACCAGCGACGGTTCCTTGTAGGGGAGCGGCAGGATATTGTCGCGCAGCGAGCCCGACGCCACGTCGACGTCACGGAACTCCGCCGGGCTGATGGGGGTATCGTCACCCTTGACCCGCAGGCCCTTGGTCTTGAAGCCGCCGGGCAGGTTGCTCAGCGTGCCAGCGTCGACCAGCTGACGGATAATGCTCGTCCCCGACTTGGCGAAAGCCCCGATGAGATGGATGAGGCCGAAAGCATAAAAGCCGAAGCCCGGCACATAGGCGTAGTGCACGAAGTGGTTGCGCTTCGTCTTGAGCTCGTCGTCCGGGTTCCAGTTACGCCGGATGGCCAGCACAGTCTGACTCGCCTTCTCGATGGTCACCACATAGGGCACCGCGATGCCGGCTTCCACCTCCTCACTGGCGTACTGGTCATCCTCGATGACCAGATCGACGTGCATCTCCAACAGCTTGTAGCGGTCGTCCGAGGTAGCCCGGAAGCCCATCTTCTCCGCAATCGCCTTCTCGATTTCGTCGAACGTATCCGACGGCTCCGGCAGGCCGATGTCGCGGTAGAAGCCACTGGCCTGAAGCTTGCGCACCTCGTTGGGGGTCTTGCGCATCACATGGGTCACGCGCTCAGCGGTTTCGAGGCTCGACGCGCCATAGGGGACGACCACGTCCTCAGCAGGCAGATACATAGCCGTCTGACGGTCCAGACTGGGGTCAAAATACACCTTCTTGAAGGCGTTCCCGGCCAGACCAAGGCCCCAGAGCATCCGCTCGTGCTCCGGGCGATACTCCGTCATCACCTCGGTCATCTGGTAGTTCATGTCGGCCTGCACGCGGTTGGCAGCCTCCATGGTCTCGGTCGTTTCCCGACCGATAATCTCGGTTTTGACCGGCCCCTGCGCCGGGAACGTCTCCATCATGGTCTCAGCTTGGAACCGGACCAGTGCTTCGCTCAGCAGCGGGTGGTAGACGCCGCAAGCCCCCGGCCAAGGCTCTGTCCGGTCCTCGACCTTCATCCCCAGCAGCTCCAGACCGTCCACATAGGTCTGTATCCAGTCCTTCCGACTGGCAATATCCTCGTCGAACTCGCCAATCAGGTCCCCGGCAAGCTGCGCGAGGCGTCCATCATCCATGGTTTCGGCCAAATTGGACGAAAACTCGCTGTCCTCGACCTCAGAGCCCGGCTCCAGCTCGATTTCCATGTCCCCGGTGGCGATTTTGACGCTCTCCGGGTCCTCAATCTCGATTTCCAGAGCCGGTTCAAGCGCCATCAGGGGCGCGTCCAGCCCAGAAAGCCCCTTCGGAGCCCTGTTGAGTGCCTTGTCGATGGCCATTTACGCCTCCTTGGGCTTCCGGGTGCGGGTTTTCGCCACTTTTACCGGCTCAACCGGCGTTTCGGGGGCGACTTCTTCCTCGGTGACCGCACTGGCCGCCGCCACAGCGGCCCCGAACGCAGCGCCAGCCTCAATAGCGGCGTTAAACGCCCGCTTCTGGGCGTCACTCCACTCTTTCCACCACGTGCGGAACACGGGAGCAGCCGGTTTGAGCTCGGTCATCAATAATATCCCTGCTTGCGATGGGACTTGAAATACACCGGTTCGTCTTCTTGGTCTAGCGCAGTAGACACAAAACCACCGCGACGGAAGCGATGCATAGCCATGGATACGGTATCTGTATAGTCATCGTGCGAACCCGCCGGAAATTCCGCCACTTCGTCAATGACTTCCTCCGCCCACCGCGTTGCTGGAGCCCAAACTCTACCAGAGGCAAAGATATCAGCAACAGCATTCAGACGGGAAATCTTGTCGTTACCCCGTGTCGGCGTGAACTCCTGCACGGGTATACCCATCGCCCGCAGCTCGTATATCAGCGGGCTACCGGTGGCCTTTTTCTCGATGATGACCCCGTCAGGCTGCCACTCCTTGTAGTCGTCGATGGCCCACTGTTTCAGTGTCGGGAACTCCACGCGGTCGCGGAAGGCATTGAGCAGGATGATGTTGGCTTGGTCAGTACCATTCTCGTCAGGGTGGTAGAACACACCCCATGTGGTGCAGGCGCTATAGTCAGCACGCTGGGTTTTCTCGAACGCCGTGTCCCATGCCTGAAGAATGAAGTCGCACGGTGGGGGTGTCTCCCGCTCCCATGTCTGCCACCACTCGCGCTTCACGATGGCCGCCGACTCCGACACCGGGTCCTGCTGGTACTGGGCCATCCACTTGCTGTTGGGGACGTCGCGCTTGACCCTCAACAGTTCGTCGACCGCCCAGAACTCGGGCCACAGCGGGTTGCCACTGGGCAGCAGTGCCGGGAACTCCACAATCTCCCACTCGCCAAGGCTGTCGTTGGCCGAGGCGTCCTTGATAATCTGCCCGGTCAGGTCGCGCTTCGACCACCGCGTCATCACGATGATGATGGCCCCGCCCGGCTGGAGGCGCTGGCGCGGACCCGAGGTATACCACTCATAGGTCTTGTCGTAGATGTCCGGGTTCACTTCCGCGAGTGCGGCTTCCTGCTCGGAGTGAGGGTCGTCGATGATGAGCAGGTCAGCACCCTTACCGGTCACGGCACCGCCGATACCGATAGCGAAGTAGTCACCCATCTTGCTGGTGTTCCAGCGCCCCGCCGCCTTCGAGTCTGCCGACAACTGAAGCTCGGGAAAGATGTTCCGGTATACGTCCGTATCCACAAGGTTACGCACTTTACGGCCGAAGCCCACGGCCAGCTCAGCCGTGTGCGAGCACTGGATGACCTTCTTGTGCGGGAACTTGCCGAGGAACCACGCGGGCAGGAGGTAGCTGGCGAACTCCGACTTGGTATGCCGGGGTGGCATGTTGATGATGAGGCGCTTGAGCTCCCCGCGCGCCACTCGCTCGAAGGCGTCGGCCATCTTGGCGTGGTGCCTACCCCCGATGAACGTCGGCCACACTTCCTTGACGAAGGCCATGAAGCGCTCGTTACACAGGCGTTTCTTCTTCAGGTCCTCCAGCCGGTCGAGCTCAGCCAGCAGCTTCTCCTGCTCATGCACGGGGAGCATGTGCAGAATCTTGGGGATGTCCTTCAAGGACACGTTACTGGGGTTGAACCCACGAGGCATCAGTTATTGAACACCCCAGACTTGGCGTGTTCCAGTGCGCCGAGCATCCGCCAGCGGTCCTCGAAGTTACCGTAACTCTCGAAGCAATAGCCTTCCTTGTCGTTGGCCACGACGACCATTTCGAGAATCTCGTTGTTCTCCCAGCGGTCAGCCAACTCACGCAGATACTCCGCCGCCTCCTTGTTGCGCTTCACCCGCGCCGGGTCGACGGCGTCCACGACTTTCAGTTCAGGCTTCATCTTCGTCCTCCACCACGGGCTTGCGTTCAAAACGCCCGAGTTCTTCGTCCAAGTCTATCCCCAGCGGCGTGGCGTCGATGGTCTCCGCATTCAGCAGCCGCTTCACCCGCTCCTTGATGGCTTTCTCCAATGCCGCCGGGTCGCTGTAGTTGATGTTGATTTCGCTCCGCTGGGTGAAGAGCGAGATGTCACTGTGCTTACCGAGCAGCTCCAAGGCCCGGAGCTCCCACTTGGGTTCCCCGCAGTTCGCCAGCTCCATGAGCTTGTTCGTCACTGCCGCGCGCACTTCCATGGCGTCGAAGGCCAAAATCTGGCCGTACTGCTTGATGAAGTGGGTCGCCGCCAAGGCGGTGGTAAAATTAGTGAGCGGACCAGTTTGCCGGTCCTTGATGGCGGCGTCGATGAGCGCCTTTTCCCGGTCGAACGTGAGCGGGTCCACCTCCAGTGGGGCACCCAGCATCTCCAGTAGCTCAGCCGTGGACCCAGCGGTCTCCAGAGCCTCCGTGAAACTCGCCGGTTTCTCGTCCGCCAAATCGAACGGGACAGGGTGTTGCTTGGAGGGCTTCACTTTGGGCACAGGCGCAGCATCCGGTTTGTGGGAGCAGGCCCTATATATAAGGCCATAGCCGGAAGGCTGTAAATAGCTGCGCGGGCCGCACTGGCATGGCGGTGCCAATCCTATCCGGCTTGTCCACAAGTGGGCGGCCGGGGGTGACTAGCAGGAGGTTTGGGTCCCATCAAGGGGTGCCGGGCTTTGGGTACTCCGCCCGGCGGAGAGCTGCACCCTTCTTCCCTGTGGCTCAACCCCTATGCCGGCTCCACAGAAACAAAGGTACCCAAACTGTATGTGCCGGGCTTTGGGCCGCCCGCCCGGCGAGGACGTTCCACCAAGCGCCGGAAAGGAACAGCGCTGAGTCTGGATTATTATACCCCCCATACCCTGTCAAGGAGGTTGGGACTCCTGACGGGGGGTCTTCCTATATGTAGGAGGGGGTAGGGGTATACAAAGTGAAGTGTGGTGGGGGGATGTGTGAAATAGTATGTATGTAGTGGCGGGCCACAATCTCACCGTTTGGGGGGTGCCCCCTGGGTAGGGGCCGGCGATTTTCGGGCTTTGGCCCCCCTGCCGGCCTTGCGGGCCGCGCTGGCCGCTAGGGTTAAGTGCATGATAGTGCTAGAGTTTTCCTGTAACTGGTTACGGTAACTGGGCTTGGCTTGACATAGTTAGGTGCATGGGCGATAAAGGGACGTGGGCGGCGCAGTGCCGCCCGCGTCGGGCGCTTCTGCCCATATCTGGAAAGGTGCTACCATGACTGCCAAGACTGCCAAGACTGCCAAGACTGCCGCCGCTGAACAGGCCGCCCATGCCGAATGGTTGGCCGCCAATGAGGCCGCCGATGCTGAGGCCGCTGCCGCTGAACAGGCCGCCGCCGCTGCCGCCGCTGCCTTTGAGGCGGCGCGGGTGACGCTCCGCGATGGTTTCGCCGCTGCCATGGGTGCGAAGGCCGCAATGGAAGCGGCGCGCGATGCCGGCACGTCTGCCCTTGAAATGCTGACTCTCTCGCTCATGGCCCCGGGCGTTCTTGATGCGCCGCTGGCGTTCAAGTGCGATGGTGTGGAACACTCGCGGTCGCTGCGCGATTACGCCAAGCATGGCGGCGGGTTCCGCAATGCCGACGGGAGCGAGGCCAAAAAGCTCAACGGCGCGTTCAAGTCGGCATGGCTGGGCGGTGTCGCTGGCGTGAACGACGAAAAGGGCGCGGCGTCCATCTGGCGCACGTTCATCCAACGCGCGCTGCCTGTCGGTCTGGCGGCGTATGACGAAGGCGCACGCGCTGTCCTCAATGACGCCGGCCGGCTGGTGCTCCAGACGGTGAAGGGTGATGACGGCAAGGCCGCCGGCAAGGCGTCGGCCATGCTTGACGAAGGCAAGGGCATCTCGGGCATTGCCAAGGCGCTGACCGACTCCAAGGGTGACGGCGACAAGGTGGGCGCGGGTCAGGGCAAGAGCGAGGGCGCTGCCTCGGCTGGTGTCGATTTGGCCAGTGCCTATCGTGTCGTGAAGCTGCACCTTGCCAGCGTCGCGGCGCTGGTGGATGATGACGGTAAGGGGCTTCCTGCGGTTGGCGCCCCCACAGCGCAACAGCTGCGGGAGATCATCGCCCCCATCGCCCGCGATGCTGCTGCTATCCTCGCCGCGTTCGGTGATGGCGCGGAATGACACAACGGGGGCGGCGCTGCGGCGCTGCCCCTCCCTTCCCCCGCGCCTCGCCCGGCTGGCCATCGGTCAGCCGGGCTTTTTTGTGCCCGCGCCCCGCGCGCTTCGCGCGCCTCCGAGTTCCGAAGGAACGAGGAATGATAGTAGTGAGCGGCCCATAGGGTTAGTGAGCTGTCGATGTGCGTAACCAGTTACGCACCTATATGATAGTTGTGGGCCGATGATAGTGTGCGCGCCCGAACGGGCGAATGGGCGGGTGAGCGGGCGGCGTCTTGGCTGCGCCTCATAACCTAACAACCTATGCAAAAACTGCATACCAACCATACACGCCGCCCACCGTAACCAGTTACAGGCCCTGTTCCTCCCGCCAAGGCTCGTAGACCTTGTCACGCCACACCAATAGATTGACCATGCGGCCACGCTCGGTGTCGTGCAAGTCCGGGTCGTCGGGGTCGAGGTCGCGCTCGGTGCACCACTCCTCCCACGCGCCTTCGGGGAGCTTCACACCCATAAGGTCAATGAAGTGCTGTGCCGTCTCTTCCCAGCCTTTCTCGCCAACCGTGGTCAGGTGTTTGTGCAGCTTCTGCGCCCACTGCGGACGGAACTGCTGCTGCATCAACATCTGGTTGCGCCGCTGTTCCTCCGGCGAGAGCAGATGCAAGCCACCCAACCGCACGCTCTCCTCGTAGGGGTTCTTCTTCGGGCGGCCCTTGGGTTTGGTGTCAGTGGGCGGCTTGGGCTTGCTCGCTTCCAGCCACTTGGGGTTGCGCTGTAACCAATCACGCGCGGCGAGGGTCAAGAAACCCCCCAACGTCACTCCCATTGCTTCCGCAGCCGCAACGAACTCGGTGTTTGCGTCGTCGGGGATGCGCACACGAATCTGCGTCACTTGGTGTTCTCCTTCAGCTTGTCCATTGTATCCGCGAGGGTAACCAGTTTCGAGCGGTTCGCCACCAACCAATCACCCAGCGCCTCGCCCAAAATGTCACCTTCAGAGCGACCTGTGAGCGACGATGCGCTCACCAGTGCCTCACGCAACTGCGTAGGAAACCTCACTCGATTGTCCATAATGCCTCAAAACCCCTGTCTCAAGATGCCTCGGTTATGCCTCGGTTATGCCTCAGCCTGACTCATATAGAGGCAAAACTGAGGCACATCAAGACAGCGTGTTTGCCTCAGATATGCCTCAGATATGCCTCAGATATGCCTCACCCGCGTAAGGGATTGCCCTTCTGAGGCCGACCTATTGTAAGAAACTACGAAACACGAAGTGCTGCAATTTCAACGAGTTAGCTTGTATTGTAATAATGTAGGGATGAAAAAACGGGATATGCCCAGAAAAAAGGAAAATGCAGGCCTCTCCGCTTATGCATTTTCATTTTTCAGCGGGGTTCACTCTCTCTGGACTCCTACATTATTACAATACAAACTAACTAACTAGAAACAAACGCTTTTTCCTAAGTAGGTTTTCCCGTAGCCTCACTTTTTCAATCCCTACAACCTACGATACGCCAATGGCTCTTGACGCGCGCGCTTCCGGGCGCTAGGCTGCACTTGCAGCCTAGCGGTTTTGAACATGATAGTTCGGCCCCGTAACCAGTTACGGCAGCCTCCCTTGACATAGTAAAGCATATATGTTACAACAAAGACTGGGCCCGGAGTGTGCCCAGCGATCACCGCATGGTGCGGTGGCGCAGCCGCTACGCGGCGTAACCAGTTACGGAGGTAACAACATGAACATCGACACGAACAACGAACCGACGCCCGAAACGGTGCGCGAACTGATGCTGTGGCTCAGCCGCCACGGTTATGCTGTGGCCATCTTCACGCCGGAGGAGTGCGGCGATGCCGTCGACACGGACGCTCTGGAGTCCGTAATGATTGAGCGCGGCCACGAATACATCAACAGCCAGCCCGGCGCGTAACCAGTTACGGAGGTAACAGCATGCAGTTCCGTTCGACCACCACCCCCACGGGGGATTTCCGCGTCACCCTCTACTGGGGTGGCCGTGCCTTTGGCACCAGCATCAGCCGCGACCGCACCGAGCGTATCAAGGCTGTGAAGCAGACGCTCACCCAATGGGCCAACGCGGACACCGGCACGCTCGACGCTGCCGAGTTTATCTTCTTCCCCTGCCCTGACTGGCACAACCGTGTCCGTGGGGATGTGCACCGCGCCCTGCGCGCTGTGCGGGATGTGGCGTAACCAGTTACGGAGGTAACACCATGACCAAGACCAAAAGCACCACCAACCCCGGCTGCGCGCACCACGCATACACCACCACCCCCTTCCACAACATCAACCGCACCTTGTTCGGCCAGTGGGAAACGCCTTGGCTCTACGTGGTTTACAGTTACAGCAAGAACTGCCCCTTGTTCGTCTACGAGAAGGTGGGCGGCACGTGGATGGTGAACGCGGACAAGGCCAGCCGCACCACCAGCAAACACAGAGGTCAAGCGTGGCCGAGAGAGGGTCTCGTCCGCGTGCCGGCCCAGCCGCGCTCATGCGCGTGGCTCAAGGAGCTTATCTACGACCACCAGCGCGCGTGGCAGTTCGAGCCGCACACTGCGTAACCAGTTACGCCACTAGGCGTAACCCAACCAAGAAGGAGCAAGACAATGGGGCGAAGGGAGTGGCGAGTGCACACCGACGGCGTTCGGGTGTTGAAGGTCACGGCAGTAGGAGCCCCAACACCCGGCTTCGAAGATATCACCTTCTTCCATGAAAGCGGCAACGCATACCTCCATGCCGACGACGAGCTGGAAGCCTTCGCGAAAGTGACCACGTTCCTGCAAAACCGGAACAAGAAGGAGCAAGACAATGGGATACCGCAGTGACGTGACCATCGCCCTCTATCCGAGGAGCGACCTGCGCGAGGAGTTGTGGCCAGCGATCAATTTGTGGGTTCAGGAGAACTGGCCCGACGCATCCGAGACCGCGATTACATACGACGACACCTCCTATATCGCGGTCATCCGCTACCATGGGTGGAAGTGGTATCGCCCCCACTACTCTGACGTGCAGGCTGTGCACACCGCGCTGGAGTTGTTTGGGGCGACGTTCAACGGGCTCCCACCCAACGATGAGGAGCGCGCCCACTGGGAGTTCGTGCGTATCGGGGAGGACGACACTGATATCGAGCGCGAGGGCTCCGACGAGCACGACTACCGCCTGTGTGTCGAGCGCAAGGTGGTCGTGGGGTAACCAGTTACGGGAGAAGTGATATGCACCGTTGGCGGCTATGCCTCAACGCGGACGACGAGGTGGTGCGAGTAGACCTGCTGGGGGACTTGTCGCACTTCGGCTCGGAACCAAGGTATCACCTTAACGTGACCGCGCTGGGCAAACGCGCGCCCGAGCTGGGCATCGTCTCGGTGTTCTGTGTAACCACGCAGGACGAGCTGTCTGCCTTCGCCGAGTGGCTCAAGTGGAAAGACAAGGAGAAGTGATATGCCCCGTTGGCGCTTATTCTTGGGTGCGGACTACGAGGTGCTGGGCACGGAGGACTCGTCGCAGTTCGCCCCGGTCACTTACACGCCCCCCGCTACTCCCTGCCTATATACTCTGGGGATTGAGAGTATCCGGGCGCGGTATCCGCATTTGGACATCGACTCGGTGTTCTGTGCAACCACGCAGGACGAGCTCGGGGCTTACGCCGAGTGGCTCAAGTGGAAGGAGGAACATCTATGAACCGACGATACAAGGTCATGTTCCGAGGGAGTGAGGTGTTGGAAGTGCGGCCATCGCTGCATATTACATATTTTTTCGGGGGCTTCCGCAACATCAATCACCCCGAGCATATCCTGCCACGCATCATTCAGTATCTATATATCGACGCCGTTGACGAACTGGATGCGTTCGTAGCGGCAACCGAGTGGCTCAGTAATCAGTTACGGGAGCAAAAGTCATGACCGCGCGGTACAGAGTCACGTTCAAGGGGCACGAGATAGAAGCAATCACGAAGGCAGGTATGAGGGTGTATACCTCTTACAGAGACCAGCGAAACGTCAACGGCCCCACCAAAATCCACGAGGGCGTCCACCTAGTATTCATCAACGCCACCGACGAACTGGATGCGTTCGTATCTGCAACCGAGTGGTACCGTAACCGGTTACGGGAGCAAGAGACATGAATAGTGACCTATAC